>ENA-OQCV01000164-OQCV01000164.1-human-gut-metagenome-genome-assembly--contig:-NODE-164-length-19287-cov-2.576983_pt1 | contig 19287 bp, 22 predicted proteins | sample MGYA00242766_ERZ504592 | MGnify/ENA primary metagenome ERZ504592 (study PRJEB26092, sample SAMD00036315) | human gut metagenome | host: Homo sapiens | study: EMG produced TPA metagenomics assembly of...
CAAAAATTTGATAATGACACGATGCCAAAAAAGTGACGCGTCTCGTATGGTTTTCATGATTACCGCACAGAGGCGACGCCGGCGAAACGTGCGCCGAGCAATGAATCGGATCGGCGTTGATCTGTTTCCGTATTATCTGGCAGTGCGCATGGCAGATGCGAAAGCGCAAAGTTCTTACAGAAGGCGGGAAAAGATTGAGAATATAGTGGCGATGAGAAAGTTCTATCAGGAAGCGATCATAAAGGATGAATGCGTTACTCTCAGGCAGCTCGCTGTAAGCGGACGGGATCTGATGAATCTTGGCATGAGACCCGGCGTAGAGATAGGAAGGATGTTAAGCGAGCTTTTGGAGTATGTGATAGATAATCCGGAAAAAAAGTGATAAGAAAATATTATGCAACTATGTAAAGAAAAAATATCTCAAAGGATAAACTGTCTAATCGGAAAAAAGAAAAGGAAGGAGAACGCAACAATGACCACACGCTACCAAATGAAAGAAATGACCCCGACTTGCAAGGCACGGGCGAACCAATCACCTACCCCAAGATGGTGATGACCGGACAGACCGGCACGCGCGAACTGGCGGAATACATCGCCATGACCTCGGGATTCTCGAAAGGCGTAACCGAAGGAGTTATCTGCGAGCTGGGCGAAGCCCTGGCCCACGAAATGGGAATGGGACGCTCGGTGAAGATAGAAGGATTGGGCGTATTCACCCCCGCACTGTCCATCTACCCCGACAAAGAACGCGAACAGCCCCAAGAAAGCAGCACGAAGCGAAATGCACGGAGCATCTACGTAAGCGGCGTGAACTTCCGCACGGACAAGGCCTTGATTAGAGAAACCAACCATTGGTGCGAACTGGAACGTGCCTCCTGGAAACCCGCACACTCGTCGAAGAAATACACCCCCGAACAACGTCTGGCTCTGGCGCATCAGTATCTGGACAAGCACGCCTTCCTTACTGTCAGCATCTACCGGCAACTGACCGGACTCGTCCGCTCCACCGCCACCGTGGAACTGCGCAAATGGGCACATACTCCCGGCAGCGGAATCGATACAAGCGGCATCGGAAGCCATAAGGTATACGTGAAAAGGAAAGAAAGCGTCATCCCTTGAGGTTTCGATAATTATAGGTATCTTTGCCGGTCTTAATGGCTTTTATACAATGAAGAAACTAAAAAATACATAATATGGCAAAAGAAAAAAGTCATCCTTACGGGCGACCGCCCCACAGGACGCCTGCACATAGGACACTATGTAGGCTCATTGAGAAGAAGAGTGGAACTGCAAAACTCCGGCTTATACGACAAGATTTTCATCTTCATCGCCGACGCACAAGCGCTGACGGACAATATGGAGAACCCGGAAAAGGTGCGCCAGAACGTCATCGAGGTGGCATTGGACTACCTGGCTTGCGGACTGGACCCGACGAAGAGTACTATCTTCATCCAATCCCAGATACCGGAACTCTGCGAACTGACCTTCTACTATATGGACCTGGTGACCGTGAGCCGCCTGCAACGCAACCCGACGGTAAAGACCGAAATCCAGATGCGTAATTTCGAGACAAGCATCCCCGTAGGTTTCTTCACCTACCCCATCAGCCAGGCAGCGGACATTACCGCCTTCCGCGCCACTACCGTGCCCGTGGGCGAAGACCAGGAGCCGATGATTGAACAAGCTCGTGAAATCGTACGCCGTTTCAACTATATATATGGTGAAACCCTCGTGGAACCGGAAATCCTGTTGCCCGACAATGCAGCCTGCCTGCGCCTGCCGGGAACGGACGGCAAAGCCAAGATGAGCAAGAGCCTCGGCAACTGTATCTATCATTTCGGACTCTGCCGACGAGGTGCAGAAGAAGGTGAAGAGCATGTATACCGACCCCGACCACCTGCGTGTGCAAGACCCCGGAAAATTTGGAAGGCAACACCGTATTCACTTACCTGGATGCCTTTTGCCGTCCGGAACACTTCGGCCTTTATCTGCCCGAATATCCGAATCTGGACGAACTGAAAGCCCACTACCAACGTGGCGGTCTGGGCGACATGAAAGTGAAGAAGTTCCTCAACGAAATTATGCAGGAGACACTGGAGCCTATCCGCAACCGCCGCAAGGAGTTTGAAAAAGACATCCCCGCCATCTACGACATGCTGAAGAAAGGTTGCGAAACTGCCAGGGAAACCGCTGCCGCAACCTTGGACGATGTACGCAAGGCTATGAAGATAAACTACTTTGATGATGCGGAACTGATTGCAGAGCAAGTAAAGAAATTCGGCGGAGAATAAGGGATAGGAGATACGAGTTACAGAAGTTACGAGTTACAAGGAGCTACCTGTTACAAGTTACTGGTTACAAAAAATGAGGGGCATGCGTCATAATAACGCATGCCCCTTCTCATTTCTATAACTCGTAACTCCTTGTAGCTTGTAGCTCGTAGCTTTCTAATTGGCAGATTTCACCAATACCACACGGTTCAGAATCGGCTGTCCGAACTTATCGACACCACCACCGGCATCCACCTTCAGGCGGTCAGCAGGAATTCCGTATTGTTTTACCAATACATCGACCACGGCTTGTGCACGCTTCAAACTCAACTCTTTGTTGAATGCCGGCGTACCGGTTGCAGAGTCTGCATATCCGTTTACAGTGTAAGTGGCGTTCGGGAACTGTTTCATCTGGTCTGCCAGATAAGACAAGTTCATTGCTTCACGTGGAGAGACTTCGGCAGAACCGATATTGAAGAATACGGTACGCGGTGCTATATCCGGATCGGGAACAATCACTTCGGTTTCCGTAACTTCGGCCACCGGCTGGTTCTGTGCAGCCACCAATGCATTCTGCAGCTGCTGGTTGGCAGTCCCATCTCTGCAAGCTGTGCCTGCATGGCAGCCAGCTCTACCTGAGAAATCAACTGAGGCATCGGGCGACGGAATCCACGGGCCGGGGAAACGGTATGTCAACCCTACCGTTGCACTCAGCACGCCATCATATCCATGATCGCCGCCAACTTCGCCATCGAACTTATCTTCAACGCCCATTGCGCTCAGCTCCAGGTTAATATCTATCGCATTGGAAATACGGAAGCGATTGATGATACCCGCGTTTACAGACAGAGCTTCGCGGTGAGGCTTTGTGTAGTTGTGAGTGAAGCCAGCACCTACATAAGGAATGATTTCATACACACGGTGCTGGTTGTATCCTCCAAACAGCGCATTCAGATTGAACATCACATCTCCGTGCAGATTCATATAGTCGAAACGCTGTTTGTAGTAGCCGTCATCCATCTGAGTGCCTTTCACGTAGTCAGCACCTGCATCATATGTATATCCTCTTGCCTGAAGGCCGCTATATTGCAGACGTACTCCCAGTCCCGGGGTGAACCATTTGCCGATGGCAAAATTCAGCGTCGGACTGATACGCTTGCCAAAACTTCCTGCCTTATCATTATCTCCAAAAGTTGCTTCGGCACCACCGCCTATAGAGAAAAACCAATTACTCCAGAACGGATTAGTGATTACCTGATATTTATCCTGAACCTGGATAACACCAAATTCTTCCACAACTTCAGTCTTTTGCTGCGCCATGGCAACAGAAGACACACCAGCTAAAGCCAGTAACATTAGAATCTTTTTCATATACCTTAAAATAGTTAAGTGGTTAATTAAACTCTTTATCATTCAAACTGTCTAATTAACGCCAACAGAACTAAAAGGTTCTGAATATTTGTACTTTTTTTCGCCTTGATGCAAAAGAAAGTACTCTTCCTTATTTGGAGAAAAGCTTTTCTATGTCGTCTTCTTTAATGGTCGCCAGCACCGTCTTTCCGTCCGGAGTATAATTCGGGGGTATGGGCATGCAAATCAGATTGTCCACGAGATTGGACATTTCCTCGTTGCTCAGCACTTGTCCATAGACGATGGCCGCAGCACGTGCCAAGGTCGATGCAAGAATTGTCTGCACCTCTTCCTTAACGTCATTCCCTTTTTCCATAGCAGTATGTACCATATTCCGGACCAATTCTACCGGGTTCAACCCTCTATGCCCGAAGGTATGCCGTTGATGGCATAGCTGCCGCCACCCAGCGGGCTCAAATCGAAGCCTACTGCCGACAAATCTTTCCAATATACCTTTCCAGTACGGCAGCTTCCGAAGCCGGCAACTGGATAATCTCCGGAAACAATACCCCCTGGGATACGCCTTGTTTCTGTCGAATCTGGCTCATATAGCGGTCGAACAATACCCGGACATGCGCCCGGTGCTGGTCTATCAGCATCAGACCCGATTTAACGGAAGTCAGAATAAAACGCCCTTGAACTGGAAGTGTTGCGCTCCTTTCTCTACCGTTGCCTCATTGCCATAGAAAGCAGGCGCTTGCCCCGGAAAGGAACCGTTTCCTGGAAATAAGGAACCGTCTCCTCCTCTCTTGGAGCCGTACCGGTAACCGTATCCTCTACAAAAGGCTCTTCCTCCATCGGCTCGTTCATCCTGCTGGCTTTTTCCAAACCGGAATAAAGCCCCTCCCACTCCACTTTGGGGCCGCGAATAATTGCCACCGCCTCCATAGGAAGAAGCGGAAGACGTCTTGAAGGGATTGAAATCCGTGTTATAGTGTACCTTCGGAGGCTCTATCGGACGAGCCTGCTCGAATGCAGGAATATCCGGCATGTCCTCGGTATCAAAAGTCGATAGTAGGTATAGCGCTAAACTTGCCTAAGGATTCCTTGACCGCAGCCGACAGAATCTGCCAGATAGCCTGCTCATTCTCGAACTTAATCTCCGTCTTCGTCGGATGGATGTTCACATCGATATTGGCAGGGTCTACCTCGAAATAAATAAAGTAGGAGATTTGCTCACCGGCAGGAATCAGCTGCTCATAAGCGTCCATCACCGCTTTGTGGAAATAGGGGTGACGCATATAACGCCCGTTCACCAAAAAAGTATTGGTGCGCTCCTTTCTTGCGCGAGGTTTCCGGCTTGGCAACAAAACCGGAAATCTTTATCATCGTCGTATTGACGTCTACGGACAGCAACTGCTGATTCAGTTTCTTTCCGAAAACTGCCATGATGCGTTGCCGCAAAGGCATTACCGGAAGATTGAACAATTCCGTATCATTACTATACAGATAGAAGGCTACCTCAGGATGCACCAGCGCTATACGCTCGAATTCCGTAAGGATATTGCTCAACTCCGTAGAGTTGGCTTTCAGGAATTTACGCCGGGCAGGAATATTGAAGAATAGGTTCTTGATGCAAAAATTGCTTCCCTTAGGGCAGGAAACGGCTTCCTGGCCCTCGACTTTAGAGCCGGCAATCAACAGTCGCGTCCCCAGTTCCTCGCTGGCTGGGCGTGTTTTCAACTCCACTTCAGCTACCGCAGCAATGGAAGCCAACGCTTCTCCACGGAAGCCCATGGTGCGTAGGGCAAACAAATCGGCAGCTTCGCGTATCTTTGAAGTTGCATGGCGTTCAAAAGAAAGACGCGCATCCGTTTCGGACATCCCCTTTCCGTCATCAATCACCTGGATGCAGGTCTTGCCCGCATCGGTAATCAGCACATGTATTTCCTCTGCTTCGGCATCAATTGCATTTTCCACCAATTCCTTCACAACAGATGCCGGACGCTGAATCACCTCTCCGGCAGCAATCTGATTGGCAACCGAATCGGGCAGCAAATGAATGATATCGCTCATGATAATGTTTAATGATTAGAGATTAATGATTAATCATTATTAAATGATTCCGTTACTGATGGCATACCACAGATAAATCAGCACAGCTATGACAACAAGGATTATGCCCAAATGCATCGGCTTACGTCCGCTCTCCTTGCGCCGCTTCAAGTGAGTTGTTCCTTCTATGAATTTGCCCCGTATATCCTCGGGCGAGAATTCCTTTTCCCGGCAGCATACCCAGGTCACGCTTGGCGTTTTCTTCCATCTTCGCCAACTTCTCTTTCCGCTCATCCACATAGATATAGCTATGATTGAAGCCACGAGGCTTCCGCATTGCAAACATTCCCATGACGCTACTTATTATTTCGTTTAATATGCATATTCCTTGGCGAAGTTACAGGTTTCCGGTCACTTTTCTTCAATACTTCACCTGCTTTTTATGCCCTCCACTCGAAGATGTCCTCCTTGTTGAGCGGACGGATGTAGTCGAACCAAACAAAAGAAGGCAGCCTGCTCTTATCTGGTGGAATCTGGTCCAAAGGATAGGCTGTACCGGTAGTCTTTCCAACAAAGACTCCGCGCTCCATTCTTCTCTCCTTCAAGTACATTTTCAAAAGTCCACCTTCCGAATAGTTCATCATAATCAGCGAACTGTCCTTCTCCTCTACCGGATAATACACCACCAATACATTGCCGTTTACCTCCACCAGACGCATGTCTCCATCTATGAAGAAAGCTTTCATCTCCTTACCGGAAACTTGGTTATAGTGAATACTGTCCTTTTTCTCTACCGTCAGGGCCTGATTGATGATATGTGCCCAGTCGATGGTACTATCGTTCATGTAAATTTTCAATTTCCTCGCCCAACAACTGTTGTTCCCCGTGCCACAAGATAGGGTCGGTGTACATCGTCATGCAAGAGTCCTTGGAATTATACACCAACGAATCGCATACGGCCTGCACATCCGTGCGATAAGCACGCACCTTATGATAGGCACGCATCTCCCGGTACATGGAATCGGTATTCATATGGTAGGTAATCAGCCGCAAAGTATCACCGTGCATAAACAGACTGTCGCCCTGCGAATAGTCGATAGCTACGGCACGTTTGGTGGCAACGGCGCTTCCGGTCAGTTCGTTGTAGAAACAATAGTCGCCAGTCAACATGTTCCGGTTGACCGTATCATTCATCTGTACATTGTCAAAAGCCTCGCCGTATCCCAAGATGCGGTCGTAGAAAAGGCTGTCACCGGTCAGTTTCTTGCCTTCGTTAGTCAGTACGGAACGGTCGAGCAGTTCTGCCTGCTCAGTAGTCGTATTGTACACGCCACGTTCGGAATAAATATGATTTTGGTCACTCACAATGTCGGAGGGTCCTAAAATTGTGGCAATCTTAGTAGCTGTACTATACTTCAAGGTATCCGAAGTCAAAACAAACTTCGGGTTGACCAGCTTCACGTCGTGGTTGAAGACAGCCAACTTGGTGGCAGGGCTATATTCTCCCCATTCGGAAGTCAGCACATTATCCTCGTCGGTCAGCGTACCGCCTTCGAAGTAATAGCCCAAATCGTACAGACGGTCATAGTTCAAACTGTCGGTTGTCAGCACCGTATTACGATTTATCATACGTACATTCTCACGCAGCATGGCCAGCTGCGACATGCCGTCATAATACAGATAGTCTCCATAGATAAACAAGGTGTCACCCTGCTCCATACGCACATTGCCGAATGCCTCCACAGAATTTATCTTTTCGAATATCAGCGCACTGTCACAGAACATGTACATACTGTCATGCTTCATCCTCACCGAGCCGATGAGTACCTGCACATCAGGACGCAACTGTTTGTCCGCCTGCGCCTCATCTGCGTACAACAAATCGACGCGCGTCTTCTTCTTTTCCGGCGTCTTCCGTCATTTTTCTGTTCAATCGAGTCCACTTTCTTCTTCTCTGGTGCACCAGTACTCTTCTTCTTGTCCTGCGCACTCAGCAGACAGATACCAAACAAGCATAGAATACCTACCAGGAGGTATCTATGCTTGTTCAGGAAATGATTTTTTGTATTCTTCTTTTGCATACAAATCTATGTAAATTCTTCCGGATTATTCTTTAATCCAGCCCGGATACTTGAACGTACAGTTATTCTTCCAATTATCCTTGATACGGACATATGTGTGCTTCTGCTTCTCACGAATCCACTTGTCCAGCACTTCGTCGCGGCGTTTCTCCAACACAATCTCTTTCAAGTTCTGATAGTCATCGGCAATGGTAGCCTTGTGTCCCGTCGTACGGCTCTTCAGTTTCACAATCACACACTCTTCTTTTCCGGTCTTTTGCGGAATCATGGTGAAGGCTTCGGAGATTTCGCCCACTTTCATCTTATCCACCACCTTGGCTATTTCAGGGGGAAGTTCCTGCATCTCAAAACGGGAAGTGTTCGTATTGGGATTCGGCAACAAACCATGATTGTTACGCGTATCCTTATCCTGCGAAAGCACTGAGGCAGCCTCTTCAAAAGAGAACTTGTTATTGCGGATATCATCGGCAATAGAATCCAAACGGGCACAACCGGCAGCCAGAGCTTCTTCCGGAATATGCGGTTTCAACAGAATGTGGCGTGTTTTAATACGGTCACCGCGCTTCTCTATCAACTGAATGATATGGAAACCATATTCAGACTCTACAATCTTGGAAACCTTGCTGGGGTCTTGCAAGTTGAAAGCTACATTGGCATAAGCGGGGTCCAGCATACCGCGTCCCGAAAACTCTATTTCACCGCCACGCATGGCCGAGCCACGGTCCTCGGAGTACAGACGAGCCAACATGGAAAAGCTTTCGCCCTTATTGACACGGTCGGTATACTCACGCAGACGCCTCTTTACATCTTCTATTTCCTCCAAAGGAACCTTGGGCTGCTGAGTGATAATCTGCACCTCCACCTGGGTAGGGATATAAGGAATGCTGTCCTGCGGCAAATCCTTGAAGTAACGGCGCACCTCAGCCGGAGTTATCTTAATCTCACCCACCAGTTTCTGCTGCATCTTCTGAACCTTCAATCCTTCACGGGCATTCTCGCGCAGCGTTTCACGAATCTGGCTGGAAGTCTTGTTGAAGTATTCCTCCATTTTCTCGCGCGAACCGATGTTGGCGATGTACATGTTCGTCATATAGTCCACACGCTGGATAACCTCACTCTCGGATACTTCGATACTATCGAGGGCAGCCTGGTGAAGATACAGCTTCTGCACGGCTATCTCCTCCGGTATCACGCAATAAGGGTCACGGTCAAATTTGCGTCCTTCATACAATGCACTCATACGTGCCTCTTCCACTTCGGACTTCAGTATAGCCTCGTCACCTACTACCCACACTACCTCGTCAATCACGTTGTCTTGTCCATAAACGGTAGAACCGACTAATAGCGTCAAGGCAAATAAAATTACAAACTTAAAGTTCATACACTGTTTCATTCTTGGTGTCTTATTCTAAATAATATTTAATCTTGTCTCTTTTCACCGCCCGTTGGTACAAATCATCCTTCACTTGCTTCATGAATTCCACCTGCTTCACGTTCAGCAGCATATCCTTCACTTGCCCACGGGCAAACTCATAGGGTTCCTGCTCTCCCATCGGGCGATAATCGCTCACATTCAGGAAATAATGGAAAGCCGTATCCTTCAGCTCTACATGGCGATTCTTGTCCAGATACTCGTCCACATCAGGAACCTTCAAGGGCAGCATATCCAGCACTTCCGATACCGGCACCCATTTATCATCAAAAAATACTCATACTTCACAGCATTCTGCAGACTGTACTTTTCCAGATGTTCCACCGCCTCACGGGTTTCCGTCTTGTACCAGCGACGAACATTACCCAGCTGCGGGGCTGTCAAAGGAACTTTGATGAACAAGCCTTTCATCAACGGACGTTCCACCTTGAAGAGCGCCTGGTTCTTCTCGTAATACTCCGTCAAGTCTTGTTCTGAAATCTCCTCTGATAGCCGCTGATGTATTAAAGCCTGCTGATAGGTATGCATTATCAATGCTTTGCGATAATTCTCCACAAGTTTATCAATCTCACCGTTATTGGGAATATTGCTCTGCGCTTTATCGTACAGCAAAATATCTTCCACCCAATTACGGATATAATGTTCTGCAAACAACAGACTGTCGTCTTTGGACAAACCGGCAGGAAGTACCGATTGCAAATCTTCCCGGTAAAGGAAATTGCCGTCCAACTCCACTAACGGTGTCCGCCCTTTATGGTCGTGCTGCTCGCTGCACGCCGCACAGAGAAGGAAAATTAAAAGCCCAAAGCAGGTTGTTCGCATCACCAACTGATATTTACTTCGTTTTGAGGTACGAAGATAGTGTTTTAATCGGTTGCATCAGTGATTATAACGGGTTTTTAAAACCTCTTGGCAATTTCAACCTTACCGGCAGCACGCAACTTTGCCACCCAATGCGTTTCCAAATAGTTCCGATAAGCGGTTACGAGCGGCTCTCGCACCTCTTGCCAACTATCTGGTCCCTTCTGCTTACGACCTTGTACAGCAGTAAAGGGAAATGACAAAACCGGGGTTGCATTCTTCCCTTTGAACACCAATTCATCCACATATGCATTATCACCGGGAGCAAATAATCCTTGCTCTGCCCGCACCTTGGGAGTATCGCCGGCATTGAAAGTGAGACGGATGGCATCCATCCACTCCTCTTCCGGGAATCTGTTTCAGAAATTTCCGTACTTGCTTCGCCACCCGCTTGGTAGTACAATGCAGCACAATACCCTTATAACGCGGTTCGTCCCAATGGAAGTCCGAACGGTGCGCCTCAAAATATGCTTTCAATCCCGCTTCATCCACCACACTCCTCTTTCCCACTTCACGGTCAGTGATTTCGGCAAGCAACATGCTGTCACGATACCCCTGCACCAACGCACAGAATTCGGGATGCTTCAATTCCAGACGGGAGTTTTCATAGTCCAGAATCGTTTTTTACTGTAAAAGCCTCCAACTGTCTGCGCGTCCCTGCCGGATAAACAGCGGCAAATCCGGCAAACTCTTTTCCACCGTATGCCTTGCCATCCAGTGTAAACAATACACGGGAAGTGCTTCCTTTGGCCAGCAGTTCGTCGATACCGGCTTTATCCGGCATATAGTGATATTCTTTCTTCAGTTTATCCACAAAAGCCCGCGTTCCTTTATACCATTCCATGACGACGGGTTTGACAACGGATTATCTTGTCCTTCATCCTCTCAAAAGGAAGGATTTCCTGCTGTTCGAGTACTTTCACGATATGAATGCCTTGAGGAGTGAGGAACGGACGGGAAATCTCTCCGGCATTCAACCCGAATACAATATCCTCAAACTCCACCGGCATCTGCAGCCAACCCACCCAAAACGCTTTCTTCTCATCGGAAAATTGCTCGACGCAAGCATCGAAAGACGGCACAGCTGCCCCCTTCCTTTGCAAGAGCCCTGTAGATAGAATCCATCCTGGACTCCATCTCACGCAAGGTATGACCGGAAATATTCTGGGGGAGATATTTAAAAATATGCTTCACATATACCCGGCCCGCACGCCGGCCGGATTTCATCTTGTCATAATACTGCCGTGCCTCCTGCTCTGCCGTCTCCTCATCTGTCAAGTATGATTTAATCAGACAGCGGCGATACTCATCCTGCTCCTTCTGGAAGACACGGGAAGTATCCAATCCCACAACTTCGGCAGCCTCTATTTTCAGCCTGAAGTCTATAAACTTATTCACATATGCATCCAATGCCTTCCGGCCTGCACCGACAGAGGTACCGCCCTTATTATAGCTACGTTCGAATTCAGAACGGAGGACCTCCTTTCCATTGATACGCATCAGTACCGGATCGTCCTGGGCCGAAACAGCCAATCCGAACCCGAGGAAGAAAAACACCCAAAACAATCTAACCATAAGCACCATCCGTTCTTTTTATACGGCTGCAAATATAAACAAAATGCCCGGAAAGCGGCAATCTCTCTCCAGGCATTCACTATTATTTTGTTATTATCTTACTCAGGACGGCTATAGTTCGGTGCCTCACTGGTTATAGACACATCGTGCGGATGACTTTCCAGTACACCTGCATTAGTAATGCGGGTAAACTTGGCATCGTGCAGTTTCTCTATATTGGCTGCACCGCAATATCCCATACCGGCACGCAGACCGCCAACCAACTGATAAATCACTTCATACAAAGTACCTTTATAAGGAACGCGAGCAGCAATGCCCTCCGGAACCAATTTCTTCACATCACTGGTACCGCTTTGGAAGTAGCGGTCCTTAGAGCCATTTTCCATAGCTTCCAGCGAGCCCATACCCCGATAGGACTTGAACTTACGACCGTTGAAAATAATCGTATCGCCCGGAGACTCTTCCGTTCCGGCAACCAGCGAACCGATCATCACGCTGTAACCACCGGCAGCCAACGCCTTCACCACATCGCCCGAGTAACGCAAACCGCCATCGGCAATCAAAGGAATACCCGTGCCCTTCAGTGCCTTTGCCACATCATAAACCGCAGACAACTGGGGAACACCCACACCGGCAACTACACGGGTAGTACAGATGGAACCCGGACCAATGCCCACCTTTACTCCATCAGCACCAGCCTCGACCAATGCCTTTGCAGCTTCACCAGTAGCAATATTACCAACAACAATATCAATATGAGGGAAATGCTCTTTGGCTTCTTTCAATTTTTCAATAACCCCTTTGGAATGTCCGTGAGCCGTATCAATGACAATGGCATCCGCCCCTGCATCCACCAAAGCCCGCATGCGCTCCAAAGTGTCATTCGTCACTCCCACTCCGGCAGCAACGCGCAGACGACCTTTGCTATCCTTGCACGCCATAGGTTTATCCTTTGCCTTGGTAATATCCTTATAGGTAATCAGACCTACCAATTTGTTGTCTTTATCTACTACCGGCAACTTCTCGATTCTATGTTCTTGCAGAATTTGAGAAACGGCCTCCATATCCGTCGTAGGATTGGTAGTAATGATGTTCTCCTTAGTCATCACCTCGTCGATACGCTTATTCATATCTTTCTCAAAACGAAGGTCACGATTGGTAACAATGCCTACCAAATATCTTTCATCATCTACCACCGGAATACCACCAATCTTGTATTCAGCCATCAAAGCCAGCGCATCAGCTACCGTAGAACCTCTCTTGATAGTCACCGGGTCATAAATCATACCGTTTTCGGCACGCTTCACAATAGCTACCTGACGTGCCTGCTCCTCAATGGACATATTCTTATGAATAACTCCGATACCACCTTCGCGGGCAATGGCAATAGCCATCTTCGCTTCGGTAACCGTATCCATGGCAGCAGTTACAAACGGGATTTTTAACTCAATGTTTCGTGAAAACTTAGTCGAGAGTTCGACTGTTTTGGGCAAGACTTCAGAATAAGCGGGGATTAACAGTACGTCGTCATAAGTTAATCCATCCATTACAATCTTATCAGCAATAAATGACATAGGGCTATGCGTTTAAAATTTATTGCGTGCAAATATACGGTTTTTATTCCATTCCGTATACTTGCACGCAACATTTTTTTCTTTTTTATCAACTAAAACCAATCAGTTTGCCATCTCTGAAATAAACTTGATGCGTACCAAACGTACCTCTTCTTCCGTAAAGTCATCACCCAACTCATCCAGAGCATCGTCAATCTTATCAGTGGTAGATTCCTTGAAATAATCATAGATATCCAGCAAGTGGTCTTCATCCATAATATCCTCCAAGAAATAGTCGATATTCAATTTCGTTCCGGAGTAGACGATAGCTTCTATCTCATCCAGCAGCTCTTCAAACTCAATGCCCTTTGACATGGCAATGTCATCCAATGCCACCTTACGGTCAATGGCCTGAATGATGGCCACCTTCATTTTTGACTTATTGGCCACAGTACGCACACGCAAGTCCTCGGGACGTTCAATCTCATTCTCCTCACAGTGCCGCTTAATGAGTTTACAGAATTCCTCGCCGTAGCGTTTTGCCTTTCCGGCTCCTACACCCGGTATGTTCTGCAACTCGTCCAAAGTCACCGGATATATGGTCGCCATCGCTTCCAAAGACGGGTCTTGGAAAATGACATAAGGAGGCACTTCCAACTTCTTGGACAACTTCTTTCGTAAGTCCTTCAACATGGAGTACAATGCCGGGTCTACCGCACACGCACCGCCTCCACGTGCAGGTGCTTCCTCTTCCACATCCTCAAAGTCATTGTCTTCCACTATTTTGAATGATTTGGGATGTTTAAGGAACTTCTTACCGTCATCTGTCACTTTCAGCAAGCCATAGTTTTCGACATCCTTACTCAGGTAACCGGCAATAAGTGCCTGACGGATCACAGCATTCCACGTTTTGTCTTCTTCGCCCATACCAGAGCCGAACACTTCGAGATCTTCATGCAGATGCGCCTGCACTTCTGAAGTTTCCTTACCTTGTATTATGTCTATAATATAGTCCGCTTTAAAAATTTTCTTTCACCGCGAGAATAGCTTCAATCACGGTACACAATAATTCTTGAGCTTCCACTTGTTTTTTCGGATTTAAACAATTGTCACAATTACCACAATTTTCTTCTATATATTCTTCGCCGAAGTAATGAAGCAATGCTTTTCGGCGGCATACGGAAGATTCGGCATACGCAGCAGTCTCCAGCAGAAGCTGCTTGCCAATTTCCTGCTCTGCTACAGGTTTGCCTTGCATAAACTTCTCGAGCTTCTGCAAGTCTTTATTGGTATAGAAAGTAATACACTGCCCTTCTCCTCCATCTCTTCCGGCACGTCCGGTCTCCTGGTAATATCCTTCCAGACTTTTGGGTATATCGTAATGGATGACATAGCGCACATCCGGTTTGTCAATGCCCATACCAAAATGCAATGGTAGCATACAATCGCATCAACTTTTTTTCCATCAGGAAATCATCCTGGTTCTGTGTTCGTGTAGCCGAATCCATTCCGGCATGATAGGCACGAGCATTGATTCCGTTTGCCTGCAGGATTTCAGCAAGTTCCTCCACTTTCTTCCGGCTCAGGCAATAGATAATGCCTGACTTTTCGGGATTGTTCTTAATGAACTTGATGATGTCCCGGTCTACATTTGCAGTCTTGGGGCGTACCTCATAATAGAGATTCGGGCGGTTGAACGATGACTTGAACACCTGCGCATCCACCATACCCAGATTCTTCTGGATGTCATGCTGCACTTTCGGTGTAGCCGTCGCAGTCAACGCTATCAGAGGGGCTTTTCCTATTTCATTGATAATGGGACGGATGCGGCGATACTCAGGACGGAAGTCATGACCCCATTCAGAAATACAATGGGCTTCGTCCACGGCATAGAACGAAATCTTCACCGTTTTCAGAAACTCCACATTCTCTTCCTTCGTCAGTGATTCCGGAGCTACATACAACAGCTTTGTCTTACCACTGAGTATGTCGGACCGGACCTGGTCTATCGCGCTCTTGTTTAGGGAAGAATTGATGAAGTGGGCTATCCCATCCTCTTCGCTGAAGTTACGCATCGCATCGACCTGATTCTTCATCAAGGCAATCAGAGGAGAAATCACGATACCCGTGCCCTCCATCAACAAGGACGGCAGTTGGTAGCACAAAGATTTTCCACCACCGGTAGGCATCAACACGAATGTATCATTACCCGCCAACAGATTCTCTATGATTGCTTCCTGATTTCCTTTAAATGTATCGAACCCGAAGTATTTCTTCAGCTGGTCTATCAAATTAATCTTCTTCCCTGCCATGATTCATTAGGTTGTTGTTTATTGAGTTAACTTTTAATAGTGGTACTCCGCCTTGTTTTCACAAAGAACCCTAACAAAGTTATAAACAACTTCTTAAATTTCAAGCATAATCCATCGAATATTTTTCAATAAAAAGTAAAATAGTCGGTTTTACCCCGTATTACCATCTGATTCTTAAGCACTTTGCAGTCGTGCTATATTTGCCTTTTCAAGCTGGCGCTTGGCGTAGTCCAACGTCACAACAAAATTGTCCTTCTGTTCTGACGGAATTTCGAACATGGCATCCATCATAATTGTCTCCACAATGGAACGCAAGCCGCGGGCTCCCAACTTATATTCTACCGCTTTATCCACGATATATTCAAATACAGCATCTTCAAACGTCAGCTTCACATTGTCCATCTCAAACAGTTTGATGTATTGCTTGATGATGGAATTCTTCGGTTCCGTAAGAATGGAGCGCAATGCCGCACGGTCCAACGGATTCAGATAAGTCAGCACCGGAAGGCGGCCGATAATCTCGGGAATCAGTCCGAACGACTTCAAATCCTGCGGAGCAATGTACTGCATCATGTTGCTCTTATCAATGGTTGCCGTATTGCGTACAGCGCTATACCCGACAACGTGCGTATTCAGCCGCTGGGCAATTTTCTTTTCAATGCCATCGAAAGCCCCACCGCAAATGAACAGAATATTCTTGGTATTGACCGGAATCATTTTCTGGTCGGGATGCTTGCGCCCACCCTGGGGGAGGCACATTCACCACAGAACCTTCCAGCAGTTTCAGCAATCCCTGCTGCACGCCTTCACCACTCACATCACGGGTTATGGAAGGATTATCACCCTTGCGCGCTATTTTGTCTATCTCATCAATAAACACGATACCTTGCTCTGCCTCGGGCACGTTATAATCCGCCACCTGGAGCAGACGTGTCAAAATGCTTTCAATGTCCTCACCCACATAACCTGCCTCTGTCAGAACTGTTGCATCTACAATAGTAAAAGGAACATGCAGCAACTTTGCGATAGTACGCGCCAATAACGTCTTTCCCGTACCGGTACTGCCTACCATGATGATGTTCGATTTTTACAATCTCCACATCATCACCGCCGTCCTTCTGGAGCAGACGTTTGTAATGGTTGTACACCGACACAGACAAGAAACGCTTGGCATCGTCCTGACCAATGACATATTGATCGAGGAACTTCTTTATTTCTACGGGTTTAGGAAGTTCTTTCAGATTCAGCTTCGTGGCACTTGCCTTCTTGCCAGCCCCCAAAGCCTCCTGAGTAATCTCATAAGCCTGGGTGGCGCAACTGTCGCAGATATAGCCATTCATCCCCGTTATGAGAAATCCGACTTCATCTTCGGTGCGACCGCAAAAACTGCATCTATTTTTATTCTTTCTTGAATCTGCCATATTTATTTTTTAATCAAAACCTCATCTACCATACCATATTCTTTGGCTTCCTGGGCTGTCATCCAGTAGTCACGGTCAGAATCTGCCCATACCTTGTCAAAGGGAGTGTGGGAGTGGTCGGCGATAATGGTATAAAGTTCTTTCTTCAACTTCTGGATTTCACGTGCCGTGATTTCAATATCCGAGGCCTGCCCCTGGGCACCTCCCATCGGCTGGTGTATCATCACGCGGGAGTGGGTCAATGCGGAGCGTTTGCCTTCGGCACCGGCAACCAGCAATACGGCTGCCATGCTTGCCGCCATTCCAGTACAGATGGTAGCCACATCACTACTGATGAACTGCATGGTATCATAAATACCCAGACCGGCATATACCGAACCGCCCGGCGAATTGATATAGATGGAAATATCCTTGCCCGGATCCACCGAATCCAGATAAAGCAACTGAGCCTGCAAAGTATTGGCTGTATAGTCATCAACCTGCGTACCGAGGAAAATGATGCGGTCCATCATCAGACGGGAAAACACGTCCAACTGCGTTACATTGAGCTGGCGTTCCTCGAGGATATAGGGATTCAAATAGCCGGCTTGTGATTTAATCACATCGTCCAGCACCAAACTGTTCATACCAAGATGCTTGGTAGCGTATTTTCTAAAATCATCCATTTCTTTCTATTTTTTAATTTATAAGGATACAAAGAAACAAAAAATGAACACAGAGACACAAAAAAAACACAGAGTTATAGTTTGTCAAACTCTGTGTTTCTTTATAAATTTTAGCCGTAGGCTCACATTACTCTTATGCAAACATCTTATTGAACTCTTCAGCAGAAACGTTCTTATGCTCCAGTTCCACCTGAGACTTCAATGCTGTAGCCAATTTAGATTCAACCACACGATTAACCAAGCCTTCTATGCTCTCTTTCTTCTTAAGCATTTCCTTTGAGTAGTTTTCCAGGATTTCTTCAGGCACACTCATCATACCATATTGTGCAAACTGTGCGCGGGTAGCTTCCTTAGCCATGTTTGTGATGTCTTCCTGCTCAACCTTGATATCATTGGCTTTCACCAGCTGTTCTTTAATCAGGTGCCAAGTCAGCTCTTCGATGCTCTTGTCATAGTTGTCCTCTACAAAGCTTTCTTCCTTGTCAGGATTGTTCAGACGCATAATGCGCTTCAGTAATGCATCCGGGAATTCCAGCTTGCCTACTTTCTCTGTCAGCATCTTACGTGCGTCAATCAAGAACTTATAGTCACTGTCTGCCACGAACTGGTTGGCAATAACTTCCTTCACTTTGGCACGGAATTCCTCTTCCGTTTTCACATTACCTTCGCCAAATACCTGGTCGCAAAATTTCCTGAGTCAAGTCACCCGGAACGAAACGTGTGATTTCTTCTACCTGGAAGCTGAAATTGGATTTTACTTCGGGAGCAGCTTCCTTGTCAATCTTCAATAAAGAAGACAATTCGGCAGCATTTCCGTCCCAAGCAGTATTCGGATTGAATACAAGCACATCGTTCACTTTTGCACCGGCAAAGATAGCTTTCTGTTCATCATTTTTCATGTACGAAGGCATCATTACAGCACCTTCCACCTGAATACCACCCTCTTTGGTATTACCTTCTTCATCCAGTTCAGCAAGCAAACCTTTCAGCATGTCATTGTCCTCGTAAACGTCTACCTTGTCATACTTGCCGTTACGTTGAGTGTAAGCCTTGACCTGGTTATCCACCATTTCGTCTGTAACTTCAATAGTATAGTAATCTACCTTATCTTTTGCACTGACTTCAGCTTTAAATTCCGGAGCCAAAGCAATATCAAACAAGAATTCGAACTCTTCCATAGTATCGAAATCAATTTCCTGCTGCTTGTCTTCGTTGGGCAAAGGCTCGCCCAATATATTTACCTTATTGTCCTGGATATACTTATATACTGTTTCTGAAAGCAGCTTGTTCACCTCTTCAGCCAATGCAGACTTACCATACATTTTCTTAACTAAGCTCATAGGAACCATTCCCTTACGGAAACCGGGAATCTGTGCCTTCTGACGGAAGCTCTTCAATGATTTGTCTACTTTTTCCTGATAATCTGCTTTCTCAAGCTTTACAGTAAGCAGTGCGCTTACTTTGTCAATGTTTTGTAATGAAACGTTCATTCTGACAATTATTTATTTGATTTATACTTTGTTCCATATCTCAAATGGGCGTGCAAAATTAGCGTTATTCTTTCAATTATCAAAAGAACATTGCCGATTTATTTCAGTTTAATTCTTGGATAGAGCGGTAGAAGAGCCCAACCATCGGACTGACAACGGAGGACGTTTATGGGAAAGATACTCAGGGAAAAGGACGATGATAAACCGAACCGATCCAGTTTC
>ENA-OQCV01000165-OQCV01000165.1-human-gut-metagenome-genome-assembly--contig:-NODE-165-length-19150-cov-4.887242_pt1 | contig 19150 bp, 21 predicted proteins | sample MGYA00242766_ERZ504592 | MGnify/ENA primary metagenome ERZ504592 (study PRJEB26092, sample SAMD00036315) | human gut metagenome | host: Homo sapiens | study: EMG produced TPA metagenomics assembly of...
AAAAAATACGATAATAATCAAGAATCATGATACAGTCGGCTCCTTATGCTATATAAAAATAGAATATCTGATATAGAAAAATAACGTTTGTATATCAATGTGTGAATCAGTATAATACGACTGGGTCAAAAAATCAATATAAAAGTCCTGACAATAGGACGGAGAGACCAAAAGGGAAGGGAGATTACCGAATATGACAACAGCAAATAAGACAATTAAGATTAATGACGTAGAGGCAGCAAAGAAACTGGTCTGTGCGGCAGTCAGATGTCCATTTGATATTGACATTGTATCTAAAGGAAAAATTTTTATTGATGCCAAATCTATTCTCGGAGTATTAAGCCTTGATGTGGAAGAACCTCTGGAACTTAAATATGATGGTTATGATGAGGATTTTGAATCAGTGATCGCAGGTCTGGCATGTTAAGATTAAAGAAAGGAATTCGCAGGTGCAGATGACATCTACAAATCTTCTATATATTTATGTGATTATCATTAATGTAGTCACATTTTTTATCTATGGCTTGGATAAAAGCAGGGCAAAAGCCGGACAGTGGCGCATACCGGAAGCGCAGCTGATATTTCTGGCGGTGATCGGAGGGTCGGTGGGAGCTCTGGCCGGTATGAAGGTATTTCATCATAAAACAAGAAAGCCGAAATTTAAGACAGGAGTTCCGGCGATACTGATTATTCAACTAATTATTTATTTTCTGTTTTCGGGAAATGAGGGGATTATTCTGCGCTTATAGCAATTCTTATAAATAACGCATATTGATTTTAGCTCATCAGAGCGTGAAATCCTGTGTCAGTAAAGCGGATATATTGTCCGCTTTCTTTTTTTGCCCGAATAAAATTGATTGTTACAGAGAATGAGGTATGTTATGCTACTCTTATATGAGAATTGCGGGATCTGCAAAGTAGCGGAGTAATTCGTAGATACCAAGTCAGGGGAAAGACATCTTTTAACCCTGATATTATATGAAAAGCTGCCTGTTAAATGAAAGAAGGGCAGAAAAATAATACATGACAAAAATATAAGAGAGCAGGTGAAAAATATTGGAACAGGAAATTCAGGAGGCAAAAAGTTTATATTACAGCTATAAGCAGTATTTTTCAGACTATCTTCCGGCTTTGACGAAACTGGGGTTGAAAGTAGTAATGGCATTGCTGGTATTTGTGGGCGGGCGCAAAGTGATCCAGTGGTTTGTTTCTTTCATAAAGAAGTCCATGGAGCGTGCGTCTGTAGACAAAGGTGTGATCCAGTTTACAGGGTCGCTGTTGAGAATTGTACTTTACATTTTGCTGGTATTTAGTATTGCCACTCATTTTGGTGTAAGGGAATCCTCTATTGCAGCACTGCTTGGTACTGCCGGTGTAACGGTAGGTCTTGCATTGCAGGGTGGCCTTGCAAATATCGCAGGCGGGATCATGCTTCTGATCTTCAAACCATTTCAGGTGGGGGATTATATCATTATCGCACAGCAGAATGGGTGCGAAGGAACTGTATACAAAATAGAAATCTGTTATACAACTCTGATTTCCATAGATAACAAACACATTGTAATCCCAAATGGAACGCTGTCCGGCAGCATTATTACAAATGTAACTGCCAGAGATCTTCGTAAGCTGGAGATCAAAGTAGGAATTTCTTATGATTCAGACATTAAGAAAGCAAAAGCAATCCTGGAAGAAATCCTTCATAATGATGAAGATACGAAAGACGACCAGGGAATGGTGGTGTTTGTAGATGAGCTTGGAGAGAGCGCAGTGGTCATGGGCCTGCGTGTGTGGGTGGCTACGGAGAAATACTGGCCTGCCAGGTGGCGGCTTAATGAACTGATCAAAGAAGCATTTGATGCAAACGGAATTGAAATCCCGTACAATCAGTTACAGGTTCATGTGAAGAAACAGATATGATAGCAACATAAGTCCTCTGAACCAACTATAAGGTTTAGAGGATTTATTGTTTGTACAGATTATAGCCAAATAATACCAAACAAGAATAAATAATCCTTGATCGATAGTGATTTATACCAATTTTACTGTCAGATATTGGTATAATACCACCAAAATAATATAAAATACGACAAAATAATTGACAATGCGACAACAGATTGCTATACTGGAGTCAAGTTAAACAACTAAGTGTTTTTATGAAGATGCAAAGGCGCATGTAAGTAAATGGATTGCTGCACGATTTTTATACATTGCAAAGACGCAAAAATTATAAAACACTTTTTTTGTACCCAAAATTAACTTCGTGATTGTAACTAAGTAACAATGTACAGAAAGAAAAGGAGAGAAAACTATGAAAATGTACCAAAAAAGTTATGGCAGCAGCTCTTGCAGGAGTAATGACAGTTTCCATGTCCGCTACAGCATTTGCAGCAGATGATGACGGCTATATTCTCAAAGCCACAAATGAAGATTCCAAATCATCCGACAATGATCTGGTGATCGCAATCGAAGGAAGCGTAAGCTCCATGGACCCGGCAAACATTCCGGATACAAACGCAATCTCTGCTACACGTGGTGTATACGAGACACTGGTTTCTTTTGATGAGAACCAGGAATTAACAGGCAAACTTGCTGAATCATGGGAAGTTTCCGATGACTCTCTTACTTATACTTTCAAACTTCGTCAGGGCGTTAAATTCCAGGACGGAACAGACTTCAATGCAGCAGCAGTTAAAGCAAACTACGATCGTGTAGTTAACAAAGACAACAACCTTCGTCAGAGAAGAACATTTATCGTAACTAACGAAGACGGATCTGAAACACCTCGTGTAGACAGCATTGAAACACCGGATGATTACACACTGGTTATCAAACTGACACAGGCATGGGCACCATTTATCAACCGTCTGACACAGTTCTGTATCATCAGCCCTGCAGCTCTTGAAGAGTATGGCAATGATATCATGAACCATCCATGCGGAACCGGTCCATATGTATGTACAGAATGGGAAGAAGGCGACCACACAAGCTTCGAGCGCAATGATGATTACTGGGGAGACAAACCGGGCGTTGACACTGTAACAATCAAAGAAGTTCCGGAAGCAGGTGCACGTACAGCTATGCTTCAGACAGGTGAAGCAGATTTCATCTATCCTACACCATCTGACCAGATTGAAGCAATCAAAGGAACAGACGATGTAAATATCCTTACAACAGACTCCAACATCATGAGATATGTAACTCTGAACATGGATCTGGAACAGCTTTCTGATGTAAAAGTACGTCAGGCTATGAACTACGCAATCGACAAAGATGCATACATTCAGTTAATGTATTCCGGATACGGAAAACCGGCTACATCTGTAGTTCCATCTATCATCGGTGGATATGAAGAGCAGGAAGCTTACACATATGATGTAGACAAAGCAAAAGAACTTATGAAAGAAGCCGGATACGAAGACGGATTCAAACTTACTCTGTGGGGCGATAACACAACACAGGAAATCAAAGGTATGACATTTATTTCCCAGCAGCTTGCTCAGATCGGTATCGAAGTTGACGTTCAGCCAATGGAGCCTGCAACTGTAAGTGACAAGATTTATGTTGACAAAGAAGATGCTGAGATCAATATGTGGTATGTAAACTGGTCTGCATCTGACTTCACAATGGATGGCTCTTTACGTTCCCTGCTTTACAGCTCAATGTGCCCTCCTACAAGTGCAAACACAGCATACTTCAATGATGCTGATTTTGATAAAGATATGGATGAAGGTCTTGCAACAGCTAACGAAGAAGAGCAGGCTAAATACTATGGCGATGCTCAGAAGATCGCATGGGAAGCATGCCCATGGTTATTCCTTGGCAATGACCAGATCATCTATTCTACAAAATCTTATCTGTCTGGCGTATATGTATCTCCGGATGGAGCATTTAACTTCGCAAATGCAACTTTAGCACAGTAAGTAATGTGGTTGAGAACAGGCTGCGAAGAACATAAATCTGGCTGCCTGATCTGAAATTGCAGCAATTCCATAAAATACTGCCGATACGGCAGTGTGAATACAGGACAAAGATGTTCGAACCGGAGAACTGCCATAAGATTTACTATGGCAGTTCTCTGACTATAAAGCATCAAATATAAACAACAGGTAAGAAAATAATAAGGAGGAAAAATATGGGACGTTATTTAGGTAAACGTTTGGCAAGCACAATCCCGCTGCTTCTGGTTATCTCATTCGTAGTATTTATGTTTATCCATATGATTCCAGGCGATCCGGCAAGACTGGTAGCCGGTCAGGATGCAACAAAGGAAGATGTGGCAGTTGTACGTGAACAGCTGGGACTGGATGAGCCATTACTTGTACAGTATGGTAAATATATGAAAGGTCTTTTTTACAGGAGATCTGGGAAGCTCTATCAAAAACGGTAAAACCGTAGCAGAGACAATCGCACCAAGACTGAAACCAACTATCATGCTGACATTCTCATCCATGATATGGGCTGCGATCATCGGTATTGCAATCGGTATTATCGCTGCCGTATTTCATGGCAGAATTCTTGATTATGTAGGTATGATCATAGCAATCGCAGGTATATCTGTTCCAAGTTTCTGGTTAGGTCTGGAATTAATCCAGCTTTTCTCAGTAAGCCTGGGATGGCTTCCGACCAGTGGACTGGAAACCTGGAAGAGCTATATTCTTCCATCACTTACAATGGGAGCAGGAATCATGGCTGTACTTGCCAGATTCTCCAGATCTTCCATGCTTGAGACCATGCGTGAGGACTATGTGCGTACCGCACGTGCCAAAGGTCTTTCTGAATCACTGGTTGTTATGCGCCATGCATTTAAGAACTCTCTGATCGAGATCGTAACAGTAGCCGGACTTCAGATCGGTGGTCTCCTTTCCGGATCTGTTATGGCAGAGACAGTATTCTCCATTCCCGGACTTGGACGTCTTCTGGTAGACTCCATCCAGATGAGAGATTACAAAGTTGTTCAGGCATTACTGCTGTTCTTTGCTACAGAATATATCCTGATCAACCTGATCGTAGATGTTCTTTATGGCGTGATTAACCCAAGAGTACGTTATGAGTAGAGGAGGAGAGAAGATGGCAGATAAGAACACAACATCAAACATTAACCTTGCTGCTGCCGAAGAACTCCCTAAGGCACAGAGCAAGTTCAAAGAATTTGTCAAGAAATTCATGAAGAGAAAAACAGCAGTGATTTCTCTGGCATTTATAGTTTTTATTATCTTAATGGCAATCATCGGACCATATGTAGTTCCGTATGATCCACAGGCACCGGATTACACAGCTATGATGCAGGGGCCAAGCGCAGCCCACATCTGGGGAACCAATGAATACGGACAGGATGTTTTCTCCCGTCTGATGGTTGGTACCAGACTTTCTCTTACATGCGCGCTGACAGCGACGATCATTGGTACGGCTATCGGTGTTGTTCTTGGACTGATCGCAGGTTTCTACGGCGGAATTATCGATTCCCTGATTATGAGATGCTGTGATGTACTTTTCGCTTTCCCTGATATCCTGCTGGCTATCGCAGTTGTTGCCATCATCGGACAGGGTATGGTAAACGTTATGATCGCAGTTGCGGTATTTACAGTGCCGTCTTTCGCACGAATTATACGAAGCGCGACGATTTCCGTAAAGCAGGCTCCTTATGTAGAGGTTGCCCGTTCCCTGGGATGTTCAAACACAAGAATCCTGTTTGTACATATTTTCCCTGGTACGATCCAGTCTATGATCGTTAACTTTACCATGCGTGTAGGTACTGCAATCCTTGCTGCATCATCCTTAAGCTTCCTGGGATTCGGTGCAAACGTTACAGAGCCTGACTGGGGTTCCATGCTTTCCACAGGACGTAACTATCTGAATACAGCTCCTCACATGGTACTGTTCCCTGGTATTCTGATTTTCCTTACAGTTCTGGCATTCAACCTGCTGGGCGACGGTCTCAGAGATACCCTGGATCCAAAGATGAACTAGGAGGAAGAAACCATGGCAGAAAAATTATTAGAAGTAAAGAATCTCCGTACGGAGTTTAAAAGAGATAAAACATGGGTGACAGCAGTTAATAATGTAAGTTTTTCCATTCAGCCAGGTGAGATTCTTGGTCTGGTAGGAGAGTCCGGATGCGGTAAATCCGTAACTTCCCTTTCCATTATGAAACTTCTGGCACGCAACAGTAAGATTTCCAACGGTGAGATCCTGCTTAATGGCAAGGATCTTCTCAAAGAAGATAAAAAAAGGTATGAGAAAGATCAGAGGACGTGAAGTTGCCATGAATCTTTCAGGAGCCGATGAACTCTCTGAACCCATGTATGAGAATTGAGAAACAGCTGACAGAAGCAATCCTGCTCCATAACAATTCTCAAAGAAGAGCGCACAACAGAGCATTCGAAGTACTGAAATCAGTAGGTATCCCTGAACCGGATATGACATTAAAGAGTTATCCGCACCAGCTTTCAGGCGGTATGTGCCAGCGTGTTATGATCGCTATGGCAATGTCCTGTGAGCCGGAGCTTCTCATCGCGGACGAGCCGACTACAGCTCTTGACGTTACCATTCAGGCACAGATTCTGGAGCTGATGGAGGACATCAGGGCAAAGAAGAATACAGGCATTCTGATGATCACACATGACCTTGGTGTTGTTGCTGAAATGTGTTCCAGAGTTGTTGTTATGTATGCCGGCCGAATCGTAGAAGAAGCACCTGTGCAGGAACTTTTTGCAGATCCGAAACATCCATATACACAGGGTCTGATCGGTTCTGTACCGAAACTTGGAAGTGGTGTGGAATCTCTTCCGTCCATTCCGGGAAGCGTACCGGATCTGTCCGTAATGCCGAAAGGATGTAAGTTTGCACCGAGATGTAAATATGCAATGGATATCTGTCATCAGCAGGAACCGGAGCTTGCAGATATCAACGAAGCAGGTACCAGAAAACGCAGATGTCATCTGCTCAACAAAACTGGAAAGGAGGCGTAACCTGTGAGCGAGCCGTTATTATCAGTAAAGAATATGAAGAAAACATTCCAGGCAAACGGAGGAATGTTCAGCAAGAAGAAATTTGTCCATGCTGTAAATGATGTATCATTCGATATCTATCCGGGTGAAACTTTCTCTCTGGTAGGTGAGTCCGGATGCGGGAAATCTACGACAGGTAAACTGATCGATCATCTGATCACACCGGATTCCGGTGAGATCTGGTTTGAAGGAAAAGAAATCTCCAGACTTTCCGAGAAAGAAATGCGTCCGCTGCGTTCTGATATTCAGATGGTTTTCCAGGATCCGTACGGTTCCCTGAATCCGAGAATGAAAGTTCAGGATCTCATCGGTGAGCCACTTCTGATCCACACAAACATGAGCGCAGGAGAGCGTCTTAAGAAAGTACATGAACTTCTCGGCACTGTAGGATTAAGTCCGTCTCATGGAGAGCGTTATCCACATGAATTCTCCGGTGGTCAGCGCCAGCGTATCGGAATTGCCAGAGCACTGACAGTGCAGCCAAAGCTGATCATTGCAGATGAACCGGTATCTGCCCTTGATGTTTCTATCCAGGCGCAGGTATTAAATCTTCTGCAGCAGTTACAGAAAGACTTTAATCTTACCTATCTGTTCATTTCCCATGACCTGAGTGTCGTTGAGATGATTTCGGACAGGATCGGTGTTATGTATCTGGGTACGATCGTAGAGACAGCTCCGAAGAAAGAACTGTATGCAAACCCGAGACATCCATATACAAGAGCACTTCTTTCCGCAGTTCCGATCCCGGATCCGGAAGTGAAGAAAGAGCGTATTACATTAAAAGGTGATCTTCCAAGTCCGAGTAATCCGCCAAGCGGATGTCTGTTCCATACACGCTGCCCACATTGTACAGAAAAATGTAAGACACAGGTGCCGACACCTGTTGAAATTGCACCGGGTCATATTGTAAAATGTCATTATCCAAAACTTACAGAATAGGAATTCCGAAATAACAATATTACACCTGAAGATGAACAGTGAAGAAAACAGGATTCACTGAAAGATACAGGTTATCATGAATGGATGAGGAAAGAGGGGGCTATGTTTACTGAGGAAAGACAAAGCGCAATAGAGAAATGCCTTCGTGAAAACGGAAAAGTCAAGGTTAAGGAATTAAGTGAGATGTTTCAGGTCACAGAAGACTGTATCCGAAAAGATCTTAAGATTCTTGAAAACGCCGGTAAGTTAAAGAGAACCTACGGCGGCGCAATCCTTTCACAGGATTATCCGCTGAAAAGAGACGTAGTAGACAGACGCCAGTTTAACCTTGACAAAAAGAGAACAATTGCAGCCAAAGCATTTAAACTGATTAAGAATAACGAAACGATTTTCCTTGATATTTCTACCACAAATATCGAGCTGGCAAAGCTTCTTGCCACGTCAAATATGCGTGTGGTAGTGGTGAGCAATATGATAGATATCCTGCAGATCCTTGCCACAAATCCGTCCATTACTGCAATCGGTACAGGGGGAACAATGTATCAGACAGTAAACGGATTCATGGGAGCTGCAACGATAGAAGTGATCAAACAGTATAGCTTTGACCGTGCATTTATAGGAAGCTGCGGTGTGGATATGACTGATTGTGCAATTACTACATTGGGGGTAGAGGACGGATTGACAAAGAAAGCAGCCGTGCACAGCAGCAGACATAAATATGTTGTTATGGAAAGGGATAAATTCTATTTCAATGATTCCTATAAATATGCATACTTCGATGATATCAGCGGAATTGTTACGGATGAATTTCCAGATGATACGATCGTGAGTACACTGGAGAGAGCCGGGGTGAAATTGTTCTGATGCAGGTAAGTCTTCGGGGGACTTATCTGATCTGGTTAAATCAGTCAGCAGAAAGGATGATCTGTCTGGCTTAAATGAAAAAAGATGGAGGCAAGTACGTGAAAGAATATATTTTGGAAGCCTGTGTAGATTCTGTAGAATCTGCTATGGCAGCGGTTGAAGGAGGCGCAGACAGACTGGAACTTTGCGGTAACCTGATCATCGGCGGAACCACTCCGGGACCGTGGCTTTTTGATGAAATAAGAAAGCGTTCGGATATCAGGATCCATGCTTTGATCCGTCCGCGTTTTGGAGATTTCTGCTATACAGATGCAGAATTTTCCATGATAAAGCATGCAGTGGAAGATTTCAGGAAAATGGGTGCCGAAGGTGTTGTATTTGGGGTGCTGAAGCCGGATGGCACATTAAACATGGAACAGATGAAAGAGCTGATGGAGGCGGCAGGGGATATGTCGGTGACTCTTCACAGAGCTTTTGATGTATGTGTGGATCCAATAGAAACAATGGAACAGGCAATCTCACTGGGAATCAATACGATCCTTACTTCAGGTCAGCGTAATGTATGTCTGCAGGGGGCAGATCTGCTGAAGGAACTGGTAGAGAAGAGTCAGGGACGTATCACGATCCAGGCAGGAAGCGGCGTGGGAGCAGAAGTGATCCGCCAGCTTTATCCGCTTACAGGAGTCAGGGCTTATCATATGACCGGAAAGAGAGTCATTGACAGTGAGATGCAGTTTCGCAAGGATGGAGTCAACATGGGACTTCCGATGCTGAGCGAATATGAGATATGGCGTACGGATGTAGATAATATCCGTGCCGCAAAGAAAGTTCTGGAGGAATTATAATGGCAGAACCAAGAGTTTTTTTAAAAGAGAACAGGGGCCGAATTGAAGAGAACTACCTGGAGCAGGCAAAAACCTGCCCCGGGTTTTGCGCCTGTAGACGAAAAATTACAGAAATGTACAGAGGAAGTGGCACTTGCATGTAAATATTTATATGCGTTTATGCCGTACAGTGACATTGGCAATTATCCGTTTGAAGTATTTCTGGACTATGCAGAGAATGGTGTGAGGCTCTGGAAAGAGAACCCACAGGTTGCAGACCTTCCGGAAGAAATCTTCCTGAATTATGTGCTGTTTCACAGAGTAAATGAGGAGGAGATCGCACAGTGCAGAACTTATTTCCGCGCAGAGATCGGAAGCAGAATACAGGGAATGAACTTCAGAGAAGCAGCGTTGGAAGTGAATTACTGGTGTGCCGAAGAAGCTACTTATCATTGTACAGATGACCGTACTTTATCTGCGATTTCTGTATACCGTAGAGGAAATGGCAGATGTGGTGAAGAGTCTGTATTCACTGTAAATGCACTGCGAAGCGTAGGCGTACCTGCCCGTCAGGTATATGCGCCGAAGTGGTCTCACTGCGATGACAATCACGCCTGGGTAGAGATCTGGTGTGACGGCAAATGGTACTTCCTCGGAGCCTGTGAGCCCGAAGAAATCCTGAATAAAGGATGGTTTACAAACGCTTCTTCCAGAGCAATGATGATCCATTCACGTGTGTTTGACACCAAAATCCCGGAAGGTGAGGTGATCGGCACAGATGGTATGGTGACCATGCTGAATGAATTGAAGAGGTATGCAGTAACCAAAGAAATTACAGTAACAGTAAAGGATACGCAGGGGTTACCCGCAGAGGGAGCTGAGGTTTCCTTTGAGGTACTGAACTATTCAGAGTATGCACCGATCGCAGAGAAGAAAACAGACAGTAAGGGAACTGCCAGACTGACAACAGGACTTGGGAGTCTGCATATTTCCGCAAGAATGTGTTCTGACGGCGAGTGGTTCTATGCGGAAACAGTTATGAACACTGAGAAAGAAGATAACTGTGAACTTTGTCTGGTATCGCAGGATAAAAGAAATGACGGCGAATCAGAAAAGTGGACAGCAGCAGATATATTTGCTCCTCATGATGCACCTGTAAACACAGACATGCCGACTTTAGAACAGAAGGCGAAGGGAAATAAGCGTCTGACAGCAGCCAATGCACACAGAGAGCAGAAAGTAAGAAACTGGTCAAATCCGGAATGTGAACGTTTCCTGGAAAAAAAGGTAAACAGGATAGAAGAAGCCATTGCTGCCTCATACAGAGAAGATCTCCTGAGGGTTCTCACAGAGAAAGACAGAACTGACTGTATCAGTGACGTTCTGGAGGAACACCTGGAGCTGGCAATCCCATATCATGGTATGATGAAAAAGGATACCTTTGTATCTTATGTGTTAAATCCAAGAGTAGATGATGAAGTTCTTCAGAAATACAGAAGAGAGATTAAGAAGCATTTTTCCAGAACTGAGAAACAGGAGCTGAGAGATGATCCTTCCAGAATCTGGAATCTGATCGAGAAGGCAATTGTTTCCAGACCGGAGAAAGAGCGTTCCAGTGTGATCACAACACCGGCAGGATGCATAAGGACCTGTACAGGAAGCTTCCTGTCAAAGAAAATCCTGTTTGTTGCAATAGCGAGAACCCTTGGAGTAGCGGCAAGACTGAATCCACATGATCGTTCTATGGAATATATGAAAAAACGGAAGATTTGTTCCTGTGCTTGCAAGAACAGAGAAGAACTGTACTCTGATCCTGAAAGCAGGAGAGACTGTACAGTGGAAATATTTCCAGAACTGGAGTATTGCAAAACTGGAGAATGGAAGATATACATCACTGAAACTGGGAGCAGAGAATTTCGAAGATCAGATCCTGAATCTGCCGTTGGAATTCGGAAACTACAGGATTCTTACTTCAAACAGACTTCCAAATGGAAATATGTTTGCAAATGAATATCATTTTGAAATTCAGCCCGGAGAGACAAAGGAGATCGAGTTGGTACTCAGGGAAGCAGATCTGGAGGATATGCTGGAGAATATTTCCATGCCGGAATTCATGCTGAAAACTGAGGATGGTACAGAAGTGAAAGCATCTGATCTTACAGCAGACGGAAAACATATCCTTATGTTTCTGGAAGAAGAAAAAGAGCCTACTGAGCATATCTTAAATGAAATGATGGAGCAGGAAGAGGCTTTCGCAGGATATGCAGAGCAGATTATTTTTGTAGTGAGAAGCAAAGAAGCACTGGAGACACCGACACTGTCCAAAGCACTTGCAAAGTTAAAAAATATTCAGATTTATTATGATGATTTCTCAGAGATTATCAATACTCTGGGAAGGCGTGTGTACGTAGATCCGGACAAACTTCCGCTGATTATTGTGACGAATGGAACCCTGAATGGGATTTATGCGACCAGCGGTTACAATGTAGGAACCGGGGATATGCTGCTTAGATTAATGTAACAGAGCGATAAATAAGATGCCCGGAGATGACACCTGTGAGCATCTTCTGGTATTGCCGGATTACATTATTGTATAGATGTAAAGGATTGGATATTGAATTTGCATTTACATAAAGGAGATAAAAATCATGTATCAGTTTAACAGAAAAGAATATGAAGAACGTATGAAATGGTATCAGGATGCCCGTTTCGGAATGTTTATCCACTGGGGATTATATTCTATTCCTGCAAGAGGAGAATGGGTACGCAGTACAGAGGAGATGCCTGAGGAAGAATACCTTCCGTTTATGAAAGAATTTGATGCCAGAGACTATAATCCGAAACAGTGGGCAAAAGAGGCAAAGGCAGCAGGTATGAAATATGTGGTTCTGACTGCAAAACACCATGATGGTTTCTGTTTATTTGACAGTAAATACACAGATTATAAAGTTACCAATACACCTGCAGGAAGAGATCTGATCAAAGAATATGTGGAAGCTCTTCGCGAAGAAGGTCTGAAAGTCGGTCTGTATTTCACCTTACTTGACTGGCATCATCCGGACTATCCTCATTACGGAGACCGCATCCATCCTATGAGAAACCATCCGGAATGCAGTAATGAAAACAGAGATTTTTTCTCGTTATATAGAGTATATGTACAATCAGGTGGAAGAGGTCTGCACAAATTATGGAAAAAATCGATATTATGTGGTTTTGACTTTTCCTATGACGATATGCGAGGCGAGAAATGGGGAGCAACCAGACTGATAGATATGGTCCGCAGATTACAGCCGGGAATCATCATTGATAACCGTCTGGAAGTCAGTGGTGAGGGAAGAGGATCTCTGTATGAATGCGATCCGACACCGTATCATGGCGATTTTATAAGCCCGGAACAGATCATCCCGCCGGAAGGAATCTGCGACAAAGAAGGGAATCCGATGGTATGGGAAGCATGCTTCACCATGAACAATAACTGGGGCTACTGCGCAAATGACCACTATTACAAACCTGCTTCCATGCTGATCAAGAAGCTGGTAGAGTGCGTTTCCAAAGGTGGAAATATGATTTTGAACGTAGGACCTGATGCGAAAGGTAAATTCCCGAAAGAGTCCTCTGCGATTCTGTCGGAAATCGGACGCTGGATGGATAAGAACCATGACAGTATCTATGGATGCGCTCCGGCAGCAGATATCCCGAAACCGGATTACGGACGTATCACCAGAAATGGAAACAAGTATTATGTCCATATTTATGAGAATACATTAGGACCACTGCCGCTGATCGGATTTGATAAGAATAAGATTGTGAAAGTACGTGCCCTGGATGACGGACATGAAGTGCCGATCTCTACTTTATGGGTACACAGCGATTATCCGGATATCGCATTTGTTGACCTTGGTCCGGATCCTGTACTGCCGGATCCTGTAGACTATGTGCTGGAAGTGGAGATGGCTGAATAAAGATATAGAATACAAAAAGCTGCCGTATGGCAGCTTTTTGTATTTCTTAACCGAACTGAGATGCAGGTGTCTGCCTGGTTCAGCATCGGTTTCTCTTGTTTACGAAATAATTCAGAATCCCACCGCCTACGATAATAACAAGTGCAACAGCAACAACACGTTTCGCTGCTTCCTGCGGCATCTGGCTTTTGGAACCGATGGAATCGGAATAGAAAGTCAAGGTATAATTGATCTCATGAGGGGTACCCATGGCAGTAGTGTCTGCGATTACCGGCATGCTCTCATCCATAATGGTAACCGGGATCAGGAATTCAGAATTCGTTCCTTCCTCATTGACAGGGAGATATTTTTCACCGTCAACGATCATGTAATCATAATTAGAACTGCTCCACTGGATATCGGCAGTTACTTCGCCGTTTTTTCACGGTGATCAAAGTCGGTGAAGTGACACTGGCTTTGCCGCTCCCGCCCTCCAGCTCTACCTGGATGGAATACTCCCATCTTCTTTATCAAGAGTGAAAGCCTGTGCAGCAGGAACAGAAGTCCATACTGACAGACAGCAGATCAAAGTTGCCAGAACTGAAAAAACTCTTTCTCATATTTCTTTCCTCACTTAAATTCGATAATTTTCATCATCCCACAATTGAAATTAATTGTCAATACTTTGTTGAAAAATGTTATCCTGTTTTAGTATAATAAAAGGTGCTGTCCGCACGCAACATCATTGAGAACGTAGTGAACAGTGAGCACAATAAATGAATATCTGTGAATTGCTTTGCTGCGAAGCAGCTCCTGCAATTCTGATATCATAAAAATGTATATGCAAATCACAGGAGGATATGGTAATGAGAGGAATTTTATACGGAGTAGGAGTTGGCCCCGGAGATCCGGAACTTATGACATTAAAGGCAGTGCGCCTGATCAAAGAGAATGATATTATTGCAGTACCGGGCGCAGAGGTGCGTGAAACAGTTGCATATAAGATCGCAGTACAGGCAGTACCTGAGCTTGCAGACAAAGAACTCCTGCCAATCTATATGCCAATGACACACGATAAGGCAGAACTGGAACTGAACCATGAAAAAGGAGCCAAGGCGCTGGAAGCAGCACTTGATACAGGTAAGAATGTAGTATTTCTGACACTTGGAGATCCGACTATCTATTCAACATTTTCATATGTGCAGAAGAGAGTAGAAGCAGATGGATATGAGACAAGACTGGTAAGCGGCATCACTTCCTTCTGCGCAACAGCAGCACGCCTGAATATCCCGCTTACAGAGTGGAACCAGCCTCTTCATGTACAGCCTGCAGTTCACCGCCTTGACAGTGAACTGGATCAGCCGGGTACCTATGTGCTGATGAAATCCGGCAAAAAGATGAATCAGGTAAAGGAAATTCTGGCAAAAAGGCGGACGCAATATCCGTATGGTGGAGAACTGTGGAATGCCGGATGAGCATATTTACAACAGTGTAGAAGAAATTCCGGATGATGCAGGCTATTATTCTCTGATCATTGCAAAGGAACAGGATGGAGGATTATGATCGAAACCAGAGATCTGACAAAAACCTTTGACAATTTTACAGCTGTGGATTCCCTGAACCTGAAAATTGAAAAAGGGGAATTTTTTGGCCTTCTTGGACCGAACGGAGCAGGCAAGACAACGACCATCAGCCTGCTCTCAACCCTTCTTCTTCCGACAAAGGGAGAAATCCTCATAGACGGTCAGCAGCTTACGAGACAACGTCCTGATCTGAAAAGAAAAATCAGTGTGATCACCCAGGAATATTCTATGCGTCAGGATATGAATATGGATGAGATTATGGAATACCAGGGACGGCTCTATTTTATGCCGCGAAAGCAGATAAAAGAAAGAACAGAAGAACTTCTGGAGTTCTGTGACCTGCTGAAGTTTCGCAAACGTACAGTCCGTAAGCTTTCCGGTGGAATGAAGCGTAAGCTGATGGTCTGTCGGGCATTACTGACAGATCCGGAGATATTGCTTCTGGATGAACCCACAGCAGGTATGGATGCTCTTTCCAGAAGACAGATGTGGAATCTTCTGCGTAAGCTTAATGAGAAAAATCTGACGATCCTGCTGACTACTCATTATATGGAAGAAGCACAGAGTCTCTGTAATCGTGTGGCACTGATGGATCATGGTAAGCTGGAGGAGGTAAGTACTCCGTCAGCACTGATTGAGAGTCTTGGTGCTTATGCAGTGGACGAGATGACAGCAGATGGAACACAGAATCACTATTTCCATACACGACAGGAAGCAATCCGGTATCTGGAAGAGCTTACAGGGCAGGCGTCTCTTCGCGAGACAACACTGGAAGATGTCTTTGTAGAAAGAGCCGGGAAGCATTTGATTTCAAAATAGCAGATATTAACTGAATCAGGGAAGTCCCCTGCGGAGGTTGCGGAAAAAAATTAGAATAATCTGGAGCAAAAAATGTATGGGAATTATAACAATATTATGGGAGAAGTGGGTAGAATTCCGCCGGGATTTCTATAAAATCACACTGGCGGCAATGATTGCACCGCTAATGTATCTGATCGTATTCGGAATGGGAATCCAGACCACTTCTCATGGACAGCCATACCTGAACTTTCTGATTCCGGGTGTGGTATCACTGACAACTATGAACGGAAGCTTCAACGCTATTGCGCAGAACCTAAACGTACAGAGACTGTATGAGAAGGCTTTTGATCAGGTGATGATCTCCCCCACACCATTATGGCAGTTTATTGCCGGACAGATCATCGGGGGAAGTCTGCGCGGTCTGTATGCAGGAGGAATCATACTGCTTCTTACAGCACCTATTGAGACAGGACTGATCTTCAACGGATGGTCCTTTCTGGTGATGTTCCTGAACGGAGCAGTATTCTCAGCCATCGGCGTGGTGGTCTCCTTTCTGGCAAAAAACCACGCAGACGTGCCGAGGTTTTCCAATTATATCATTATGCCTATGGCATATTTGTGTAACACCTTTTTCTCAACAGAGAAACTTCCGGGATTTGTAGGCAAGTTTGTATCAGCCTTGCCATTATCCCAGACCAGCCATCTGATGAGAAGCATTTCATCAGGTGAGGCGGTGAATTACACTGGTATTGGGATTCTGCTTCTTTATCTGCTGGTGTTTACTGTAGCAGCATCATGGTTTATTTATAAGAAGAAAAATCTGTAACTGACTGACAAGGAGGAGCCTGTGCTCCTCCTTGACTTATTTATGTATTCGCAAAATCAAGTGCAATAACCAATATTCGCCTGACTGCTACTCAGAAGTATCAGTGGTATTTGTGAGAACATGAAGATTATCAATTTTTCTCATTTTTTTCAGCCGGCAGATAACAGTTACATATAATAGTCTCGCACAAACTGCACAAATTGCTTTACATGGGGTTTCAGAATCCTGTTTTTGCTATAGACAATATAGAAACTGCGTTTATGAGCAGATTCCTCCAGTGGAAAGACAAGAATCTGCTTTGTCCTCTGCAGGTCAGTGACAGAGCGTGATGAAAGAATAGAGATTCCCAGACCATTAACAATGGACTTTTGATGCTTTCCAGGTCATTCATACGGGCGATCACATTCAGATTGCCTGTTGTGATGCCTGCGCGATCCAGAAAAAGGTCCATTTCTTTTTTTCGTGCCGGAGCCCTTTTCCCTGAGGATAATAGGATCTTTCAGGAAATCATGAAAAATAGCGGGTGTTTCTCTGTCCTTGAGTGCAAGATAGTGATCTGTTACAGGAGTTGCTATGACCAGCTCATCATGGCAGAAAGGAATAAATACGCAGCTCTCATCACGTGTATTCTGGCCTACCAGAGCCAGATCTACAGTTCCGTCCAGCACCCGGCTGATGGATTCAGAACTGTCTGACTGTATGGAGTGAAAATAAACATCAGGGTGCGTTTTGCCGAAAGCAGCAAGCAGTTCTGGCAAAAGATAAGAAGAAGGAATGGTAGATGCAGCCAGATCTATCATATGTTTGTGGGCACCTGTAAAATTTTCAAGCAGGTTATTTCTGATTTCCAGCATACGGACTGCACTGTCATAAAGCTGGTAGCCTTTGGCTGTGATCGTTGTTTTCTTTGTAGTACGGATGATCAGTTTCATATGCAGTTCATCTTCCAGGGAACGTATATGCGCACTGATCGTAGGCTGTGTCAGATAGAGGCGGCGGGCTGCCTCTGAGAAGCTGCCGTAGTCCACGACAGCGACGAATGCTTCTAATTGTTTAAATTCCATTGTGAAACTCTCCTTTTATAGCAATGCAGATAATGCAGCTAAAGCAATATCCAGTTCCTGTTTTGTATTCTCGGATCCGAAAGAAAACCGGAGAGTACCTTTCGGGTATGTTCCAAGGGTTTTATGGGCATTTGGTGCACAGTGAAGGCCAACTCTTGTCATAATTCCGTAAGTACTGTCCAGCTCAAAGGCGGCCTGAGCCATGTCCATATGTAAGGTCTGGACAGATACAACTGCACAACGGTTTTCAGTATTTTTTTTACCGATAATACGCAGAAATTTTTTTTCAGGATCCAGATTCAGGATACCATCTATAAAGTATTGTGTCAGCATTAATTCATGTTGGCGGATTTCTTCCATGGACTGTTTCTCCAGATCACAGAGTGCGGCATGAAGTCCCAGAATCCCAGGTATATTGGGAGTTCCGGGCTCGAAACGATCAGGAAGAAATGCCGGTACTTCTTCAGAATGAGAGGCACTTCCTGTTCCACCGCTGATAAGAGGCTCAATCTGCGCTGCCAGTTTATTGCGGATCAGAAAGCCACCTGTTCCCTGTGGCCCTCTGAGTCCCTTGTGACCTGTAAATGCCAGTGCGTCTATGTGACATTTCTCCATATCAATGTTAATGGTTCCTGCCGTCTGTGCAGTGTCCAGAATAAAAAGAAGCCCATGTTCTTTGCAGAAATCTCCGATTTCCTGTGCTGGCATGACAGTTCCGCATACATTAGAAGCATGAAGACAGACCACAAGCTTAGTCTCAGGACGAAGGAGTGCGGTCGCTTTATCAAGCAGAAGACTGCCGTCAGAAGCGCATGGGATCCTGTCAAAAGAAATTCCATGTTTCTCCAGCTGTACAAGGGGACGCATCACTGCATTATGCTCCATGGCAGTTACAAGTACATGATCGCCGGGTTTCAGAAGTCCTTTCAGAAGAACATTCAGACTGGCAGTGATATTTTCTGTAAAAATAACATTCTTACCCTTTCCGGAAGTAAAGTGAAAGAGCCTCAGAAGCTGTTCTCTTGTTTCAAAAATCTGTTCCTCCACAGAATAAGCTGCCCGGTATCCTCCCCGGTTCACATTCACAGCAGAGCCTGACAGGTAATCATAAACTGCCTGTGCAACAGATGGTGCCTTGGGAAAAGACGTACTGGCCTGATCCAGATAGATTTTATTCATAAATAAATCCTTTCGTTTGTCATAGGCGGAAACCCACTGCCTTTAGGCGGTGGGAGGAGCCTTGTAAATCGTTATCTATTATCCCTGACTCTCAATATACTTTTTGTATAGTTGCTGATGAC
>ENA-OQCV01000166-OQCV01000166.1-human-gut-metagenome-genome-assembly--contig:-NODE-166-length-19130-cov-2.416145_pt1 | contig 19130 bp, 34 predicted proteins | sample MGYA00242766_ERZ504592 | MGnify/ENA primary metagenome ERZ504592 (study PRJEB26092, sample SAMD00036315) | human gut metagenome | host: Homo sapiens | study: EMG produced TPA metagenomics assembly of...
CAATCTGCTGCTTGGTCAGCTCCACCCCGCTAATGACTGGCGGTTGAAGAGTTTGTCGTTCTCGAAGATCAAATTCGACGGCCCCTGCGCTCGGCATTTATCTGGATGTGGCATCGAACTCCTTGCCGCTGTTGGAAATCATCCCCTCGATGAACACCTTCTTGCCTTCACGCAGGTCGTTCTGCTCCTGTTCGGTGAGCTGCACGCCCTTTATTTCCCTCGGGATGAAAGCGTTCTCCGCACGCATGGCGACCACCTCGTTGGTGAGCTTGTCTATGCTGACGAAAGATGGGATGTATTCGCCGTTGCGTCCCTTCAGTTCCACGACACGCCCCATGTTGCCCGTCTCAAGCAGGTTCTTCTTGTCTTCCTCGGAGAAGATGTGCCCGAAATACGGACGGTCAAGTTCGGGTTTCTGGCGGATGCCGTGGATGCCGAGGGCTATCTGGCCGCCGGCGGTCTGCTGGAACGACAGGCGCGCGTCGGTGCGCAACACGGCGGAACCGAAGTTCATGCTGATGGGCACGACCTGGTTGGTCTTGTAGCCCCTGAGCATCTGGTCGAGGAGTCCGCGTTCCTGAAGGTACTCGCGGGACAGCCCGAAATTCTTCAGCTCCTCCCAGTTGATCATGGACTCGTTGTAGCGGTGCTTGGGTTGCTGCTGGCCGCCCTCCTGGACTGCCTGCTGCGTGGTTTCATTTTTGCTTTGCCATTTCTTCTTGATTTTTTTCGATTGATACTTTGGTTTTCCTTGTCTGCGTGGAACAATCTCGTACTTCTTTAGAAATTCCTCCACGGCTTTCGTCTGCTTTCCTGCCGCCATGTCATCTACAGCCTGCCTTACTTCCGGATTATCCAGCGTGTCCTCCTTGACGGTGAGGATGCCGAACCGTGTCGGGTCTTTGAGCTGGCTCCAGAAGTTCTTCAGGAAATTCTCGAACAGGTTGGCGTAGCGGTCGATTTTCAGAAAGGAGTTCTGGTGTTCCTTGTCTGCCGGAACCGTCTTGAACCGGCCGTTCTTGTTGATTTCGGACACCGCTTGTAAAATCAGTTCCATCTTGTCGAGGATGAACACGATGTCGCTCATCTGTTCGTTCTCGGTGACTTGAGGTTTAGGGGATCGTCCCTTCCATTTTTCTTTGCCATAACTTTGTTTTTTAGAGTTGAAACTTAAAATTGTCAGTGCAAATATATAGGATGAATTTTGATAAATAATTAGTTTACAATGTGTTAGGCTATGCGTTTCATCACTTGTCATCACGTTTCACCGCAGGATGGAAAACAGAGGAAGAGAAAAGAGAGAAAATGGAGGGGGAAAGCGTGAAAACGCCCCAGAAAATGGCGCACAACCGCAAGAGGGAAAGGCATAAAAAGGGAACGCTGGGAAAGAAAAAGCGCGAAACAGACCGAAAAGTGTAAAAACGAGTGACAAAAAGAAAGAAAACCTGTCTTATGCAGAGTTGGGAGCGAGCTGTCTTTAGTCCCCGCTTTCTTGTGGCACTCTATAAGACAGGAGGCAGTGTAAGGTTGGGAAATGATAGTATGGCATAAAGCATTGGGACAACATTAACCGATAAATATAGCCGTCATGTTGATTTTTAGAATTGTCCTATGCGTCGTAGGTCGCTTCGCTTGCTAAGTCCCGACCCATTCTCAACTCGGACGGCGATACCGGAGCGATTTTTTCGGGTGAAAAATTACCGCAGGGAAATTTTTTGCGCGAAAACCGGAGGCCTGAACGTGGAAGGTATCGTTCCTCCGAGTTAACTTATCAATGGGACTTGACAAGGGAAGCGCACTTAGGATGGAATTTTATGGAGGAATATGGAATAAGGCGCTATCGCATTGTTGATGAGTGCCATAGATAATTGCTTTTTGATTACTTTTGTAGAGCGATGCGCTTAAGAAGTAGTTTTGTTCACTCTTGGATAATTGTTCATTAAAAATGAACACAATTAAATAATGAACAAACATTAGATTTATATTACTATCATTCAGATGCTTGCGTATTTCTATTGGAGGAATCTGGTACTTTTCCCGATTTTTTGCCAATAAATGATTTGGTAAGAAATGATTTGCTTTGCAGACTTTTGGCACTATCCTGTATTAGTGCTGAAAGTTAGTAAAACAAATCCATAGAAGAACCGAAATAAATTTTTAATATTTAATCCTTGCGGATTTTTTCGCAAAAAATTGGGAAATAAATTTGCCCATACGGAATTAAAACACTACTTTTGCAAAAAATGCAGCGGAATTATGATATTAAATCTGGAATTCAAAAATTATCGTTCGTTCAAGGGCATTTGTTCGTTTACAACGGAACCGACCTCTTCAAAAGCAAAGGCCGAAAATCTGTGTGACGTGGAAACCATTGCAGAGGGAAACAAGAAAGCATTGAAGATATCTTTAATCTTTGGTGCCAATGCTTCCGGTAAGACCAATATAATAAAGTTCCTGTATGGATTCAGACGTTGGGTTCTGAATTTGGATAATCGTGTCGGTGAAAACATAACTTTGTATCAGCCTTTCAAGTTTGACAGTGCAACCGTAAATGCTCCCATTGAATTTGCAATGGAGTTTATAGCACAAAAAGTGAGGTATAAGTATGAAGTCCGTTTTACCAGGCTGCAAATTGAAGCGGAGTCATTGATATCATACCCCAATGGCAAGCAGACACAACTTTTTGAAAGAATCTTGCTTCCTGAAGATAAAGAATCCGACACTTTGAAATTCGGAGCAAGTCTTTCTACATTTCAAGCCCTTTCAGGTATTCAAGAATCAGTTGTTGATCTCAAAAATTTTTGAAAGATACCCCTTGTGAGCCGATAACCAACGCTGCAAGATATCTGGCGGATATTGTCATATCAAACGGCTTTCATGAAGATACAATGCTTGGAGAGGACAAGGAAATGCTCCGATGGCTGTATTCACATCCGGATAACAAGAAGATGCTTGCAGAATTCTTGTCCTTTGCAGATACAGGATTGGCGGATTTTCAATTGGAAAAACGTAGTGATGGCGTGGAGGTCACAAGTCTGCACGGATTGTATAAGGATGGTGAGGATTCAGGCAAAACTACTGATTTGCCGTTGAAAGAAGAATCTTTTGGTACAAGGGCCTTGTTTATCATCGGCTGTCATATATTGCAGGCATTGCAGAACGGAAGTCCATTCTTTATAGATGAAATGGATTCGGGACTTCATTCTTATATCACAAAATTGATAGTGGATATTTTCCGGAACGAAAGAATCAACAAGCACAATGCCCAGTTAGTCTTTACCACCCATGATGTGAATCTTCTTGACCAAAATACGATTCGTAAGGATCAGGTGTGGTTTACGGAAAAGGATAAATACGGTGTGTCTGAAATATTCTCCTTGTCTGAATTTTGATGATGTAAGAGAAGATACCTTGTTTGCCAAATGGTATTTGAACAACAAATTTGGAGGTGTACCTTCATTGCAATCATTAGAAAAACTTTTTGTGGAGAATGGCGAGAAATAACGAAAATACGCGTCATAGCAATTATGTCATAAGAATAGTGTGCGAAGGCAATAAGACCGAACCACTATTCTTCACAAGTCTGTGCGACCTGTATTGTAAAGACAAAGGTGCTATGGACGTGCGAACCATTCCCCAACCTTATATACCGGAGGACGAAAAGCCGGAAAATTCTGCACGCGGTAATTATAAAGGTAAAAAGCGCAAAATCAAAACCAGAAATAACCCTGTTGAGGATGTAGTGATAGCTGGAGTACCTCCGTTAAAGTGGGTGCTATATGCCAGACAAATTTTATCGGAGGGAGTGGATGAATCCTGGGCGGTCTATGATAAGGACAAACATCCGAAACATGAAGAAGCCTATCTGGAAGCAAATAAAGTAATTGACGGCAAGAAAGTCAATATAGCTTTTTCAAGCCGTAGCTTTGAATACTACCTGTTATTGCATTTTGAATACATTTACCATTGTTTCAATGAAACAGAATGCGGTGGAAAAAAGTGCGCGGCAAAAAAGCATATATTTGAATGTGGAACAGGAAAGAATCCGGGAAAGGATTGTGATGGCAAGAATTGTATAAACGGTTATGCAAGGAAAAAGGGATATTGGCAGGAAACCAAATCTTCGGAGTCCACATTCCCTCTTGTCAAAGATAATTTGGTGAAGGGTATCGTCAACGCATGTAGGCTAAGGGCGGAAAGTGATTTGAAAACAAGAGAGCCTATCTATAACAGGAATCCTTATACGAATGTAGATATCCTTGTCGGCAGACTGATTGGAAAAGTAACAATTGCTTATGGTGACGCATTTTCGTATAAAGAACGTGGATGCAATTGGTCTGTCACTTTGAATGAAGACGGTTTGACCATAACGAATCACAAGTACGGATTTGAGCATTTTGGCAAAGGGCTGTTTGTCGTATATGATTGGAAAACCAAGTCCAAAAAATGAATTGAATGTGGATACGTTTTTATTGCAAGCGAATGAGATAAAACAACTGCCTTGCAAACTTGAAGCAACACAAGTTATTTCTATTCAGGTGAATCCGGAAAAAGAGATATTGTTGTTACCTAAATTTGCCATATAAGAATTTAATCCTTGAATTTTGCAGAAAATTTCGCAAAAATCTAAGTCTTAATTCTCATAACAAGGATTTAATTTCCGGATTCTGTAAATTGAGTTTACGAGTCAATGTACCAAAAAGGTGCAAAAATAATCAGATATTGATTACCTCTGCACCATTTTCGCACAGTTACAGATAAAGCAGTATGATGAAAATTTAGGTATGAATGCTCCAGCCGTGGAACGGTTCCATGATTACGGCAAAGGATTCATCCGGTTTGCCATGGTATAGCAATCCACCGACAATACCCTTGCTTCCGTCCGCAGCCACTTCAGCAAAACCGAATGAATACGGAGCGAAATCCCAAATAGAGTTCAATTTCATACCTGCCGTTGGAGTTCTTCTCCCATTGTTTGAGACGTTCGATACATTTCTGAAAGGTTGTGTCGCCAATGCTGTTGGCATACTCCACGACCTTATCGTAGTGTTCCTGACATTTGATTTTCATATCCGATAATTTTAAGTTGTTTGTAACAGTTCTTCATATATGCCGAAACCGAGGCACTCTGCTATGGTAAAGTCCTCCATGCTTTTATCCGCCAATGATTTCAGGTCATCTACCCCGTTGCAGTAATAGAATATCTCGTCATCCATTTTCGTATTGGAGTCCATAGACAAGGCAATCCTTACCTCTACCGTTTCCAGAGTGTCGTTCCATCGGATTGTACAATCGGCATAATGAGGTTCACGCCCCTGTCCGCTGTAGAATTTCAGATAAAGGCCGCCAATTTCCTGTCTGACTTCACCGGGCTTTTTCCATGTACTGTCATCCACGATTTCAAAGCCCATTCCTTCAACCAACAGGCACGTGCCGTTGTCATTGACCATCATGGTACGTTTGCCGATATGCCTTTCACGTTTTTCAGCCCAATCCGGCAAGTCCCAACGCTCCACAGTCCAGATTCCACGGTAGTCTTCCGGAATGGCGTTGTATTCACTTAATGTTATCTTTCTCATATTCATCTGATTTATAAATTACAAAACTTGACCGTATAAGTCTTGCACGGTTTCCCGAAAGCAGGATAACGGTCGAACTCATTGTATGATTCCCAGTCCACGCTCATCGTGTACCCGTTCGGGAAGTTTTCAGTGATAAACCGGGTTATCAAATCCTTGTCTTCATCGGTCAGGAAGAGTTCTTCTTCGATGCCGTATTCCAATGAAAAAATCGCCCATTCGGGAATGTTGTCCCAAACGAGCGTTTCCTTTTTATTGTCATCCATGGTTCCTTTATTTATTGGGGTAATGCGGTAAGTCTACTGATAATGCCTTCAAGTTCGGTTTCCCATTTCCCGTCACCGTTCCCGAAAGAGGGATAAGTCAGCTGGTGCCAGTTGTGGTAGTCAAAGAGTTTCATCCTCAGCGGATAGTAGTCAAATAGCTTCTTGCCGTTGAAGAAAATACGAATATGGTTAATTCCCACATTCATTGCGCTCAGACCATGACCGACGAGAATCTCATGGAATCTTTCCATCGGTGTAAAGTTGCTTCTCCTTTTTCATGTCCCATTTTTATATTTATAGTTTAACAATACATTCTGTACAATTCGCTATCAGACAGTGTTCTCAGTTCTTCTTCTGTACAAAAGCCGTCAATTTCTTCACACGCTTCCATTGCCTCATATATGCCGTTACGCATATCGTTTATAAGTTCATCCCGTAGGCTCTCCACGGATACCCTGAATGTCTGTCTTTCGGTATCTATTTTCCTGACGGGATAGGCACATCCTTTCCAATGAATCTGTCCGATGACTATATTTTCCATATCCCCGGAAATTTGACTCAACAGTCCTTTTGTAGCATTGTTCACATTTGTTGTACACATGACCATCTGTTTTTTTTCAGTTGAACACTTACCGGCTCGTGAGCCGATATTTTATTTCTTGCCTGCCATACCGTTCCGTGCCGGATTGTGCAAGGCTTTACGAAAAAATACCGCAAGCGAAGCGAGGATGATTTTTGCGGAAACCCGTAAGGGCTCGGCCTTGCTCAATCCAGATGGCACGGGACGAACTTTGCAGGCTGAAATAAAAAAGCGGTCTGTCGGATATTATTCCTTGTCGTCATCCTCCTGCGGAATCAGGTGCTGCAAATCAGGGTCATTTTTGATACGCTCCATTTCATCTTCTATTATCTGCATCACATCCGCTTTGATGCGCGAATAGTTCCGGTCTATCTGCTGCCGCATGATGTCGTTGCCGTCCGCATCCTTGAACTCGTTGATGACCGGGATTTTCTTGTAGGCTTTCGTTTCCGCCGCCACCTTTTCGCTATCAACAATAATCCGTGAATGGAAAATCTTCTGGTCTATCTCCTCCCCGAAGTTGTCCGCCACGCTGCCCACGAATGTGCCCTGCGAGAGGTTGGCTATCTTGGAAGCGGGAATCAGGGAATCCAGTTGCGTGTTGATGGAGGTGGATGTATCCTGTCGGTTGATGGATATGGACTGCCGCTGTTGGAGTATCTTTCCGAAACGCTCAGAAAGATTCTTGGCGGTTTCACCGACCACCTGGCCGCTGAAGATGTTACCGACCGTATTTTGGATTACCTTCGCCTCCTTGTCACCGTAGTCACGGGCCAACTGCGAGAAGTCCTGAAAACCGAGACAGACCGCCACCTTGTTGCTTCGGGCGGTGGCAATAAGATTGTCGATGCCGCGAAAATAAATGGTCGGAAGCTCGTCTATGATAATGGAACTCTTCAGCTGTCCCTTCTTGTTCACCAACTTCACGATACGGGAATTGTATAGTCCCAATGCCGCAGAATAGATGTTCTGGCGGTCCGGATTATTGCCCACACAAAGTATTTTCGGGTGTTCGGGATTGTTCAAATCAAGCGTAAAATCATCGCCGTCATAACCCAGTAAAGCTGCGGTGAAATCATCCTTGAAAGCGGGATTTTCGCCGAAGCTATCTGACCCTGTAACTGGTCTTGTGCGCCCCTTGCCAGGCATCCATGAAGGGAGAAAGGTAGTTTTCCAGCGAAGGATACGAGGTCAGAATCGTGAAAATGTCAGCATACGGCTTGTTCAGAAATTCTATCGCGTGAGGGAATGTGCAGTACTTGCCATCTTTGTAAATCCGCAAATACCAGATGATGGCAGCAAGCAGGATAATCGGTGACTCCACGAAGAAATCACCCTGTTTCTGTATCCAGGTCTTGTTCAGATTGAGCATTATCGTGTAGGCACTTTCGTAGGCATCCGATATATCCACCATGAATTTGGGGTTGATGGGATTGCACCGGTGGCTGCGGCGTGGGTCATCGAAGTTGATTACATAGAACTCCGGTTTCACCTTGTAACGCTCCCTGTGTTTAAGCAGATGATTATACGCTATCTCCGACAAATCCGGAAATTTGTAATCATAAATGTACATCGCGAAAGATTTCTCGATTTGCTGTTTGATGTAGTTGTTTACCACCGCGTAACTCTTTCCAGAACCGGGTGTACCGAGCACGATGGAGGCACGGAACGGATTGACGATATTTATCCAGCCGTCCCATTCCTTGCCCTGATACACGAACTTCGTGGGCAGGTTGACGGAATACTCGTTTTCCATAAGCCGCGTCTCCTGCATGAAACTCTCGTTGGCGGTGTTGAACACGTCCTCCATCAGATTGTGTTTCAGCATACGGCTTATCCATACACCCGACATCAGGAGAAGGATATACCCTATGGTAAGCGTTACCGTATATATGGCGGCATCCGCTATCGGACTGAACGGCAGGTCAAGCATCCACCAGTTCATGAAGAACAATACCAACCCGGATAGGAAAGCTGCGTATATCCTGTTCCATGTCATTTCCTGATTTTTACGCCCTTTGTTCCCAAGCAGGAAAGGGCAAGGAATATGACGGCAAATACTTTTGTTGTCAGCAGGTTGCCGAACAGTCCCGCCGTCCGCTGGAAATTGAGTAGTATCTTATCGACCACTCCGATATTGATACCCATATCCACGAATGACCGGTAGCAGAACCAATAGACGTGGATGACAATAAACACGATGGATATGGCACGCATGAACTCCATGACTTTTGCCAATCCTCTCAAATCATCTTCCTGTTGCATAATGAACTGATTTTAATGTTGTTGATAAATTAGTAATTATGATATTCCGCGAGAGCGGCGTTTCTTCTTCTTTTTGCGTTGCAGCCTTCGGGCAAGTGCCTCCTCCTGCGGGTCAGGACCGTTCGCTTCCATGTTGAATATCCCGAAAGCCTGTTCGATGCCGCTTTCCATATCGGAATAGAATCCGCTTTGCAGACCATGCTCCGGCATGGGAGCATCGGGATTCGGGATGTCGTCCGGGCTGTTGAAGAGCCGTTCAAAGGCATTCGCCGAGAACTCCTTGCCGAGCCGCGAGCCGTTACAGACCTCCCGGTTCTTGTTGTCGATGAAGGTCGCGCCATAGATGCGTCCCTCGTCGTTCTCGCGAAATACCACGTCTATTCCTTTTCCTCCGAGCAGACGGATGAACTCCTCCCTGTCGCCACGGCAACCGTGCATGGCAAGGGCCACATCGTTCCGTATCTTCGGCTGCCATTTCCTGGCTTTGTACTCGCGGGCGTTGTAACCGATACGTTTTTCCAAACCCTCGTAGCCGTAGCGTTTCCCGATAAGGGAGGACTTGATGGGAGTGCACAGCGGTTTGCCTGCATCATCCGTCATGGTATAGACAATGCCGTTATAGGGAGTACCCTCGAAATCGCCCCTGACCTGTTTCGCCTCGATATTGAAGCAGGAAAGCAATGCGCTGTACTCGCCGAAAGACTGAAAACGGTAGCTGCCGAATATACTTTTTACAATGTTGGAAACCTGTTCCTTCACATCCCCGTTGCGGTAGTCCGCTTTCTTGAGGTATGGCTCCAGCAGTTCTTTCCGCTTGTCCTCGATCTGTTTCAAGCCGAACTTCCGTTCCAGTTCCCGGCAGGCTTTCATCGAACGGTTCCACTCGTAGGCATCATCAATCTTTTCCCCTTTCTCGTTCACGCAGGTGGATACAATATGGATATGCCTGCGGTCTATGTCTTCATGTACATATACAATGTAGGGCTGGTCGCCATATCCCATTTTCTGCATATACTCTTTTGCCAGTTCTGCAAACTGTCCGTCTGTCAGACGGTCATCCAAAGAGGGGTTCAGCGAGATGTGCAGTATGGGCTTTTCTGTGTTTCTGTTGGCAAGCAGATAGTTCTCGAACGCCCACATCGTCTGTCGCATGACCTGCTCCGGATTGCCGGTGACATCGGCAATCATGCGGTTCCCGTAAATGATGCGGGCAGTGTTGTCGTCCACTTTCTGCTGGTTGTAGATGATAGCCCCGTAAAGGGAAACGCCCCTGTTGATTTTCGCTACCATGTCATTCCTCCTCACTTTTCCTTTTGGTAAGGTAGGTTTCTTCAAACTCACGGGTCAGCATGATGATCCGCTTGCTCAGTACGACCAAATCAATGGTCGCCTTTTCCAGATTCCGAAGCAGGGCGTATGCCCGTTTCTCCCCGAAATTGGTCTTGACTGCCTTTACCGTCTGGTTGTAGTTGTTGCCGATACTCTGGAACTGGTGGTAGAAATTGGTCAGACGTATGTAGTAGTCCATCGTCGCCTTGTCGATTTTCACGACCTTGATTTCACGACCGAAAATCATTGTCTTGATAAATTTTGAACGTTCTTTCAATCCGGATTTCTGGAATTGGATGTCGAAACGCCCGTTCTCTTCCGAGTTCAACCGCACTACATAACGGTGTACGGCAGGGTCATTTTTAGGTTTACGCCCCACGCTCTTTGTCGATTTTTTTCTTTCTGTTTTCATCCATACGCATTGATATTTTCCTGTTTCTGATCTTCCGTCCCGGATTCACGACTTTGGAGTGAATCCCTCCCGAGCCGTCAGGCGAGCGGCAAGTTGTTTTGAGTGCCCGAATTCATTTCGGGTGCCTCAAAACACAACTTGCTATGTTCGCTTGAACATGAATTTTCCTTCGTCAAATTGTGTTTGATCTTTCATCCCCATTCTTCGTCTTCGGGAAATGCTCCTTTGCGGTATCCGTTCCGTTGTCGGTGCAAAGTTATGGCGGTTTATATTGCTGTGAAATAGTGCGTTATATGCAACGCGATGACATTTGATGACACAGGTCGTCACCACCTTTGAAACATGGTGGCGGTATGAAAAAATACCCTTTTATTTGCAGCGTGAACGGATGAAACCGAGCTTCCGATAATGGAATAATGGTCATATTGTCGGATGCTTCCGTTAGCGGTCGGAATAGTGGAAACAATGTCGGATATGACGGTTATCGAAATGTCATGACCAACAGACCGGCCATCGACGGAAAGTCGGATACGATAACGGATACACTATCGGTTGGAATGATGGATAAACCCGATAACGGATGCAGCATCCGGCGGTTGGTTGGAAAGAAGCGTTCACGGATTGACGGATGGATGAAACTGACAATTATTCAATAACCATTTAAAAGAAAAATCATGAGCAAAGAACCTTTATTCGTTGCCGTCAGCAACCAGAAAGGAGGGGTCGGGAAATCTGCCCTTACAGTAGTCCTTGCCAGCTACTTCCATTTCGAGAAAAACTTGAACGTGGCAATCATTGATTGTGATTCACCCCAGCACAGCCTTGTGCGTATGAGGGAACGTGACAAGAAGGCCGCCGCAAACAGTGCCTATTACCAGCAACTGCTGCTACAACAATGGGAGCGCGTGCAAAAGAAAGCGTATCCCATTGTCGGTTCCACCGCGGAAAAAGCAAGGGAAGCCGCGGACAAACTTGCAGCGAGCGGGGATTATGACCTGATTTTCGTGGATCTGCCCGGAACGGTGGAATCCACAGGGGTATTCCGCACCATCGTCAACATGGATTATGTCCTGACACCTACCACGCCGGATCTTATCATCATGCAGAGTACGCTCGCTTTTTCCACTACGGTACTCGATTATGTTCGGAATATGAAGGATGTGCCGCTCAAGGATATCCTATTCTTTTGGAACAGATTGAAAAAACGTTCCAACGTGGAAATTTTCAAGTCATACTCGGAAGTCATGAAGGAACTGCACCTGACCGTTCTTGACAGCACGCTTCCCGACCTGTGCCGTTACGAGAAAGAAATCACCCATTCCAAACGCGCCTTTTTCCGCTGTACCCTGCTGCCGCCTCCTGCCAGGCAGCTGGAAGGAAGCGGTATCGCGGAACTGGCGGAAGAACTTATCGTCAAACTTAAACTGGTACAGTCATGACAAAGAAAAAAGTTGAAGTGAACGAGGACGTCCTCAAGAATATCATTGTCGGGGACATACCCGTCTTCGGAAGAGAGAAGCCCAAAGAAGAAAGTACGGAACAGCCGGGAACGGAAGTGCCTCTCGCTACAGAACCTGCCGAAGCCCCTTCAGAGAAAACGGTTGCTGCAAAGCCCCGGAAAAGAAAGAGGAAACGGGTAGCTATAGGGAAAGGTATCTGGTCAATATTCCGGCATCCAACCGTTCCCATGTCTATATAAACCGTGAGGTAGCCGAATGTATCAAGCGTTTCCTTCCGGTTATTGCCCCGAACATGAGTATATCCGGGTATATAAGCAATATCCTCGTGGAGCATATCCGACAGCATTGGGAGGAGATCAATGAATTGTACAACAACGAATATTACAAACCATTAAAACCGTTTTAGTCATGACACAGATTATTTTTCAAGTAGTATCCATAGGTTGCTGCATTTACACAGCCTACGGATTGGGATTGTTCATTTACAAGAAACTGCGTAAGAACAACAAGACAGCGAAAGCCGTTCAGGTCACCTCGTATGAAACTTCAGGCAACATGAAAACTGCAAGAGAACCGGCACGAAGTGCTTCGTCCGTCACTGAAGAGTATTCCGATATTTTTCCAAGCGAATATCCGGAAAAGGCATCGTATCAGGTTACATATCTGATAAATTATCCGCTCAGTAACCGAATACAGGTTTATATAAACAGGGACAGCTATGCCTATATCAAACGGCTTTTTGTCTGTTGTCGCTCCGGATACATCCATGTCAGGTTTTATAAGCAGGATTATAGATGAGCATCTGAAAAAGCATGAGAAAGAAATGTCTGCATTATATACCGAGTGTATCACTAAACCTTTATAATTATGGAAGCGACACTTTATTTCCTTGTAAAGATCGCCTGCGCGATTTTTATATTGTGGCATTTGTGGTTATTCATTTTCGGTCAAAAAATGTACGAGGTATGGGACAGGCTTTATCATCATATGCGTATTGTCCGTATCAGGTTATGGAAATATCGTAAAAAGCGTATGGCCGAAAAAATACGGAGTGCCAGCCGTAAGACGAGGCACGGCAAAAAACAGTCCCGGAAACCGTTGTCAGATACAGTTGGACCAGGAACTAAAATGGAATCATCCTCTCCTGCCAAAGACGATGATGTAATCGGCAAAACAAAGATTGTCTATCTGGAAGATCCGGAAGTGGCAAGGAAAACTCCCACACGTTCCGAACCCATGAAAAAATGAACCCATAGAAGAAGATGAGGAAATCAATCCGGATGACGTGGCTCAGGAGGACAAGGGGCTGACCGAAAAGGAAAGGGAAGAATTGATGGCACCGGTGGACGCCGAACCTGACCCGGATTTTGACACGGCCATGACCTTTGAAGATATAAACAATGTGGCTGAGGTGCTGATGTCAGAAAATCCTGATGAACAAAAAAGCCATCCGTGCTGCCAGTACCATACATTATAAAATGCAGGACACGGTTATACTCTCTTTTCTTACAGACAAATTGAGCAACCAGGAAAAAGTAAATCAATTGCTCAGTGAATGTTTGGATGATACAGGCAAACCGTTGGCAAAACGAAAGTCCACATCCAAGAAAAAGGAGGCTTTCGATATAGGTAAATTCGTTTAATTGTTTCTTTTTGTAGTCATATTTTCAGGGGCATGTCGATGTGATATCGGCGTGCCTTTTTTGATTGTATATCGCTTTGTGAAATCAGTCTTCCGAACCGTAAATATACCCTTCAAAATCCCCTCCCGGTGTAACGTGATGACATACGGTGTCATAGGTCGTAAGGTTTGTAAATCAATGAATTAAACACTATATATTCGCTGTCGAAATGATTTTTTTAGTCTCACTAATTAAATGTTTCGACACATGAAAAAAAAGGATTCTTTTTTGGCAGCCATGACGCTGCTGGTTTCAATGGGGGCTTTCGCCCAGGGTAACGGTATCGGTGGCATTACCGAAGCAACCAATATGGTCACTTCGTATTTTGATCCCGGCACCAAGTTGATTTACGCAATCGGTGCCGTGGTCGGCCTTATCGGTGGCGTGAAGGTGTATTCAAAGTTCTCGTCCGGCGACCCGGACACCTCCAAGACCGCCGCGAGCTGGTTCGGGGCGTGTATCTTCCTTATCGTGGCGGCAACTATCTTACGCTCATTCTTCCTGTAATATGGTGAAGTATCCGATTAACAAGGGAATCGGCCGCAGCCCAGAGTTCAAGGGGCTCAAGAGCCAGTACCTGTTCATCTTCGCCGGAGGGCTGCTCGCCCTGTTCGTGGTGTTCGTCATCATGTACATGGCAGGCATTGACCAGTGGATATGCATCGGTTTCGGGGTCATTTCCGCATCGGTGCTGGTCTGGGCGACCTTTCGCATGAACACGAAGTACGGCGAATGGGGTCTGATGAAGCTCCAGGCGTTGCGCAGACATCCCCGCTACATCATCAACCGGAGAAAGTTCCTTCGGTTGTTCTCTTCAACCATCAAAAACAGAAAAGCATGAGAAATGTAATGAAAACAGCTACGCTGGAAAGCAAGTTCCCGTTGCTGGCCGTGGAGAATGGCTGCATCATCAGCAAGGACGCGGACATCACCGTAGCCTACAAGGTGGAACTGCCCGAACTTTTCACGCTGACCAGTGCCGAGTACGAGGCGATGCACTCCACCTGGGCGAAAGCGGTCAAGGTACTGCCGAACTACAGCATCGTGCACAAGCAGGACTTCTTCGTGGAGGAGAGCTACAAGCCGGACATCTGCAAGGACGGCATCAGTTTCCTCAGCCGCAGTTTCGAGCGGCACTTCAACGAGCGTCCGTACTTGCAGCACACCTGCTACCTGTTTCTGACCAAGACCACAAAGGAGCGCAGCCGCACGACGAGCAGCTTCAACGCCCTGACACGAGGGCTTCATCAGTCCCCAAGGAAATGCAGGACAGGGAGACCGTCACCCGTTTCATGGAATGCTGCGGCCAGTTCGAGCGTATCGTGAACGACAGCGGCCTGCTCCGCATCACGCGCCTTACGGACGGGGAGATAACCGGAATGGAGAGTTCGGCGGGCATCATCGAGAAATACTTCTCGCTCTCGCAGGAGGACACCGCCTGCTTGCAGGACCTCTCGCTCTGGGCCGGAGAAATGAAGTGGGCGACAACTACCTCTGCCTGCACACCCTTTCCGATCCGGAAGACCTGCCGTCAGGCGTGGCCACGGACTGCCGTTATGAACGGCTCTCCACCGACCGGAGCGACTGCCGCCTGTCATTTGCCGCACCGATAGGCATCCTGCTCACCTGCAACCACGTGGTGAACCAGTACCTGTTCATCGACGATTCGGCGGAGAACCTGCGGAAGTTCGAGCAGACCGCGAGGAACATGCACTCGCTTTCCCGTTACAGCCGTTCCAACCAGATTAACCGCGAATGGATCGAAGAATACCTGAACGAGGCGCACAGCAAGGGGTTGACCTCCATCCGTGCGCAATTGCAATGTCATGGCGTGGAGCGATGACCCGGGGAAAAAACTCAAGCGCATCAAGAACGACGTGGGCAGCCAGCTGGCATTGATGGAAGCGAAGCCGCGCCACAACACGGTGGACGTGCCGACCCTGTTCTGGGCGGCGATACCCGGCAACGCCGGTGATTTTCCGTCCGAGGAGAGTTTCTACACCTTTATCGAACAGGCCCTGTGCCTGCTCATCGGGGAAACCTCCTACAAGGACTCGCTCTCCCCGTTCGGCATCCGCATGGTGGACCGTCTGACGGAAAACCCGTCCATCTGGACATTTCCGACCTTCCGATGAAGAACGGCACGATTACGAACCGTAACAAGTTCATACTCGGGCCTTCAGGCAGCGGAAAATCCTTCTTCACCAACCACATGGTACGCCAGTATTACGAACAGGGTACACACGTGCTATTGGTGGATACGGGAAACTCCTATCAAGGGCTGTGCAACCTTATCCACGCGCGGACGCATGGGGAGGACGGCATCTATTTTACCTACAAGGAGGAAGACCCGATAGCCTTCAATCCCTTTTATGTGGAAGACGGTGTTTTCGACATTGAGAAGAAGGAGTCCATCAAAACCCTTATCCTTACCCTGTGGAAACGTGACGATGAACCGCCGACACGTGCCGAGGAAGTGGCACTCTCCAATGCCGTCAATCTCCTTTTTAGAGAAGATACGGCAGGAAAAGCAGTCCAATCCCACTTTCAACACCTTCTACGAGTTCATCCGGGACGAGTACCGGGACATCCTGAAACAGAAGCGCACCCGTGAGAAAGATTTCGACGTGTTCAATTTCCTGAACGTGCTGGAACCCTATTACCGTGGCGGCGAATATGACTAACCTGCTCAACTCCGACAAGGAGCTTGATTTGTTACATAAACGCTTCATTGTCTTTGAGTTGGATAATATCAAGGACAACAAGGTCTTGTTCCCGATTGTGACCATTATCATCATGGAAACCTTCATCAACAAGATGAGGAAGCTGAAGGGTGTCCGCAAGATGATATTGTTGGAAGAAGCCTGGAAAGCCATCAGCAAGGAAGGCATGGCGGAATATCTGAAGTATCTGTTCTGAAAACCAGTCAGGAAGTTCTTCGGCGAGGCGTGGTCGTCACTCAGGAAGTGGAGGACATCATTTCCTCTTCCATAGTCAAAGGCACCATCATCAACAACAGCGACTGCAAGATTCTCCTTGACCAAAGGAAATACGTCAACAAGTTCGATGAGATACAGGCACTGCTCGGTCTGACGGACAAGGAACGGGCGCAGATACTCTCCATCAACATGGCGAACAACCCTTCCCGGAAATACAAGGAAGTCTGGATCGGCCTGGGCGGAACGCAGTCGGCGGTCTATGCCACAGAAGTGTCGCTTGAGGAATATGTATGCTACACCACAGAAGAGACCGAGAAACTTGAGCTTATGCGGCTTACGGAAAAACTGGGTGGCAATATCGAACTTGCCATAAAATCAACTTGCCGAGAGCAAGCGGGAAAAGTGAAATCATTTATCAACCATTAAACATTAGAAATCATGTACAGTAATTTGGAATCTGACGAAAGGAAACGCGACGAGGTCGTGTCATGCCTCTACTGGTCCCTGATGCAGAACTGGAACATTCCGCGGTCGATACAGGACTGTTACGGGTTTACGGAGGACTACAGGCTGTTCCATCGGCTTGAGGAGATGAGTCCCGATGAATACCGGCAGAAAAGGCTGACGGGAGAAGTACCGGACAGTCTGGAGGTCGATGCCCGGCTGACCCACCGGGCGGAAGCACTTTTCGAGAGGCTTTGTCCCCGTCCTCCGGCCGATTACCTTGACAAACTAAACGGGGAACTGGAAAGATTGGGATGGATTGCTGCTTCACCGGATACCGTCCACGACATTATCCATATCAGTCCCTCTTTTCTTGTCAAGTACGGCATAGACAAAAACGCTTCCGCTGCGGAACGCTCGTGTCAGGCGGAAAAGGCATACCGGGAACTGGATGTCCGTTTTGTCAGGATGACCGGTCGCAGACCGTATGCCGATGAGTTCTTTTCATCGCTTAGACGTGAAACGGAAAAGGCTGCAAAGGAGAACCGTCCAAAGCAGGTTCATCGGACCATCCTGCGTAACCCGCCGTCCAAGGGACGGAAAATGTCATTCTGAAATCCAACATTCTATTCACAATTAAAAACAGAAACATCATGAAAAAGAAAATTATCATGCTGTGTATGGGCTGTTTCTTTGTCAGCCTCACGGCGAAAGCGCAATGGGTGGTGACCGACCCGACCAATCTTGCCCAAGGTATCATCAATGCCGCGAAAACATCGTGCAGACATCCACGACGGCGACCAATATGATCAACAATTTTCAGGAAACCGTAAAGATTTACAAACAGGGAAAGGAGTTCTATGACGGGCTCCGCAAGGTCAAGAACCTCGTCCGTGACGCGCGTAAGGTGCAGCAGACCATCCTTATGGTCGGTGACATCACGGACATTTACGTGAACAGCTTCGAGCGTATGCTCAGCGACCCTTACTTCACGCCGGAGGAACTGAGTGCAATCGCTTTGGGTTACACCAAACTGCTGGAAGAGAGTGCGCATTTGCTGAACGACCTGAAGACGGTGGTCAACGAGAACGGCCTGTCGATGAACGACAAGGAACGGATGGATATAATCGACCGCTGCTACAACGACATGCTGCAATACCGCAGTCTCGTGCAGTATTACACCAACAAGAACATCGGCGTTTCCTACCTGCGTGCCAAGAAACGGAACGACCTTGACCGCGTGATGGCCCTTTACGGTTCTCCTAACGAACGTTACTGGTAATCCTAAATCCGAATGCTTATGGTATTGTTGGCAGCAAATTTTGACAACCTGCACCAGATCCTGCAAAACCTGTACACGGATATGATGCCGCTCTGTTCGCAGATGACGGGCGTGGCCAAAGGTCTTGCCGGATTGGGAGCTTTGTTTATGTAGCATATCGTGTATGGCAGTCCCTGGCAAGAGCCGAGCCGGTCGATGTGTTCCCGCTCCTCCGTCCTTTCGCACTGGGGCTCTGCATCATGTTCTTTCCGACCCTTGTGCTGGGTACGCTGAACAGTGTCATGTCACCCATAGTAAAGGGTACGCACACGATTCTGGAAACCCAGACCTTCGATATGAACGAGTACAGGGCACAGAAGGACAGGCTGGAGCTGGAGGCGATGAAACGCAATCCCGAGACGGCCTACTTAGTGGATAAGGAAGCCTTTGACAACAAGTTGGATGAACTGGGTGTATTGGACGCAATAGAAGCCTGCGGGATGTACGTGGACCGCGCGATGTACAACATGAAGAAGGCGGTACAGAACTTTTCCGTGAACTGCTGGAACTCATGTTCAACGCCGCCGCCCTTGTCGTCGATACGCTCAGGACATTCTTCCTTGTCGTCCTTTCGATACTCGGGCCGATTTCCTTTGCCATCTCCTGCTGGGACGGCTTCCAGGCTTCCCTCAGCCAGTGGTTCGTCCGCTATATCAGCATCTACCTGTGGCTTCCGGTCAGCGACCTGTTCAGCAGCGTGCTGGCAAGAATACAGGTGCTGATGCTCAAGCAGGACATAGAATTACTTGCTGATCCCAATTTTCATCCCCAGACGGCTCGAACGGTGTGTATATCACCTTCCTGATTATCGGCATCATCGGGTACTTCACCATCCCGACAGTGGCCAACTGGA
>ENA-OQCV01000167-OQCV01000167.1-human-gut-metagenome-genome-assembly--contig:-NODE-167-length-19128-cov-4.286932_pt1 | contig 19128 bp, 18 predicted proteins | sample MGYA00242766_ERZ504592 | MGnify/ENA primary metagenome ERZ504592 (study PRJEB26092, sample SAMD00036315) | human gut metagenome | host: Homo sapiens | study: EMG produced TPA metagenomics assembly of...
CCTATGCGAATGTGGAAACCGGATGGACCGGGATGTGAATGCGGCGGTCAATATTCTGAAAGAAGGAAAAAGAATATATAAAAAATGTGCATAATAGCACAGAAAAGATCCGTAACCGGATAAAAAAGAACCGCGGGACACGCGGGGATAGCCTGTTTTAGCTTTGCCCTGAAGGGCAATCGAGCAGGAAGCCCCCACTTCAAAATCTGTAAGATTTAAGTGGCGGGAGTATGTCACCTGCAAAATAATAACCGAATCAGGTAAGCCTCTTGTGGAGGTTGCGAAAAGCAATAAGCAAAAATAAAAAAATCAACAGTGAAAAGCAGGCAGATGATCACACAGAATCATCTACCTGCTTTTCGTTAAATTTATCCATCATTTCTTTGTGAGTTTTATAATTCTTCGGACTCATTCCAAACTTCTTCTTAAAAGCCTTGGAAAAAACAAGCTGGTCTTCATAGCCCACATTATTAGCAATCTCTTTAACAGACAGACTGGTGCTGACCAGAAGATTGGCTGCTTTATGCATCTTATAATCAATGAGGAAGGTCTGTGCCGACATTCCAAGCTCTTTCTGAAAGGAACTGTTCAGATAGGCACGGCTGATTCCGATATTATCTGCAATATCAGAGATGCCGATTCCTCTTTGATACATATCTTTAATATATTCAATGGCAAGCTCCACGTAAACACTGGTGCTATAAGCATATTTGGCATTTTTTTGTTCTGTGCAGACTGCTTTTCATGAAAGTCGGCAAGCTCGGCTAACAACAGGATCAGATAAGCCTGGCGCCTTAGATCATTGGCTTTGGAAAGCTGCTTATGATCCAGCATATAAGCAATATGTTTCAGGATTATTTTCTGATCCGGTGCAGGAAGCACTAATTGATTTTTGGAAAATCCACATGCTCTTACCATTGAGTGAGCACGGATTCCACGAAAACCAATCCATGCATAAGTCCAGGGATGGGTTTCATCAGCTCCGTATGTGACTGGTTCATTTGGATAAATTACAAACATCTGTCCGGAAGTAAGGCTCCAGGTCTGACCTCCGGCAGAATAGAATCCGGAACCGTCCAGTACAAAATGGATGATGAACTCATCTCTTGGCATGGAACAGATATGTCCGGGTGGGCAGTGTTCGTTGCCCGTATGGACCAGACTGATATCAAGGGAGCCCTCTTTCAGGTTTTCAAGACAGCGGAAAGTAGCGCTGTCCGTATATTTTACATTTGGCATTTGCACCATTCCTTTTTTTATTTTCCTTTGACTGGGGGATATTATTGATATAAAGACATATGGATTCATATCCTGTAAATACGCACAAATTCAAGTCGTTGTTGACATTTTACCATATATTCAGCGTTTTTTCCATAACGATTATGACATAAATTCATTTCATTAGTCCATTTGAAAAAAATAGACAAAAAACGTATAATAAGAATCACAAGGAACACGTCGAAACGACGAATAAAGGAGGATGTATATGAGAAAAAACATGAAAAAACTCACAGTCGCAACAGTGATCGGTGCTATGACAGTTACAGCACTTGCACCGGTAAGTGCACAGGCGAAAGACAAAACTCTGACAGTTGCAATCTGGGATAACGGACAGAAAGCCGGACTTCAGGAGATCATGGATGAGTTTACAAAAGAGACAGGAATTAAAACTGAACTTCAGGTAGTAGAGTGGAGCAGCTACTGGACACTTCTTGAAGCAGGTGCATCAGGCGGAGACATGCCGGACGTATTCTGGATGCATTCCAATGAAGCAGTAAGATATATGTCCAATGATATCTTACTTGATCTGACAGACAAGATTGCAGACAGCGACAAACTGGAAATGGACAAATTCCCGAAAGATATCAAAGAAATGTATCAGTGGGATGGAAAAACATATGCAGTACCGAAGGACATCGATACAATCGCCATGTGGTACAACAAAGATATGTTCGATGAAGCAGGAATCGACTATCCGGACGGAAGCTGGACATGGGATGAGTTCTATGATATTGCAGAGAAACTTACAAAAGAAGATGGAAGTCAGTATGGTTTCGCAGCAAACCCGTCTAACGAGCAGGATACGTGGATGAATATTATTTACTCCATGGGCGGATGTGTACTGACAGATGATAACAAATCCGGTTTTGATGATCCAAACACTATCAAAGCAATGGAATTCGTTGATAAATGTGTTAAAAATGTAATGCCTCCTGCATCTACAATGTCCGAAACAGGTACAGACGTACTCTTCGGGTCTGGTAAAGTAGCTATGATCTCTCAGGGATCCTGGATGGTATCTGCCTTCAAAGACAACGATTATATCAAAGAGCACTGTGATGTGGCAAGACTTCCGAAAGATGCTGAAACAGGAGAAAGCGTATCTCTTTACAATGGTCTTGGATGGGCAGCATCTGCAAACACAGATATGCCAGACGAAGCTTTCCAGCTTATTGAGTGGTTCGGTTCCAAAGATATGCAGAAGAAACAGGCTGACCTTGGTGTAACAATGGCAGCTTACGAAGGAATGTCCGATGGATGGGTTAACAGTGTTGACTGCTTCAACTTACAGCCATACATGGATGCAATGGACAATATCGTATTCAGACCACACACAAATGCAACACTTGCATGGTGGAACCCAATGTGCGAAGAACTGAAGAAACCATGGAATGATGAAGAAAGCATGGATGATGCATGCAAGAATATCGTTACTATTATGAATGATGCCATTGCAGAAGAGTCCTATTAATTAATGTTTAACAAAACCATTCATAAAAAATAAGAAACGGAAAAGCTGCCGCAGAAAAGATTCCGATCATGTGATAATCGCAGAAGTCACAACAGGTATGCAGATATGCGGCAGTTTTCCATTCAAATCAGCAACAAAATTTTATGATAAGAAGGAGTGAGAGCCGTGGCAAATCCAAAAAAAAGGTACCAGTCAGGCGCGGAATGAATTCATCTGGGGATGGGCGTTCATTCTTCCTACAATGCTTGGTCTGATCATCTTAAATATCTATCCGATTTTTAAGACCATTTATGAGAGCTTTTTCAAGACCGGAGATTTCGGTAAGGGAAATATCTTCATTGGTTTTGACAACTATGTAAAGCTGTTCCACGATGCGGAAGTATGGCAGGCATTATTAAATACATTTAAATATGCCATTGTGGAAGTTCCGTTTTCCATTGCCATCGCACTTGTACTGGCAGTTTTATTAAACCGTAAAATGAAAGGCCGTGCTGTTTACAGAACTATTTTCTTCCTGCCTATGGTTGCTGCTCCGGCTGCGATCGCCATGGTATGGAGATGGCTGTTTAACTCAGAGTTTGGTCTTCTCAATCACATTTTCCATACAAAGATCAACTGGATCTCTGATCCGAAGATTGCAGTTTATGCGATCGCAGTGATCGGTGTATGGTCTATCATCGGCTACAATATGGTTCTTTTCCTGTCCGGTCTGCAGGAAATCCCAAGAGATTATTATGAAGCAGCAAGCATTGACGGAGCAACTGGTGTGAAACAGTTCTTCCATATTACAATCCCGCTGCTTTCACCGACCATCTTCTTTGTAATGGTTACCCGTGTTATCGGTGCCATGCAGGTATTTGACCTGATCTTTATGGTTATGGACAGAAACAATCCTGCACTTTACAAAACACAGTCACTTGTTTACCTGTTCTACCAGAATTCCTTTGTACAGAATAACAAAGGTTATGGTTCAACAATCGTCGTACTTCTTCTGGTTGTAATTATGATCATGACAGTATTCCAGAACATTGCCCAGAAGAAGTGGGTTCACTATAACTAAGGAGGGATAATTATGGCAGCAAGAGATAAAGCAAACAGAGTTCTGATCCATGTTATCCTGATACTGGTATCTATTACCATGCTGGTTCCTTTCTTATGGATGATCCTGACAGCTTTCAAAACCATGACAGAGGCAACTTCTGTCAACCCGTTCGTAATCCTCCCGTCTACATGGAGATGGGACAGCTTTAAAGAAGTTATTGAAAATATGGATTTCTTACATCTGTATATCAATACATTGCTTCTGATCCTGGGCCGTGTTGTATGCGCAGTTCTGACAGCAACACTGGCAGGCTATGCATTTGGACGTCTGAACTTCAGGGGGAAAAATCTGATGTTCTCTCTGGTTCTTTTCCAGATGATGGTTCCTGGACAGATCTTCATTATCCCACAGTACTTAATGGTAAGTAAAATGGGAATGCTCAATACCATTTTTGCCCTGGTATTTCCCGGTATTGTTACTGCATTTGGTACATTCCTCCTCAAACAGGCTTATATGGGACTTCCAAAAGATCTGGAAGAGGCTGCACGTCTTGACGGATGTAACATCGGTCAGACCTTCCTGTTCATCATGGCTCCTCTGACACGTTCTTCCATGGTGGCACTGGGAATCTTCACAGCAGTATTTGCATACAAAGATCTGATGTGGCCTTTGATCTGTAACAAAGATGTAATGCCTCTGTCAGCAGCACTTGCAAAAATGCAGGGACAGTACACCAACAATTATCCGCAGCTGATGGCAGCATCTCTGCTTGCATGTATCCCGATGATCGTACTGTATCTGATCTTCCAGAAGCAGTTCATCGAAGGTATTGCAACATCTGGTGGTAAACTGTAAGTTTAAAAAAAATAAAAAGAAGAATCCGGGAGGTTCGGGACATTTCCCCTGAACTATACAGGCAGAATTTTGTTATACAACTGGAAAGAGAAGAATAACAGAAGGCTGCCTGAAACTGGATATCTGATTGCTGAATCATCTGTAAAGGTGAAAGTCAGGACAAAATCATTAAGATAGAAAAAGGAAGGGGTAATAAAAAATTGAAACCAGGAAGTCTTTATGACAGGATATTTGGATTTTTAGGTCAGTTAATTGCATTGAATTTACTATGGATCGTGTGCTCTCTTCCTGTTATTACAGCAGGGGCATCCACCACTGCTTTGTATTATTGTACATTAAAACTCCACAAGGATGGAGATATCCGGGTATTTCATGAATTTTTTTAAAAGCTTTAAGCAGAACTTCAAACAGTCAACTCTGATCTGGATCCTGATGGCAGCAGTTGCAGTATTTCTTTATATGGAGAAAGAATCGTTGGTAACTATGCCTGGTTCCATGCCACAGATTTTCAATTACGTGATTCTGGCGGTATGTATTCCGCTGATTGCCATTGCACTGTACATATTCCCGACAGTTGCAGCATTTGAAAACAAAACAATGACTTTGATCACAAACGCATTTTATTTTGCGGTTAAACATATAGGTTATGCGATAGCAGTGGCAGTGATCACGATACTGCCAATGACCATGACACTTGTAGATGCAAAACTTTTTCCGGTATATCTGCTGATTTGGCTGATGGTGGGATTTTCCCTGACAGCCTATGCAGATTCCTGGTTTATGTGGAAACTGTTCAAACCGTATTTCAAAGAGGACGAAGAAGAACATCACTATGTAGATACAGAACCGGATCAGTATGCTTTTTAACAAAAAAAGCAACAAAGAAATGAGAGGTACAGAGTATGGAATGGATTAAGTATCATGAGGCAGAAAAAGTATTTGACCTGAGAACAGAAAACAGCACCTATCAGATGCAGGTAAGAGAGTATGATACTCTGGTTCATCTGTATTATGGATGCCCGGTAGGGGATTCCCTGATTACGGACAGGATTGTATGTGTGGACAGAGGATTCTCCGGAAATCCGTATGAAGCAGGAAAAGACAAAACATTTTCCCTGGATACTCTGCCGCAGGAATATACAGCTTACGGAAACGGAGATTATCGTATCAATGGTCTGGAAGTAGAGCAGGCAGACGGCAGCGACACTGCAAATCTGAAATTTGAATCCTATGAGATCACAAAAGGAAAATACAGCCTGAAAGGTCTCCCTGCAATGTTTGCAAAAGAAGATGAGGCAGAGACATTGGAGATTGTCCTGGCAGACCGTGTCAGCGGACTGAAAGCACATCTTCTCTACAGTGTATTCCCACATCTGGATGTGATCACCAGAGCAGTTCGTCTGGAACAGACTGGTGAGACACCTGTTACAGTAAAGAAAGCAATGTCTATGGAAATGGATTTTGAATATAGAGAAATGGATGCAGTTCATTTCTATGGCAGACATAACGTAGAACGTCAGATGGAAAGAACACATCTGGGTCATGCAAACTGGTCTGTAGGAAGTATTCGCGGCACTTCCAGTCATCATCATAACCCATTTGTAATCCTCTGCGACAGAAACACAGAAGAAACATATGGAAACTGCTATGGATATGCACTGGCTTATAGTGGAAACTTTACATTTGAGACAGAGGTAGATCAGGTAGGACATACCCGTGTGGTAATGGGAATCCATCCATATCATTTCGCATGGACACTGGAAAAAGGTGACACATTTGAAACTCCGGAAGTGATTATGTCATATTCCGCAGAAGGATTTTGGAAAACTTTCTCGCATTTATCATGATGCATACAGAAACAACCTGATCCGCAGCAAATACGTAGAACAGCCAAGACCAATCCTCGTAAACAACTGGGAAGCTACCTATTTTGATTTTGATGCAGACAAACTGTATCATATTGCAGAAGAAGCCAGGAACATTGGCTTGGATATGTTTGTTCTGGATGATGGATGGTTTGGCAAAAGAGATAATGACTGGTGCGCACTTGGTGACTGGGAAGTAAATGAAGAGAAGATCAAAGGTGGACTTCCTGCACTTGCAGAGAGAATCCACGGACTTGGACTGAAATTCGGTCTCTGGGTAGAGCCGGAGATGATTTCCGAGGACAGTGATCTCTACAGAGAATATCCGGACTGGGCATTGAAGATTCCGGGACGTGCTATGAACCGGAGCAGACATCAGCTCAATCTGGACATTACCAGAAAAGAAGTCCGTGACCATATCATGAACCAGATTTTCAAAGTTCTGGATGCATGCAAGGCAGATTATGTAAAATGGGATATGAACCGCAGTGTAGACAACGTATTCTCCGCAGCACTTCCAAAAGAACGCCAGGGAGAGGTTTATCACAGATATGTACTTGCAGTATATGAAATGATGGAAAGCCTTGTGCAGAGATATCCAAATCTTCTGTTTGAATCCTGCTCAGGTGGCGGCGGAAGATTTGATGCAGGAATGCTCTATTATTCTCCGCAGATCTGGTGCAGCGATAACACTGATGCTATTGACAGACTGAAAATCCAGTACGGTACTTCTTTCGGATATCCGGTAAGTGCAATGGGGGGCTCATGTCAGCGTATGCCCGAACCACCAGTCCGGCAGGATCACACCATTCGAGACAAGAGGAACGGTTGCATCATCCGGTACATTTGGCTATGAACTGGATCTGATGAAGATGTCCGAAGAAGACAAAAAGACAGCCAGAGAGCAGATTCTGAAATACAAAGAAATCGAGCATCTGGTACAGTCCGGAGATTACTATCGTCTGATAAATCCATTTGAAAACAACAACCATGTACTCTGGCAGTTCGTATCCAAGGACAAAAAAGAGACAGTTGTATGTGGCGTAAGACTCCACAGCGAAGCTAATCCGTATATCTATCTTTTCTATCCTCAGGGACTGGATGCAGATCTGCATTACGAAGACATTGCAACCGGAAAAGTATACACAGGCGCAGCACTGATGAAAGCAGGACTGCCATTACCACTGACAACAGGTGATTACCAGCCAATCAGATTTACATTTAAGGCAGTGGAGAAATAATTACCGAATCAAATAAGTTATCTGATTCAATTGTAGGTGACTGTTTGAACATAATAAAAAGGATGAAAACCAGTAATTAAGTTTATTAATAGCAGATAAGCTTAGTTACTGGCTTTTTTTTCGTCCTTTGCCATCTATAGATATCAATCAATAAATAATCACAAATTTTATATGATATATCTTTATAAGATGTTGTAGAATGATGTAAAATAGTCGTAGAATTATAAAAAAGCGAGGCAGGTAAAGAAAAATGAAAGAGAAAATCAAAAAAAGTGCCGGGAAGAATCAGAAATTATTTTTGCTCACATATGAGTGCGCAGGTTACAGTAACAGTAGTATTACTTCTGATTCTGGCAGGTCTGGTCCTTCAGATTTACGTAAAAAATCAATATTTTTAATTATCTGCTCAGGAATACCAGATCAATGGAAGAATCCATGATTGAAACATCGACGATTAATATTGATGCAAATCTGAAGGATATCATCAGTGCTGCATGCAATGTAGGAGTTAATGAGACATTAAGAGTTCTGGTAGAAAACACGGAAGCAGACGGAATACTTCTGGCAAAAGAAAAACTGACATTGGGCAGCAGAATGGATGATATTGCTCATCAGATTGGAAGTGTTGTATCTATTGCAATTGTATCAGATGAAGGTCTGTGGCAGGAGTATGGGGTTTATTGGTACCAGACATCTTCAAAAGGAGTATGGGAAGATGGCAATCTGGATAAACTTCAGGAAATATATGAAAAGACCATGGCACTTCAGAAAGAGAAAGCAAATGTCAGGTACTATGTAGAGACAGATCCTGCTGTTCACAGTCAGTGGCCGCAGATAAGAATGGTACATATTGCAGTTCCGCTGATTGGAAAAACTTACAGTTATTCTCATGTGAAAAATGTAGCGGTCGTATCTTTCGATATGGGAGATATTCTGGAAAAAACGTGCTTTTGACAGAGTAGCTGATAAACCTCTTTCGATTGGATATATTGCAGATGAAAATAACAGAATCATTTACCATCCAAATGAAGAGTACGATGGAATGACAGTGGAAAGTTACAGAAAAACGCTGGACAGTACCGAGAATATCAGCAGATCATTAAAATATTTTGGATGGACAGCATATATTACCACGGATCTTGGAAAAATTGCGTGCACAGGTTAACCAAGATGTATACCAGAAGCATTTATGTATATCTGTTTTTTGTTGTGTATCTGTGGAATTTTTATGGCAGTTTACAATACGAAGAGTATTAAAACCAATTGATATTATACGGGATTCTATGCGAAATATTAAACTTTCCAAGAATCTTCCGAAGATAGAAGTAAAGGGAACCAATGAGATATGGCAGTTGGCTGGTTATTATAACGAAATGGCGGAAACTCTGGAACGACAGTACAAGGAAATACGTAGATATTATCGTGAAAAGAATCTTTCTATCCGTCAGAAAAATAAGGCAGAGAAAGAAGCTCTGGAATCACAGATCAATGCACATTTTCTCTGCAATACACTGACTGCGATCAATTATAATGCGATAGATAATGAAGATTATGAGGTAGCAGATCTTCTGAAAAAGCTTTCTAATATGCTTTCATATACATTCTCAAGGAAGCTTGTGTCAGTAAGTCTGGGGCAGGAACTGAGATGGGTAGAGCAGTATCTATATCTGCAGAAGTTCAGGCTTATGGATGTGTTTGACTACGAGATTGAATTTCAGGAAGAATACGGCGAATGGCCATGCTGTAAACTGTTTATTCAGCCATTTGTGGAGAATTCTATCCTTCATGGTTTTGAAGGAAGAGAAAGCGGGGGAATGATCCGTATTACGGGTCACATTGATGGATCCAGATTCCGTCTTTGCATTGAAGATAATGGATGTGGAATGAATGAAGATACAGAGAAACTGATGCAGCAGATTCTTATGGAAAAGCATACTTTGGATTTGGCAGGAACAGGAATCGGGATTCAGAATGTAGTGACAAGACTGCGAATGTATTATGGAGAAGAACTTTCTGTAGTTTTGGAATCAGAACCTGAAAAGGGGACAAAATTTTACTTTCTGGCTTCCAATACCAGAGAATCCGGAGAAAGATATAGAGTAAATAAATGTAGCAAAAAAAGGTAACAGAGGAGGTCTTTATACATTGAGAATTTTAATTGCAGAAGATGAGCAGAGAACCAGACAGGGATTAGTAAGGGTTTTGCAGAGCCTGAGGGATGAGTATGAGATTGTGGCACAGGCATCTAATGGAAAAGCAGCGTTGGAAATGATTCTGGAACAGAAGCCGGATGTGGTTTTTTATTGATATCAAGATGCCGTTTATGGACGGGCTTTCAGTAATAGAAGCTGCCAGAGCTCAGGGAATTAAGGCAGAATTTGTGATTGTAAGTGCATATGCAGATTTTGATTTTGCCAAGCAGTCAATTTCTCTTGGTGTAATAGAGTATCTTCTGAAACCTCTTACAAGAGATGAGGCAGAAGCAGTACTGAAGAAAATTGAGAATAAGATCAGTGGAAAAAATAGCTATTCCCGCAGAAAATCCAGAAATTTGAGAGATAAATATCCGGATGCCCACCCTATGATTCTGCAAGCTCTGGATATCATACAGAGTGGATATGCCGGAAAAATAAGCCAGAAGAAATTGGCAGAAGATCTTGGGCTGAGCCAGGAATATTTCAGTTATCTTTTTGGAAAAAATATCGGAGAAAATTTCAGCACTTTTCTAAGGGAGTATAGAATTGAACAGGCACAGTATATGTTGAGGGAAGAAATATGTGATCAGAGGGATGTTCCTTATCAGGTAGGATTTTCCGATTCTAAATACTTCAAAAAATGTCTTTCGCGAGGTGACAGGAAAGAGTCCATCTGAATATCTGTCAGAAATAAAAGAGTAAAAATATAAGAAATATATGGAAAATATCCTGAAAATCTTAAAATATTTCCTTAATCTTAAAATATTATCCGTACAAATTACCTTTTTCCATAAAATCTTGGGTTATTGCGGTGGAAATTTGAATGGTAAAATATATACAATAAAACAACAGAGAGACGACTTAAAATTGTGCAACTAACCAAAACAAAATTCAACTAAGAAGGAAAAAGGGAGGAAAAAGCATGAAAAAACATTATTTACAGCAACATTATTGGCGGCTTCGCTGATGGCGGCATCAACTGTACAGGCAGCTCCGCAGGAAGTTACAATGTGGCATTATTTTGATCAGAAGCCAGAGCAGGAAATGCTCGCAGACATGGTTGAAGAATATAACTCTTTACAGGATGACATTCACATCAATGCAACATTCGTATCCAGAACAGAGTTAATGAACCAGTACACAGTTGGAGCACTTTCAGGAGAACTTCCTGATATCGGACAGGTAGATTCACCGGATATGGAATCTTACATATCTCTCGGAGTATTCGAACATATCACTGATGAGCTGGAATCATGGGGAGAACTGGATCAGTTCTATGATGGACCATTAAGCTCCTGTAAAGACCCTGATGGAAAAGTTTACGGACTTCCACAGAATAGTAACTGTCTTGCACTTGCTTGCAATATGGATCTTCTGAAAGCAGCCGGATATGATCATATGCCGCAGAGTCTTGATGAGTTCAAGGAAATGGTTGCAGCAACAACAGATGCATCCAATGATGTATACGGATTCGCAATGTGTGCAGTATCTACAGAAGAAGGAACATTCCAGATCCTTCCATGGCTGAGATCTGTACAGAATGGAACTGGCGTTAATGTTGATAATATTACTGCTGATTCTGCTGTAAATGGATTACAGACACTTGGAGATTTTGTAGCAAACGGATACATGAGTAAAGAGTGTGTAAACTGGACACAGGCAGATGCATGGAATCAGTTCTGCGCAGGAAAAGCTGCATTTGCAGAATGTGGAACATGGCATCTGGCACAGACAGATGCAATCAACGGAGCATTTGAATATGACTTTACACTTCTTCCAACAGGCGACGAAGGAACCTCTACATCTACAATCGGTGGTGAGAACTTTGGTGTCTGCAAAGGATCAGAAAACAAAGAAGCATGTGCTAAATTCCTTGAGTGGCTCTGCTCACAGGAAAACGAAGCAAAATGGGCAGCTGTAGGCGGAAAGATTCCTACAAGACAGGATGCGACAGCTGAATACACATTTGAGCAGGATGGATTTAAGGTATTTACAGATGAAATGAATTATGCGCAGGCTCGTGGACCGCACGCTGAATGGCCATCTATTTCTGAAGCGGTTTATACAGCAACACAGTCTGTAATCGTAGACGGAACATCTGCAAAAGACGCTCTTGAAACAGCAGCAGCTAAAATTAATCCAATCGTAGAAGAAACTCCTCTTCCTGAAAGCAACTAAAACTAACAAACAGGGAAGGATGTGGCTTTAATGGCAGCAAAGTCTAGGACTATGGCGCAGCAAAAGACGAAAGAAGCATACTGTTTCATTGTACCTGCATTTATTTATATGATCCTTGTGCTGGGATACCCGATCGTTTATAACATTATTCTCAGTCTTAAGGATGTAAATGTAAAGAACCTGAAATCAGGAACTTCCGTATTTGTCGGATTACAGAACTATATTGATTTATTCCATGATCCGACATTTCTTCTGGTTCTGCGCAATACATTTATTTTTACAATAGCTTGTCTTATTTTCCAGTTTACCATCGGATTTGCATTTGCGATGTTTTTCAATCAGAAATTTAAACTCGCAGGTCCGATCAGAGGTCTGATTCTTGTCAGCTATATGATGCCAATGGCAGTAACTGGTCTTCTTGGTAAAAATATCTTTTCCAATGCAGGTCTTATCAATGACCTGCTTGGAAAAATCGGAATCAGCGGTCCGGAATGGCTGGTTAACACTAGCACAGCTCTGATTGCAGTAATTATTATGAACTGCTGGGTAGGTATTCCGTTTAATATGCTCCTTCTTGTATCAGGACTTACAAGTATTTCACCGGATGTATACGAGAGCGCATCCATGGATGGAGCAAACTGGGGACAACGTTTTCTTTTTATAACTCTTCCCCTGATGAAAGAGTCAATTCTTGCAGTACTGATGTTAGGATTTATCTATACATTCCGTGCATTTGACCTGATGTATATCATGACAGCCGGAGGTCCGTTGAATTCAACAGATGTGCTGGGAACATATTCTTATATGTTATCATTTACACAGTTTAACTTTTCAAAAGGTGCGGCAGTTGCAATGGTACTGTTTGCATGCCTGTTCCTTATTGGTCTGTTCTATCTGAAACTGTTATCAAAAGAAGAGGAGGAAGGCTGATATGGATAATATGACAGGTGCTGAAAAGGCAAAAGAGATCAGAAATTCGATATTTGCACTTCTTATTGCATTTATCTTCTTATTTCCGATTTACTGGCTGATACAGATTTCATTTAAGTCAGATGCAGAAACATTTGGAAAGGTTCTTACCTATTTTCCACATGATTTCACCTTTGAACCGTGGCTGGAAAACTTAACAGATAAAACGTTTCTGATATCTTTGAAAAACAGTTTTCTTAATGGACTTTTGACAATGGCAATTGCTCTGCTACTCGGTGTCCCGGCAGCATATGGAATGGGAAGATACAGAGTAAAAGGTGGAAATGTTTTCCTTCTTACATTTCTGATTTCACAGATGCTTCCTCCATCCCTGACATTGACCCCAATGTATCTGATTTTCAGTAAATTGGGCTTTCTTGGAAATCATCTGACAGCTCCGGTTGCGATTGCAGCCAGTTCTATACCGTTTGTAATCGTAACATTGAGACCTTATTTCAGAAGTATTCCGGTATCATTGGATGAGGCCGCAAGACTGGATGGATGCGGAGCGGTAAAAGCATTTCTTATGGTTATGCTTCCGGCAGTAAAAACAGGAATTATTACTATCATGGTTATTTCATTCCTGAACGGCTGGAATGATCTGGTATATTCAATGACATTTAATGTTGCAGAGACAATGAGACCTTTGACAGCGAATATTTATAAATTCCAGAGTGCATATGGTACAAGATGGAACTGTATCATGGCTTATGGTGCAATACTGGTACTTCCGGTAATTCTGATGTTTATTTTCTTACAGAAATATATTGTAGGCGGTCTTGTCGCAGGTGCGGTAAAAGACTGATAAAATAAAGCTATTATTTATATTATAAACAAGTTCAGCGGATTAGAACAAAACAGATAAAACTGCAGTTCCAATTCGCTGAAACTCCATTAAGAATGAAAAGGAGAAGGCAGAAATGGCAAATCAGGAAGAAGTAAGAGACGTATATGGGTATTTTGAGCAAAAAGGAAATGCGCTGTGCTACCGTTATGAGGCTGAACGGGTAAGAATTGAGCCGTGGGGTGCTGACAGCCTTCGTGTACGTGCATGGAAAACCGCAGAGATGGATCAGGCAGACTGGGCATTGATCAAACCAGAGAAGGAAATCACACCGGAAATCGAAGTTCGCGAAGACGGAGCAACGATCCGTAATGGTAAGATCCGTGCAGAGATTAATCTGATCGGTAAAATTGCATTTTATAATCAGAAAGGAGAACTTTTACTGGATGAGTATGTCCGCAACAGAAAAGATATGTTCGGAAATACCTGTAGTTCTCTTGAAGTAGAAGCCAGAGAATTTAAGCCTATCACAGGTGGGGATTACAGACTGACAATGCGTTTTGTTTCCACACCGGAGGAGAAAATATATGGTATGGGCCAGTATCAGCAGCCATACCTTGATGTAAAGGGAGCTGATCTTGAACTGGCACACAGAAATTCACAGGCAAGTGTTCCGTTCATGCTTTCTAGTCTTGGATATGGATTCTTGTGGAATAATCCGGCTGTAGGACGTGTAAATTTTGGCAAAAATATTACAACATGGGAAGCATTTTCTTCCAAGAAACTGGATTATTGGATCACAGCAGGTGACACACCGGCCGAAATCGAAGAAGCTTATGCAAATGCAACAGGCAAAGTTCCGATGATGCCGGAATATGCAATGGGATTCTGGCAGTGCAAACTTCGTTATCAGACACAGGAAGAACTTCTTGAAGTAGCAAGAGAATATAAACGCCGTAACCTCCCGATTTCTGTAATGGTTGTTGACTTCTTTCACTGGCCAATGCAGGGCGAATGGAAATTTTGACCCGACATACTGGCCGGATCCGGATGCAATGATCAAAGAACTGAAAGATATGGGAATTGAACTGATGGTTTCCATCTGGCCGACAGTAGATTACAGAAGCGAGAATTTCAATGAAATGAAGAGTAAAGGTCTTCTGATACGCGTAGATTCCGGATATCCGATATCCATGGATTTTCAGGGAAATACACTTCATTACGATGCAACTAATCCGGAAGCACGTGAATATGTATGGGAAAAAGCAAAGAAGAATTATTATGATAAAGGTGTAAAAGTATTCTGGCTGGATGAAGCAGAACCGGAATATACAGTTTATGATTTCGAGAATTATCGTTATCATCTCGGACCGGATATTCAGGTTGGAAATATTTATCCTGTTATGTATGCAAAGACATTTTTTGATGGAATGAAAGCAGAAGGACAGGAGAACATTATCAATCTTCTCCGCTGCGCATGGGCCGGTTCACAGAAATATGGTGCACTGGTCTGGTCCGGAGACATCAAATCTTCCTTCCCGAGTATGAAAAATCAGGTTGCAGCAGGTCTTAATATGGGAATTGCAGGTATTCCGTGGTGGACAACAGATATCGGCGGATTTTTCGGAGCAAATATAAATGATCCGGAATTCCATGAACTTCTGGTCCGTTGGTTTGAATATGGATGCTTCTGTCCGGTTATGAGACTTCACGGATATCGCTGGCCGCTTCAGCCTCAGTATGGTACAACTGGTGGAGCTACATGTGTATCAGGAGCACCAAATGAGGTATGGAGTTACACAGATCAGGTTTGTGAGATTCTGTCAGATTATTTGAGATTAAGAGAGCGCATGCTTCCATATATTACAGAATTGATGGAGGAGGCTCATGAAAAAGGAACTCCTGTTATGCGTCCGCTGTTCTATGACTTCCCGGAAGACAAAGAAAGTTGGAATGTAGAGACAGAGTATATGTTTGGACCAAAAGTTCTGGTAAAACCGATCACAGATGCAGATGCACGTGAGACAGATGTATATCTTCCTGGTGGAGCCTCCTGGACAAATGCATGGACAGGTGAAACCTTTGAAGGTGGACAGAAAGTACATGTGGCAGCACCGATCGAGCAGATTCCATTGTTTACAAGAGATGGTTACAAACTGCCGATGAAATAAAGAAGTTTAAAGATCAGGAGGGTGTCGCAGAATTATCGAGAGATAATTTTCGACACCCTTTTAAAGAACATTTAACCGTGTCACCGCTGATCCAAATGGATGATAAAGGAGAAGAAAAAATGGGAAAAGCAGCAAATTCAAGTATTTCTCTTAAACAGATTCATGTTACAGATAATTTTTGGAATAAATATGTGCATCTGGTAAAGGATGTGATTATTCCTTATCAGTGGGATATTCTGAATGATAAACTGGAAGATGTAGAAACCAGTCATTGTATAGAAAATTTCAAAATTGCAGCAGGAGAAAAAGAGGGAGAATTTCAGGGCGCCGTATTTCAGGATACGGATGTTGCAAAATGGCTGGAAGCAGTTGGTTTTGTGTTAAATTATGAAAGAGATGAAAAGCTGGAAGAATTGGCTGATGAGACGATTGAACTGATCGGACGTGCACAGCAGCCGGATGGATATTTAAATACATATTTTACGATCAAAGAACCGGATGGACGATGGAGTAATCTTATGGAAGGTCATGAGCTTTATACAGCAGGGCATATGATCGAGGCAGCAGTAGCATACTATGAAGCAACCGGAAAACGTAGATTCCTGGAAATTGTATCAAAATTTGCAGATCTTGTCTGCCAGACTTTCGGACCGGAAGAGGGAAAAATCCATGGATATCCGGGACATCAGGAAATAGAACTGGCACTTGTAAAGCTTTACCGTGTAACACGTGAGAAAAAATTATCTGGATCTGGCAAAATTATTTCCATAGATCTGAGAGGTACTGGCAAAAATTATTTTCTGGAGGAGGAAAAGAGACCGGGACATAAGCGTATTTTTCCGGATTTTGTAAATTATGATACCATGTATGCGCAGGCACATAAACCGGTAAGAAAACAGAGGACAGCAGAAGGACACGCTGTAAGAGCAAACTATATGTATTCTGCAATGGCAGACCTGGCATATGAATATCAGGATAAAGAATTACAGCAGGCATGCCGAAACTTGTGGGATAATATGGTGCACAAAAGAATGTATATTACAGGAAGTGTTGGATCTTCTGGATTCTTGGAACGATTTACAACAGATTATGATCTGCCAAATGACAGCAATTATTCTGAGACATGTGCTACGATTGCACTTGCTATGTTTGGAAAGAGAATGGCAGATATGGAGAAGGATGCTTCTTATATGGATGTAGTGGAACGGGCTTTATATAATACACTTTTATCAGGCATAGCTATGGATGGAAAAAGCCTTTTTTTATGTAAATCCTCTGGAAGTATGGCCGGTAAGCTGTATGCCGAGAACTTCACGCGAACATGTGAAACCTGTCAGGCAGAAATGGTTTGGTGTTGCATGCTGCCCGCCAAACATTACCAGAACATTGGCATCTCTTGGACAATACATCTATTTTCAAGAAGAAAATGAAATTTACGTAAATCTGTATGTTGCAAATGAAACAGAAGTTACACTTAATGGAGTTCCGTTCAAAATTACGTTAAAAGGAAATTTCCCATGGGAAAACAAGATGACAGTTTCTGTAGATGGTGTGCAAGAAACTGAGGCGATGATCGCATTCAGGGTTCCGGCATATGCAGAGAATTTCAAAATTTTGAGAAACGGTAAAGAAGAGAATCTGACAGAAGACCATGGATATATTAAAATTTCCGGAAAAATGTATAAAGAAACATTTGAAATAAGTTTTGATGCAGAGCCAGTATTTGTTCATGCAAATCCACAGGTAAGAGTTGACAGTGCAAAAGTGGCAGTAGTAAAGGGACCTCTGGTTTACTGTGTGGAAGAAGCGGATAACGGGGAGAATCTTTCTTCTGTTATGGTTAATACTGATCAGAAGATTGAAGAAACATATGATGACGAACTTCTGGAAGGATGCAGTGTACTCCATATAACCGGCAAAAAAATTTCAGAGAAGGGTTGGAATGAAGGAATATTGTATCAGAACAGAAAAGTAGAACTGGAAGATGTTAAATTGACACTGGTACCATATTGTTATTGGGGAAATCGTGAAAATGGAGAAATGCTTGTGTGGATGAAGGAACTTTTTTATATGTAATTCGCTGATAAAATAAAGGAAAAATAAAAGGAGATCGCAGAAAAATATGTGGTCTCCTTTTGGTCTGTTCAGTATTTGTTTGATTATAGGCTGACAATTATTTTTTCTTTTTGGAATTATGCTCCGATTCCGGATTCATCCCGTCGATTATATGCTCGATCATCATCTTTTTTACATAAACATCAAAGCTTAACAGACAGATAAAGGAAAATCTTTTCAGGTTCGCCTGATCTTCTTCATCTGCGTCCCCGAAAGTATCCTGTGCTGTTTTGTATTTGCGCAGAAGGTCTTTTTTCAGGGATTCAATCTGTTCCTTTTCCATGCTGAAAACTTCATTATAAATATAAGTCATATCTTTCTCAGTCATGGATTTAAAATATTTCTGCGCAATCGGTGTGAGCAGAGTCTGGATATCATTGATGGAAAGAATATTCTTGAAATAGTAAATAAAAATCAGCATCAGCACATGTTCTTTGGAATAACGTTTCTTCTCAGGCGGGGAAGAAGTTTATTCTTTGCATAATTGTTGATCATAGTCTTGGTGAGAATCTTATCATCTGCGTAACGTTTGGAAGAAACGAGCTGCTCTTCCATAAAGGTTGTCACCTGATCCATATATAAATCAATATTTGGGATGTCTTCCGGTTTAATATAGTCAATCCTGGATACACTTTCCAGAATGCTGTTTATCATATCTTTATCATCGATTGTCATCTTTCATCACCTCTGTTCCTTATTATATAGTTTTAAATACTACTTGTAAATGTTTTTTTTGACTCATTACAGAATTTATATCCGCTTGAATAACTGCGCGTCGCATTCTCGTTACTTTAGCCTGCAAATAAAAAGTCAATACTAAAATTGAAGAAAGTTAAAAAACTTTACAGGTTAAAAATTAGGCATTAAAATAAGGCCACCACAACCAGTGCTGGTCTGAAAGTAAAAGTTTTGAATTAGCTTGGATCAGGAAGAACAGAAAGATATTCTTTCACTCGTCCAT
>ENA-OQCV01000168-OQCV01000168.1-human-gut-metagenome-genome-assembly--contig:-NODE-168-length-19094-cov-3.017662_pt1 | contig 19094 bp, 18 predicted proteins | sample MGYA00242766_ERZ504592 | MGnify/ENA primary metagenome ERZ504592 (study PRJEB26092, sample SAMD00036315) | human gut metagenome | host: Homo sapiens | study: EMG produced TPA metagenomics assembly of...
AACCGCGAAGCCAACGATACCACCACCCGCAAGGTGGCCTTAGCCAAAGAGCTGTGGATCGAGAATGAGGACATTTGCCGAGGTGCCGCCTGCCCAAGTTCAAGCGCCTGACCATTGCGGTGAGGTGCGTCTGATCGGCGCTTACATCGTCAAGTGCACCGGCGTGGAGAAGAATGCCGACGGCAGCATTGCCGCCATCCACTGCACCGCCGACCTCGAGACCGGCAACGGCAATCCCGCCGACGGCCGCAAGGTCAAGGGCACCATCCATTGGGTGAGTGCCGCCCATGCCGTGGATGCCGAGGTGCGCCTGTACGACAAGCTGTTCACCGAGGCCAACATGAACGCCATCCCCGAGGGCAGCGATTACAAGGACTACCTGAATCCGGAAAGCGTTGTTGTGTGCAAGGGCTGCAAGCTGGAAGAAAGCCTGAAGGACGCAAAGCCCGGTGAGAAGTTCCAGTTCGTGCGCACCGGCTTCTTTACCCCGGACTCCAAGAACCCCGGCGTTTACAACCGCGTCGTCACCCTGCGCGACAGTTTCAAACCCGCAAAGTAAAAAATATATCACGTCAAAAGGGAGCATTTGATCTTTTATGAAGAAACTCACCCGGAATGTTATCATCATGGCTGTTGTCACTGTCATTATGGCAGTTGTGCTCGGCCTGTACATCAAGTACACCGGCACTGTGCCCGCTGCCGACAACGCCGCCAGCCTGACGGATGGCATCTATACGTCCAGCGCTCAGGGCTGCCTGAGTGATGTGACCGTCACCGTCACCGTCACCGGCGGCCGGGTGACCGGTGTGGAGATCGATGCATCCGGCGAGACTCCCGAACTGGGCGGAATCGCTGCTGAAACTCTGGCAGACCAGCTGACCAAGGCTGGTTCCACCAGCGGTGTGGACGCTGTTGCCGGTGCTACCATGACCAGCGACGCTGTGTTCACCGCCATGGACGACTGCCTGAGTCAGGCAGAGTAAAGACCCGAAAGACCGGCATGGCTCACAGCTCTGCCGGTCTTCTTTCTTGAAAATACAGCACAAGGAGAGGGAACATTATGGGCGTATTATCCAATCTGGAACCAGCTTCGGGTTTTTTATTACTTTGAGGAGATCTGCAGCATTCCGCACACCTCCCACCACGAAAAGGCACTGAGCGACTACTGCGTGCAGTTCGCCAAGGCCCACGGCCTTGCCTGCCGTCAGGACGAGATGGGCAATGTGCTCATCAAGGCACCGGCCACACCCGGATACGAGAAGGAGCCGGGCCTGATCCTGCAGGGCCATCTGGACATGGTGGGCGACAAGACCGCCGACTGCCCGCTGGATCTTGAGAAGGATGCCATCCACCCGGTCGTAGACGGCGGCTATGTGTGCGCCGAGGGCACGACCCTTGGCGGCGACGACGGCATTGCCGTGGCCTATGCGCTGGCTGTTCTGGACGCAAAGGACATTCCCCACCCTGCGCTGGAGGTCGTGCTGACCGTCTGCGAGGAGGTGGGCCTGCTGGGTGCATCTGCCATGGATTTTTCCGACCTTGAGGGCCGGATTCTGGTGAACATCGACTCCGAGGAAGAGGGGGTGCTGACCGCAGGCTGTGCAGGCGGACGCCGCGTTGAATGCCACCTGCCCATTGCCCGTGTTCCTGTGACCGGCACCGCCGTAAAGGCGGATGTGATCGGCCTTGTGGGCGGACACTCCGGCACCGAGATCCACAAGGGCCGTGCCAACGCCATCGCTCTGCTGGGGCGCTACCTGACCCTGCTGTCTGACCACGGTGCAGAGTACGCTGTGCTCACCCTCTCCGGCGGTGCAAAGGAAAACGTCATCCCGAAAGAAAGCAGCGTTACGCTGGTGCTGCCCGCCGGTATCACCGAAGCCGTGCGCGCTGCCGGGGCAGACTTTACCGCGCAGATGAAAGCAGAATTCGGCACTGCTGACCCGGGCATCCGCCTGCAGCTCACCGAGGAGGGCTGCGGCGAATACGATGCACTGGATGCGAACTCCGCCGAGCGCCTGCGCAAGGCCCTGCTGCTGATGCCATGGGGCGTGCAGGCCATGAGCATGGATGTGCCGGGCCTTGTGGAGACCTCGCTGAATCTGGGCGTTGCCGAGATGGACGAGCAGGAAGCCATTCTGCGCTTTTCCATCCGCAGCTCGGTGCCCTCGGCGAAGGAGCTGCTGAGCTGCAAACTGCAGACCCTGACCGAGCTGCTGGGCGGCAGCGTGCGGTTCCACGGCGACTATCCCGCTTGGACCTACGCCCGCGAAAGCGCCCTGCGCGACCGCTGCGTTGCTGTGTACGAGGCACAGTACGGTGCAAAGCCCCAGATCGTTGCCATTCATGCGGGCCTGGAATGCGGTATCCTCTCGGGCAAGATCGACGGGCTGGACTGCATCTCCTTTGGCCCGAACCTGCTGCATGTCCACACCCCCAATGAGCGCGCCGACATTGCATCGGTGGCCCGTGTGTGGGAATACCTGAAGACTATTCTGGCTTACAAAGCATAACGGCCCAAAACACAAAACGGCACCTGCGGAATTGGCAGGTGCCGTTTTTGCATAACTCCCTCAGGCACGGCTCACGCCGCGCCGGAGGCTCCCTCAATGAGGGAGCCTCCGGCGAAAAGATAAAGTTTTCCGCTCGGCCAAAGCCTCCCTCCTTGAGGGAGGTGGCATTGCGAAGCAATGACGGAAGGAGTTTAGTCCAGATACTTGATCTTGCCCGGCTCAATGCCCTTGATGCCAAGGCCCGGCTCGTTGGAAACCGTGATGTCTTTTTCGTTGAACACTGCACCGCCGAGGATGGGGTCCTCACTGCACAGCACGGGGCCGTCCAGATCCACGCGGGTGATGATCTGCTTTGCGCAGGCCAGATGCACGGCGGCATTCACGCTGATCTTGGCTTCCAGCATACAGCCGATCATGCACTCCACGCCGTACACCTCGGCAGCGGATGCGATCTTGAGGGCGTTGTACAGGCCGCCGCACTTCATCAGCTTGATGTTCACGAGGTCTGCGGCTCCCATCTGCATGATGGTCAGTGCGTCCTGCGGGGAGAACACGCTCTCGTCGGCCAGCACCGGCACATAGGAGCGCTCGGTAACATACTTCAGGCCTTCAAAATCGTGGGCCTTGACCGGCTGCTCCACGAATTCGAGATCAAGGCCCTTCTCCTGCATTCCGTTCAGGATGCGCACGGCTTCCTTGGGGGTCCAGCCCTGATTTGCGTCGATGCGGATGCAGGGTCTCCTTGGGCACAGCACCGCGGATGGCGCTCAGGCGTGCAATATCCTTTTCCGGCTCCTTGCCCACCTTGACCTTCAGGCAGTCGTAGCCGCGGTCGATGGCGTTCAGGGCATCGCGCACCATCTCTTCGGGGGTCGTTGACGCTGATGGTGATGTCGGTGACGATGGACTTCTTTGCGCCGCCCATCAGCTTGTACACAGGGATTTTGTACAGCTGGCCGTACAGATCCCACAGGGCCATATCCACAGCAGCCTTGGCGCTGGTGTTCTTCTGGATGCAGGCATTCAGTGCGATCATCAGGTCTTCAAAGTCGTCCACATCGCGGCCGATGATGGTCTTTGCGATATGGTCGCGGATGGCACCGATGATGGCACCGGTGGTGTCGCCGGTGATCACACCGGTGGGAGGTGCCTCACCATAACCCACAGCGCCGGTGTCGGTGTGGATCTCTACGATCACATCCTCCACGCTGCTGACCGAGCGCAGAGCCGTCTTAAAAGGCACGCGCAGCGGCACAGAGATTCCAAAACCGAGAACGTACTTCCGTGAATTTTCATGCAAAAACCTAGCCCCTTTCGATCAAAAAAATATTGCCAGATTATGAAATCTATGGTAGTATTGTATACGAAATTGTCGATATTGTAAAGACAATTGTCCGCGAAAAAATTGCACAAAAGAAAGGGGATTGGGTTCATGATCACAAACGGTTTCACCTACATCGCCGTGCTGGTGTTCATTGCCGCACTGCTGGTGTGGCTGCAACGCTACACGAAGTCGAAATTCTTCGACTATGCACCACCTATCGTTCTGCTGTACCTCATTACCATGATTCTCTGCACGCTGGGTGCATGGGACATGGAGGCCACCAAGCCTGCCTACTCCGTGCTGAAAAACAACCTGCTGTATGCAATGATCTTCCTGATGCTGCTGCGCTGCGACATCCGCAAGATCATCAAGCTGGGTCCCAAGATGCTGGGCGGCTTCTTTGCCGCTTCCGTCTCCATCTCGTTGGGCCTTCATTGCCACCTTCGCCATCATGAAGGGGCCCCTTGGCGCCGAAGCATGGAAGGCACTGGGCGCTCTGTGCGGCAGCTGGATGGGCGGCTCCGGCAACATGATCGCCGTGCAGGCTGCGCTGGACATCGGCGAAGCTGACATGGCCTACGCACTGGTGGTGGACTCCATTGACTACTCCATCTGGGTCATGTTCCTGCTGTGGGCCATCAACCTTGCTCCCAAGTTCAACAAGTGGGTCAAGGCCGACACCACCACGCTGGATGAAGTGTCCCGCCGTCTGGAAGAGGACGCAAAGGGCAACGAGGATAAGGCCAGCTTTGTCAACCTGATCTTCCTGCTGGGTCTGGCTCTGGTGATCTCCGCCTTCGGTCAGGATATCGGCGCAGCCCTGAACGGCGCAATGCCCTTCCTGGACAAGGCCACCTGGACCGTCCTGCTCATCACGTTGTCCGGCCTGATCGGCGCTGTCACCCCCGTGGGCCGCATGGCAGGCAGCACCGAGCTGTCCAACCTGCTGCTGTACTCCGTGGTGGCATTGCTTGCCTCCCGCGCAAGCTTCCTGGAGCTGACCGATGCACCCGCATGGATCCTGGCAGGCTTTATGATCCTGGCCATCCACGGCATCATTCTGGTGCTGCTGGCAAAGATCTTCCATCTGGATATGTTCACCTGCGGTGTTGCATCTCTGGCAAACATCGGCGGTTCCGCATCCGCTCCCATTCTGGCTGGTGCCTACAGCGGCGCTCTGGTGCCTGTTGGCGTTCTGATGGCTCTGATGGGCTACGTCATTGGCACGGCAGGCGGCCTGATTACCGCAAATATCATGTCTCTGCTGGCATAACAAATACTGCAAAAAAGGGGCTGTTGCATGTGCAACAGCCCCTTTTCTTATACGATTTTTTGCTTAGCCGCCCAGATATGCGCTGCGCACGCGCTCGTTGGTCAGCAGTTCGGCACCGGTGCCCTCCATGACTACACGGCCCGTCTCAAGGACGTAGGCACGGTCTGCCACGGAAAGAGCCATCTGTGCATTCTGCTCCACCAGCAGGATGGTCATGCCTTCCTTGTGCACGTTCTGGATGATGTCGAAGATCTCCTGCACCAGCAGCGGCGAAAGGCCCATGGAAGGCTCGTCCAGCATCAGCATGGAAGCGTTGCTCATCAGTGCACGGCCCATAGCCAGCATCTGCTGCTCGCCGCCGGACATGGTACCGGCCAGCTGCTTGCGGCGCTCCTTCAGGCGGGGGAACAGCTCAAACACCTTTTCCCTTGTTGGGTGCAATGGTGGAAGCAGGCTGGGTGTATGCACCCATGTCCAGATTTTCTTCCACGGTCATGTGCAGGAACACATGGCGGCCTTCCGGCACATGGGCAAGGCCCGCTTCCACGATCTTGTGGGCGCGCATGCCCTTGATGCTACTGCCCTTGTACAGGATGTCGCCGGTCTTGGGCTTCAGCAGGCCGGAAATGGTCTTCAGGGTGGTGGATTTTCCAGCACCGTTGGCACCGATCAGGGTGACAATCTCGCCCTGATCCACCTCGAAGGAGATGTCCTTGACGGCGTGGATGTTGCCGTAATAGACGTTGATGTTATCAACTTTCAGTAACGTATCAGCCATGGCTTAGCCCTCCTTCTTGCCCAGATAGGCTTCGATGACCTGCGGGTTGTTGCGGATCTCATCCGGCGTGCCCTTGGCGATGATGCGGCCGAAGTTCAGCACGGCAATGCCCTCGCAGATGCCCATGACCAGGCTCATATCATGCTCGATCAGCAGCACGGCGATGTTGAACTCGTCGCGGATGCGGCGGATGGTCTCGGTCAGCTCTGCAGTCTCGGAGGGATTCATACCGGCAGCAGGCTCGTCCAGCAGCAGCAGCTTCGGGCTGGTGGCCAGTGCACGCATGATCTCCAGACGGCGCTGTGCGCCGTAGGGCAGGCTGCCTGCCTGCACATTGGCGAGGTCTGCCATGTGGAAGATATCCAGCAGCTCCAGAGCACGCTCGGTGCACTTCTTTTCTTCCTTCCAGTAGTTGGGCAGGCGGATCAGGGAGGAGGCCAGATTGTACTTCATGGACTCGTGCAGGCCCACCTTGATGTTATCGATGACGCTCAGTTCCTTGAACAGGCGGATGTTCTGGAAGGTACGGGCCACGCCCATGCGGTTGACCTGATAGGTCTTTTTGCCGGCGGTAGGCATACCATCGATCAGGATGGAGCCGCGGGTGGGCTGGTAGACGTTGGTCAGCAGGTTGAACACGGTGGTCTTACCGGCACCGTTGGGGCCGATCAGACCGGTGATCTCGTTGCGGCCGATCATCAGGTTGAAGCCATCCACGGCGGTCAGACCGCCGAAGTCGATGCCCAGCTCACGCACGTCCAGAATGGGCTTTTTGTCCATGTCGCGGTCGGTCAAAAAGCCGCCGGAGGGCACACTGTGCAGCTTAGTCTGGTATTCACTCATGGTCCTTGCCCTCCTTTGCTTTCTTCTGGAACAGTTCGCCGTTCATGATCTTTTCCACAATGCGGCTCATGGAGAAGTCGTAGCTGCCAAGCAGGCCGCCCGGACGGAAGATCATCATGAGGACCAGCACCAGCGAGTAGACTACCATGCGGTAGCTGTCAAAGCTGCGGGTCGCCTCGGGCAGGATGGTAAGCACGGTCGCGGACAGGATGGAGCCCAGCATGGAGCCCATGCCGCCCAGAACCACCATGACCAGAATTTCGATGGACTTCATGAAGCCGAAGGTGGAGGGGTCCAGAACGCCCAGATAGCAGGCGTACAAGCCGCCGGCCAGACCGGCAAAGGCGGCAGAGAATGCAAAGGCCATGACCTTATAATAAGTAGTCTGGATGCCGCAGCTCTCGGCAGCGATCTCGTTATCGCGGATGGCCAGCACGGCACGGCCGTGGCGGCTCTTCATCATGGCGTGGATGGCAAAGCAGGTAATGACCACGCAGATGAACACATTGGCGAAGTTGGAATACTTGGGGATGTTCTTCAGGCCCTTGGCACCGTAGAACAGCTTGAAGCCCAGCACATCATCGATGTTGTTCAGGGTGATGCGGATGATCTCGCCAAAGCCCAGCGTCAGGATGGCCAGATAATCACCGGTCAGGCGCAGAGCAGGAATGCCGATCAGCACGCCGAACAGGCCCGCCACGATGCAGGCCAGCACCAGACCCACGACAAAAGCGACACCGGAGGGCAGATTGCTGTATTTCGTGAACAGGGCGCAGGTGTAAGCACCCACGGCCATGAAACCGGCGTGGCCCAGCGGCAGCTGGCCCAGATAACCGGTGGCAACGTTCAGCGAGACAGCCAGAATGATGTTGATGCCCACGGTGAGAAGCACCTTGTTCTGGTAGGTGGACAGCACGTTCTGGGTGAGGAAGGACAGGCCAACGAACAGCAGAGCCACCAGCACGGCGTTCATCAGGTAGCGCACGGGCATTTTGAGCGTTTTGCGTTTGGTATTCATCTTCATGCCCTCCTTACACCTTTTCCTGAACCTTGCGGCCAAGGAAGCCGGTGGGCTTGACCAGCAGCACGATGATCAGGATCGCAAACGTGACGGCATCCTTCCATGCGGAAAGGCCGATGGCGGAAACAAAGCACTCGCACAGGCCGATGGCGATGCCGCCGATCATGGCACCGGGAATGGAGCCGATGCCGCCCAGAACGGCTGCAACGAAGGCCTTCAGGCCCAGCATGGAGCCCATGGTGGGGGTCGCCTGCGGGTAGCTGCAGCAGTACAGCACCGAGCCGATACCGGCCCAGAGCGGAACCCACCGCAAAGGTAAAGGAAATGGTGCTGTTGACGTTAATGCCCATCAGGCGGGCAGCGTCCATATCCTCAGACACGGCACGCATGGCCTTGCCGAGCTTGGTCTTCTGCACAAGGAAGGTGAGCACCAGCATGGACAGCACCGTGACCAGCAGGGTGATGACAGAGGTGAGGCCCAGCGGCACAGAGCCGATGTGGAAGGTCTGGTTGGTGTAGTAGGCCGGAATGACCTTTGCACCGGAACCAAGGATCAGCTCTGCAGTGTACTCCAGGAAGAAGGACACGCCGATTGCCGTAATCAGCAGGGAGATACGGGGTGCGTTGCGCAGCGGGGTGTAGGCGATCTTCTCGATCACAACGCCCAGCAGCGTGCAGGTGATGATGGTGGCGCACACAGCAGTGACCGGGCCAAGGCCCAGCTGATTCATCACGAACCAGGACATGTACGCACCAACCATAATGACATCGCCATGGGCAAAGTTCAGCAGCAGGATGATGCCGTACACCATGCTGTAACCCAGTGCGATCAGTGCATAGATGCTGCCAAGGGACAAGCCGTTGATCAGCTGGCTAAAAAACACTGTCATGGACTGATACTTCCTTTCTTTGCGGCGGAGGACCCGCCTTTTGGGATGCACTTTTTTACCAAAAAAGCGGAGACAGCCGAGCAAAACCTGTTCCGGCGGTCTCCGCAATGGGTCATTTATTTCTGAGTACTGCCTTCATGCCGCACACCGGTGCGCAGGATCAAAGCAGATCAGAACATTTCCTTCAGAACGGGGGTTGCACCGTCGAAGCACAGGATAGCGGTCTGCTTGACGGGGTTGTGGTGCTCATCGAAGGTGAAGGTGCCGGTGATGCCATCGATGGTGCCGCCTGCGATAGCATCGATGACGGCCTGCTTATAGTCGTCATCACCAGCGGTCAGGCCGGCATCCTCAGCAGCCTGAATGCCGTAAACAACGGTCATGGCAGCATCGTAGCCCAGAGGAGCGAAGCCGTTGGGGTACTCCTCGCCGTACTCAGCCTTGTAGGCGTTCTCAAAGTCGGGGTTGGAGCCCTTTGCGTAGTTTGCGCAGAAGTAGGCGTCCTTCAGCTGGGCGTCCGTTGCGTAGCCTTCCAGACCATCCCAGCCGTCGCCGCCCAGGAAGGGAACTGCCAGACCGATGCTCTCAGCCTGAGCCAGAATCTGACCGACTTCCTGATAGTAGTTGGGGCAGAACACCACTTCGGGAGCCTTGCCCAGAATGGTGGTCAGCTGGGTCTTGTAGTCTACATCGCCCTCAGAGTAGGTCTCCTGATCGACGATGGTGCCGCCCAGGCTCTCGAACTCGTTGACGAAGTTCTCTGCCAGACCCTCGTTGTAGTCAGCGCCCTTCTGGAAGATGACGGCTGCCTTGGTGTAGCCCAACCGCTGGTAAGCGTAGTCAGCCATCTTGATGCCCTGGAACGGGTCGGTGAAGGTTGCGCGGAACACATTCTCGTTCACGGTGTCGGTCTCGGCATCGTAGGTGACAGCCTCAGCGGTAGCGGAAGCGGTGACCATGGGCATGTTGTAGTCTGCGCTCTCGGCAGCAAGTGCCAGAGTCGGGGTGGTGGTAACATCGCCCACCAGAGCGGTGATGCCCTGATCGCACATCTTGGTGAAGCAGGTAACAGCCTGAGTTGCATCGCCCTGCTCATCCATGGCGATGATCTCCAGCTGCTTGCCGTTGATGCCGCCCTTTTCGTTGACCTGCTTCAGGTACAGGGTAGCGCCGTTGACAACGGCCTGACCGTAAACGGAAACATCACCGGTCAGAGGTCCAAGAACGCCCACCTTGATGGTGTCGCCGGAAGCAGCGGCACCAGAAGCTGCGGTAGAGGCGGAAGCAGCAGTGCTGTTGGAAGAACCGCCGCATGCAGTCAGAACGCCGGCTGCAGCAACAACACCTGCAGCGGCCAAGAAATTACGACGAGAAATCATCTTTTTCATAGTGAATATCCTCCTTAGGAGCATTCGTGCTTCAGTATAAAAACGGAAGCAAGGCCCTCTTTCCCTCAAAGCGACCTTGCTTCGTTATCAATATTATAGACCTGTGAGCCAAAATCCGCAATTCACAAACCGTCCATACTTTCAGGGGCATTTTGTGGACTTTGTTGCCAAAATAGCCAAAAGCAGTGGGTCTGTTTTGTGCACTATTTCAATTGCTTCATTTTGTTTGTGTGTCAGGTGAACACAATTCACAAGTTGCAAAAGGGTTACAGGGTCTCCATTTCGGCATCTGCGGCGAACTCGGCCTCTGCACGTGCCTCGGCAGCTTTGCCCTCTGCTTCCGCTTTGGCCGGAGACTCTGCAAGGACCTTGCGGATGGCGGTGAAGTAGAACACCAGCGACAGGCCGGTGCCGATGCACCAGCCCACGGGCCATGCCATCCAGATGCCCGTGCTGCCCAGAGCAGTGCTGCTCAGCACAATGGCGATGCCCACGCGCAGGATCAGGTCGGAGAAGGTGGCGATCATAAAGCGCACCATCATGCCGCAGCCGCGCAGGATGCCGTCAGTGACCAGCTTGAGCGACACCACAAAATAGAAGGGAGACAGGATGCGCAGGAACAGCATACCGGTGTCGATGGCCGGACCCTGCGGGTCATTCATGAACAGCAGCAGCAGGAAGCGGCCGAAGAAGAAGTACAGGAGCACGATGGGCACGCAGATGATCCACACCAGATTGCGGCCTGCGCCAAAGCCCTTGTGCACACGGTCCATCTTGCCCGCGCCCATGTTCTGGGAGGTGTAGTTGGAGATGCCGTTGCCCAGCGTGGTGAAGGAAGTGATGACCATGTTGTTCAGCTTGACGGCTGCAGAGTAGCCTGCAATGACGCTGGCACCAAAGGTGTTGATGACGCTCTGCAGGATGATGTTGCCCACAGAGACAAAGCTCTGCTGCAGGATGCTGGGAATGGCCACCACGGCCACCTTGCCCAGCATGTTCCAGGAGAACAGCACGACCTTGTTCTTGGATTTGAAGGCGCTGATGCGGCGGAACACCACCACCATGGCCAGCACGCAGCTCACACCCTGACACAGGAAGGTGGCCCATGCCACACCGGCTACGCCCATCTTGAGACCGGCCACGAACAGGATGTCCACGCCGATGTTGGACAGGGACGAGACTGCCAGAAAATAGAAGGGCGATTTTGCTGTCGCCCAGAGCGGAGAAGATGCCGGTGGCGATGTTGTAGAAGAACATGAAGGGCAGGCCCAGCACGTAGATATCCAGATACAGCGAAGAATCCGCAAGGATCTCCTCCGGGGTGTTGATGAGCTCCAGCAGGCTGTGGCAGCCCACAAGGCCGATCAGCATCAGCACGGCGCACAGCACGGCAGAGCCGATCAGGGAAGTGTAGACCGAAGTCTTCATCTCATCGTAGTCCTTTGCGCCAAAGTAGCGGGACACGATGACCGAGCAGCCAATGTTGCAGCCAAAGGCAAATGCAATGAAGATCAGGGTGATCTCGTAGCTGTTGCCCACAGCAGCCAGTGCATTCTCGCCGATGAACTTGCCTGCAACGAGGCTGTCGGCAATGTTGTACAGCTGCTGGAAGATGATGCTGCCGAACATGGGCAGGCAGAACTTCCACAAAACCTGTGACGGCTTGCCGACCGTCAGATCCTTATTCATATAGAAAATCCTCCTCTATCTACCATAAAGAAACATATTAGAACCAAAAACAGTATAGAGTCGTCCTGACAAAAAGTAAAGAAAAATTTTAGTATATCTGCCATATGAAATTAACATGATAGGCATGACGCATCCCCGCTGCTGCCAGTGGGCAGACTGTAAAGACCAGCTGTTTCCTGCTTTGCCGGAATGTTCTGCCCCATCAGCTGCCGATTTTTTGCCCCTTAAAAAGTTTACATCCGCAAACATGCGCATCGGCTCTTGCACCGGGCCGGAAAGCGTGGTAGGATACTATCGGTTAGTTAGACATAACTATCATAATTGGCCGTCACCCGTCTGCCCGCCCCGGGCAGCACAGGGATGGAAATGATATTCAGGAGGTTTTCAAGATGAACGATCTGGAAATTGAATCTGTTGTTGGCCGCGAAATTCTGGACTCCCGCGGCAACCCCACCGTGGAAGCGGAGATCACTCTGGCCGACGGCACTGTGGCACGCGGCTGCGCACCTTCCGGCGCATCCACTGGTGAGTTTGAAGCTCTGGAGCTGCGGGACGGCGACAAGGGCCGCTATCTGGGCAAGGGTGTGACCAAGGCTGTTGAGAACATCAACACCGTCATTGCTGATGCTGTTGTGGGCATGGATGCCTCCGACATCTACGCCATCGACGCTGCCATGATCAAGGCCGACGGCACCAAAGATAAATCCAATCTGGGCGCAAACGCCATTCTGGCCGTGTCCATTGCCGCCTGCCGTGCAGCCGCTGCTTCTCTGGATATGCCGCTGTACCGCTTTCTGGGCGGTGTGAACGGCAACCGCCTGCCCGTGCCCATGATGAACATTCTGAACGGCGGCGCACACGCCACCAACACGGTGGATACGCAGGAGTTCATGATCATGCCCGTGGGCGCGCCCTCCTTCAAGGAAGCTTTGCGCTGGTGCGCGGAGGTTTTCCACGCTCTGGCTTCCATCCTGAAGGCCAAGGGTCTGGCTACCTCTGTGGGCGATGAGGGCGGCTTTGCCCCCAACCTGTCCAGCGACGAGGAGACCATTGAGACCATTCTGGCCGCCATCGAAAAGGCCGGTTACGTGCCCGGCAAGGACTTCATGCTGGCTATGGATGCCGCGTCCTCCGAGTGGAAGAGCCCCAAGGGCAAGGGCTTCTACAAGCTGCCCAAGGCCGGCACCGAGTTCACCTCCAGCGAGCTGATCGCACACTGGAAGAGTCTGGTGGAAAAGTACCCCATCATCTCCATCGAGGACGGCCTGGATGAAGAGGACTGGGAAGGCTGGCAGGAGATGACCCGCGAGCTGGGCGGCAAGGTCCAGCTGGTGGGTGACGACCTCTTTGTGACCAACACCGAGCGTCTGGCCAAGGGCATCGGGCTGGGTGCAGGCAACGCGATCCTGATCAAACTGAACCAGATCGGTTCTGTTTCCGAGACGCTGGAGGCCATCAAGATGGCCCACAAGGCCGGTTACACCGCCATCAGTTCTCACCGCTCCGGCGAGACCGAGGACACCACCATTGCCGATCTGGCCGTGGCGCTGAACACCTGCCAGATCAAGACCGGTGCTCCCAGCCGTACCGAGCGTGTTGCAAAGTACAACCAGCTGCTGCGCATTGAGGAGCAGCTGGGCGACAGCGCCGTTTACCCCGGCATGGCAGCTTTCAACGTAAAGGCGCTGAAGCTGTTGAAAACAAATTGATCTTCCGGCACCCGTACTGCTTTTGCAGCGGCACGGGTGCCGTTTTGTTTCTCCCAATTTTTTCCTGCAATCTGCTGTTCTGCCCAGCCGTATTCCATGCATGCCGGGCATTTTGGCCCGAAATTGCAAAAAAAGGGTAGCAAAAGCATTCATGTTATCTACTCTGATCTCATCTGTACAAGCTGCTGGGCACCGGCGATTTTGTAAAAGTGCTGCTGATCCTGCTGAAGGGGCTTTTCGGCTGATGCAAAGCCGCCCTTCTCACTGCGGAAACGGGACTGCCTTACCGGGCGGTCTCTTTTTTTCGCCTTCTCACTTTACTTTCTTAAAAAATTATGCCATAATGAAACCAGTATTTTTCGGTTTAAAAGCCGTGCCCTGTACTGGGAAATCAGGGCCAGAATCCAACAGAAGAGGGGTATTTTGTTATGAGCAAAACCATCATCCCGGCAAACTATACGCCCGCGCTGAACCTGTACGACACGCAGCGCGCCATTGGTACGGTCAAGCGTCTGTTTGCCGACACCCTGTGCGCCACACTGAACCTGTACCGCGTGTCTGCTCCGCTGTTTCTGGAAGCATCCACCGGTTTGAACGACGACCTGAACGGTGTCGAGCGCAAGGTCACCTTCGATATCAAGGAAAGCGGCATTGAGGCACAGGTGGTGCAGTCACTGGCAAAGTGGAAGCGCAAGGCCCTGAAGGACTACGATTTCCGTGTGGGCAAGGGCCTGTACTGCGATATGAACGCGATCCGCCGCGACGAAGATCTGGACAACCTGCACTCCATCTATGTGGACCAGTGGGACTGGGAAAAGGTGATCCGTCTGGAAGACCGCAACGAGGCTTACCTCAAGAGCGTGGTGCGCTCCATCGTGTCCGCTGTCTGCGCCACCGAGATGAATCTGCACGCCATGTTCCCCCAGCTGCAGGAGCTGCCGCTGCACAGCCCCAACGTCGCTTTCATCACCACGCAGGAGCTGGAGGACCAGTACCCGGATCTGACCCCGAAGGAGCGTGAGAACGCCTTTGTGAAGGAGCACGGCACCACCTTCCTGATGAAGATCGGCGCTCCGCTGAAGAGCGGTAAGCCCCATGACGGCCGTGCCCCCGACTATGACGACTGGGATCTGAACGGCGATCTGCTGTTCTGGAACGACCCGCTGCAGTGCAGCTATGAGCTGAGCAGCATGGGCATCCGCGTCAGCCCTGAAAGCATGGACAAGCAGCTGACCATGGCTGGCTGCGACGACCGCCGCGCCCTGCCCTTCCACAAGGCCGTACTGAACGGTGAGCTGCCTTACTCCATCGGCGGCGGCATCGGCCAGAGCCGCCTGTGCATGCTGCTGCTGGGCAGCGCCCACATTGGCGAAGTGCAGGCCAGCGTCTGGGACGCAGCCACCCGCGAAGCCTGCGCCAAGGCAGGCATCCCGCTGCTGTAAGCAGGTTTTCCACACAAAGATTCAAAAGGCAGGATACCACCCTCATGGTGGTACCCTGCCTTTGTTCGTTTTCTGCCTGTATCCGGGGAGAAATTGTTCGAGTCCTGTACCGCCACCAAACAAAAAATTCCCCAGACGAATGTCTGAGGATTTTTTCGTGGTGGAGAATTAGGAACAGACCCCCTGCGTGGGCAGCAGCGTGCCGCTTGCGCCGGTGAGATCGGTATTCAGTTCCATACAGCGTCTCAGCTCCGGTATTCCGCCGGCAGCTGATCCATGGTCTGCCACTTGTCCATGGCTTCTTCCAGCTTCATGCCCTTGGCCACTGCATCGCGGCGGCAGGCGTTGACGGCCTGGATCTCCTTCATCTTGGCACCGGTCAGGGTGTAGCCCTTCATGGCGATGAGGGTAGCCGCCCATGCCACCATGGGAATGATGCAGAACAGCACGATGACCACCCAGTTCATGCCCGGGGTGTAGGGGTCATACTGGGTGGGCAGGCTCTGCAGGCCCACAAAGCTGACCGCAATGCCCACAACGGTAGCGGACAGGCTGGACACCAGCTTGTCCACCAGACTGAACAGGGTGCCCATGATGCCGGGGATATACTTGCCGCTGCGGTAGGTCTCGTAGTCGGAGCAGTCGGCCACCATGGGAATGGGCATATCGGCGGTGGCGTAGTAAGCACCGTAGCCGATGCCGAAGAAAGCGATGAACAGGATGGTGTACAGGTTGATGGAAAGGCCGTTCTCACCCAGAATGGACAGGGTGAAGGCATCGCCGCGGCCCCAGAGCAGCAGCAGCACCAGCACGCCCACATAGCACACCAGCGCCACGCTGACGTACTTCATCAGGCTGGCCTTCTGGCCCTCCTTCTGGCTGGTGCGGACGGTGAGCAGGAAGAAGGGCACGCTGAACACATAGCCCAGCACCATCATGGGCAGGTACAGGCCGTCGTAGTTGCCCATCATGCAGCCGTACAGCATGCACAGCACGGTGGTGTTGGTGGCGATGGAAAGCGCCAGCTTGCAGCCCGCACCGGCCACCATCAGCCGCTGCATGGGATCGTTGTTCTTGATGATCTGGATGTACTCGCTCACTTTGATCTTCTCGGTCTTTTCGCCGCCGATGCCAAAGTACTTGGGCTGATCCTTCTCCCAGATGCCGATGACAGCCAGCAGGGTGAGCAGGATGGAGATGACGATGCCCACCGGAGCCAGCGTGCGGAAGAACCCGGCGGAAGCGTAGCCGCCCTCATAGTTCTTGGCAAGGATGGGGGCAAAGAACTGCATGGCACCCATGCCCAGCAGGCTGCCCACCGTGTTGAAGATGGTAAACAGGGGGCGCTGCTTGGGGTCATTGGTCAGCACGGTCTGGCCGGAGCGGGTGCAGCTGGTCTGGAAGGTGTAGCCGATGACCCACACGGCATACAGGGCAACGAACGCAGCGTAGCGCAGCCCCATGGCACTGGCGGGGATGAGCGGGGTGAGGCAGTACAGCACCAGAATGCTTGCTGCCATGATGAGGTTGCCGATGACCATGAAGGGCCGGAACTTGCCGAACCTGCCGTTGGTGCGGTCCATGAGGGCACCAATGATGGGGTCGGTGACGGCATCGAACAGGCGCATGCCGGTGACCATCACCGAAGCAAACAGCATGCTCAGGGCCAGCACCTTGCTGCCGAAGGTCGCGATGTAGGAAAGCACCAGCACATAGTACACGTTGGTCGCGCCGTTGTTCAGCGGAAACAGCACCAGCTGGTAGGTTTTGGCGCGGTTCACACTCGACGTCGTTGTTTTTTTAGTTTCGCCCATTGCGGTCTCTCCTTTTGTCTTTGATAAAAATGCGGCAGCCCGCCCCGCCTTCGGGGCAGGCTGCCGTAACATTGGGTCAGGGATCGTGCAGACCGGAATTACTTCTGGTCAACAGCAGGAGCGGTGTCTGCCAGCTCCTTCTTGCGCTTGAGGGCCTTGCTCAGCTGCCATGCGCACAGCACGGTCAGCACAGCCAGCACGGCGATCAGTGCATAGATCGCAGTCTGCCACCAGGGCAGCACGGTCTTGAGCGTATCGCTTGCAGACCAGCCGTTCATGGCGTTGGAGTTGACCACGGTGTACAGGATGTGATGCATTGCATTGCGCATCTGGGTCACGATGTAGGCATCGTTCTCGTAGTTAGCAGCCTTGGTGGTGTGGATCTTGGGCATCGGGCTGTCCCAGATGTCGGAACCGGCGATCAGGCCGTCCACCAGATCCATGTACTGGCTGGAGCCGGAGAAGTCGGTGATGCACATGCCGCGCATGCCCAGCTCCTCGCGCAGGAAGCCGTTCAGCAGGTTGGCGTTGGCACCGCACCAGGTTGCGCCCCAGCGGTTGAAGCCGGTCATCACGCACCATGCGCCGCCATCCGTGATGGCCTTATCGGCCACTTCCAGATAGATCTCGCGGGCGGTCTGCTCGTTCAGCCAGGTGTTGACACCACGGCGGCTGGTCTCGGAGTCGTTCAGGGCAACGTGCTTCAGGTAGACATACACGCCCTTGGACTGGATGCCCTGCACCTCGGCAGCGCAGATGGTGCCGGCCACAAAGGGATCCTCGGCGTAGTACTCGAAGGTTACGGCCGGAGTAGGCGGTACGGTGCATGTTGATGCCGGGGCCGTACAGGCCGGAGTAACCCATTGCCAGGCAGTCCTCACCGATGCACTTGCCCACTTCGTTGATCAGGTCCACATTGAAGGTGGCAGCCATGACATCCTCGGAGGTGTAGCACATGGCGGATGCACCGCCGGTCAGGGCAGCGGTCTTGCCGATGGAGGCAGCTGCTGCAGTGTTGTGGAAGCCCAGAGTGATGGTGTTGACCATCTCATCGAAGGTCAGCTGATCCAGCAGGGTCTCCCACTGGGGATCGTCGAAGTCCTTGCCGATCATGGAAGCGAGGGTCAGGCCGTTCTTGGCACCCAGAGTGGGCATCTCGACGCTGTCGGCCTCGGCGCCGTCGTACTGGGTAAAGGCCAGATCAGCAGCCAGCGTTTCGTTGGCGGTCAGAGCTGCAGGCTGGGTGGGAACCGTGCCGGTCCAGTCGGAGCGGCTCATCCAGGTCACGCTGCCGGGAGCATCGCTGCTCTTGTTGGGGTCGGACTCATCAAACAGGTTGGTGATGGCAGTGCCGTTGGCGCTGGCTGCATAGGTGGTGGCATCCAGTGCCTCGTTGGTCCACTTCCAGACCAGAGAAGCATCGCCGTCCTCGGTCATGCGGCCATTGGTGCCGGCCACGGTGTAGCCCTTGGCAGCAAGGATGTTGTTGACAGCGTTGTGAGAATCGGTAGCAGCGGTGAAGTAGTAGTCACCGGCATCCAGAATGTAGGTCTTGGCGTTGTTTGCGTCGTAGGTGCGCAGCTCGCTCTTCTTCACGGTGATGGTCACATCCTCGGAAGCGCCGGGAGCCAGCACATCGGTCTTGGCAAAGCCGCACAGCTCTGCAGCGGCCTTCTCGATGCCGTTTGCCTTGTCGTAGTCGGTGTAGGGAGACTGGAAGTAGACCTGCACGGTCTCTTTGCCGGAATAGGTCTTGCCGGTGTTGGTGACCTTCAGGGTGACGGTGAAGGCATCGTCAGACTCGGTCACATTGAAGTTGCTGTAAGCAAAGGTGGTGTAGCTGTCGCCGTAGCCGAAGGGATAGGCAACGGTGGTGGCCCAGTCATAGTCGCCTGCCTTGGCAGTGCCCATGACCACATCCTCGTAACGGGTCTCGAAGTAGCGGTAGCCCAGATAGATGCCTTCCTGATAGACGCTGTACATGCCCTGCACATCCGCACCCTCGGTCAGCAGGTTGTACTCTGCCGCGTTGGGGTAAGCCTGGGTGTAGAAGTTGTACATGGCGGGGTTTGCCAGATTGTCGTACAGATAGGTGTCCACCAGAGAGCCGGAGGGGGTCACAGTGCCGGCGAGCAGCTGGCCCACACCATTGATGCCGGTCTGGCCCACATCACCGATCCACATGGCGGCATCGATGCCGTAGTCCTCGCCGCAGATGGCAGGGTTGAGGAAGTCCATTTCCAGTGCGTTGGAGCTGTTGATCAGGACGACGATGGATTTGAAGGTGCCGTTGTCCTTCAGTGCCTTCAGGTTCTTCAGCAGCTCGATCTCTTCTGCAGACAGCTCCAGATAGTTGCCGCTGCCCTCGGAACCGGAGATCCAGCTGTCGTTGGCTGCCGTTGGTGCCGCT
>ENA-OQCV01000169-OQCV01000169.1-human-gut-metagenome-genome-assembly--contig:-NODE-169-length-18996-cov-3.429435_pt1 | contig 18996 bp, 19 predicted proteins | sample MGYA00242766_ERZ504592 | MGnify/ENA primary metagenome ERZ504592 (study PRJEB26092, sample SAMD00036315) | human gut metagenome | host: Homo sapiens | study: EMG produced TPA metagenomics assembly of...
GCCTGTCTCAGACAGATTACTGTAAATTTTATGATAAATCTTCATAAAAGCCTCTGCTTCTTCTGGAGAAATATCTTTCCATGCAGCCTCCTCAATCTCCACAAAAGCTTCTTCCACAAGCTTCTGGCTTTTTTTCCCGGATTCTGTCATGAAAATATGAAAAGTCCTTCTGTTTCCATTGAGCATACGCCGCTCGATCAAACCTTTCTCTTCCATGCGATTCAAAATTGAAGTCAGAGACCCTGCCTCAATAAAACAACCCGCTGCGATTTCCTTCTGACTGGCTCCATCATGATTTTTAAGATAATCCAGAACCTTCGGCTGTCCAAGCGTAAGCCCCGAAGCCTTCACCCGCTCCAGAAGCCTCTTCTGAATCAGCATCTGGTTAGCCATTGTCAGATAATGCAATGATATGTCCATGTTTCACGTTCCTTCCCTTTTTTGTGTTAAGCACAAACAAAATTAGTTATATTTCTAATATTTAGAATTATAACTATTTTATAAAAGATGTCAACCCCGCTTTTGTTACTTCCGCAGCTCCTTTCACATATTGTCCATACATTTCATCAACATAAATATCCGAGCCATCAACAGCAATTGGATCATAGCCTTTCAAAGTCTTATCGAGGAAAAATGCATTGGAAAATGAGTAAAAAAGAGAATCAAAGGCCTCTAAAGATAATTTTTTTACGCTGTTGGTGCAAGAAGCGTTAAAATCGAAATACTTTAACCATTGTCGGCTCCGACATCCCTTGCACGGAAAGCTTCATTGAGAACTTCCTTAAAGAAAATCAGCGGCTCTCCGTCCCGGGAAGCCGCTTTTGTCATAAATCGTTAAAATGTGTAGCAATCGTTTTCTTATGTGTTGTACTGTTTCAGGAGTGCATCTAACAGGCGGTATGCTTCTTCACGCTAATATTTGGAATGCTTTGCATGAAGCTCGTCCAGGTTGATGTTTGCAAAGATTTATGAATCGTATTGCTTTTCACACAGGAATAAGTATAATATAAGTATAATACATGAAGAAAAGGATGTGGAGGAGTAAGGAGTATGGAGCGTTTTCGACAGCGATATGGGATTGCTCTGACGAAAAAGAAATTGCAGGAGATCATCCTGATGCTGATGGCCTGGGAAGCGGTGTTTGCCTTTTCTTATCTGGGATACATTGAGCTTCCGGCCATTTCCACCACCACGTTGCACATTCTTGTGATTGTGGCGGCTATGATGCTGGGGGCACAGGGGAGTGTGCCGGTGGTATGCGTTTTTGTGGTCACGTCCATGTGGATCGGCACCTACAGCCTGTCCCAGCTCGACCGGGTATTTTCTCCCTTTGCCAGCGGAATGCCCCTTGGATCCATAATGCTGGTATTTGCCCGCGTGCTGTTTGCGGCGGGAGCCGGTTGGCTCTTTGACCTTTATTTTCGGAAGCCTCGCAGGTATGTCTATCTGGGCATTGCGGGGATTGCGGCTGCCAGCACCCTTCTTCATGGGCTGTGCGTTTTTGCCGCGTTATATTGCAGTTTCCCTATGCTGCGGCAAATGATTTTAGAAAATCTGTTTTCCTATCCCATATTCCGGGACTGGCTGTCCTATGTCCTGGCGATCATCGCCTGCTGCGGCATCCATTGGGTTCTGACTCGGAAGTCGGTGAAAAACAGATTGTCGCAGCTATGCGACTGTCCTCCGGCAATGCAAGAGTCCGGAAACCGGAAGCAGCTGATCTATTCGGAAACCGTTGCGGTAGTGGTGGGCATTCTGTGCATCCTGTTTCTGCGAAAGGCCATCTTCAAGGAGCTGTACCTGCAAGGCATAGATGTCAGCGAAAACCTACACCAAAATATCACCGCCTTTTTGCTGCAAACGCTGGTGGCTCTGTTGGCGCTCTTTAGTGTTGTCAGCGTTCTGATCCAATGGATTTACGAGTATTATACGGCGCAGCGGATTCGGATGAACAAAAAGCTGATGGAGCAGCGTATGAAAAGCTCCGTAGATGTTCTGACCGGCGTATTCAGTCGGCTGGCGTATCATGAGTGTCTGGAGCAGTACGCGGATTCCGTTCCGACAGATCTGACCGTCTTTCTCATGGATATCAACGGCTTAAAGGGGGTCAACGATGCCCTGGGGCATGAGGCGGGGGACGAGCTGATATGCGGCGCTGCCCAATGTATATCACCCAGGCGGTGGGGGATCGGGGAAAATCTTCCGCATCGGTGGGGATGAGTTCGTGGTGCTGGGTCAAATGACCCAAACCCAGGCGCAGGAAATTCTGGCGGCGCTGCAACGGATTGCGGCGGCCTGGTCCGGGACGAATGTGGGGACGCTGAGTATTTCCTCCGGGTGCGCCTTTGCCGACGACCATCCGGATTTTTCCGTAGAGCAGCTTACCAAGGCAGCAGATTTGTCCATGTATGCCCAGAAACAGGAATATTACCGGGCAAAGAAACTGTCCTCTGGCACACCCGTCTCTAGTGGGAACGGGTGCGTCCATAAAAAGAAATATATACCTCTTCCTTTCCCTTTTCATTTTTTCCTTAGCCACCTATATATATTTCTCAGTACACCAGTTTCCAGCTCACCGCCTGCTGCCTTGCATCCACAAATCTCTTATAGATACCTTCCTGCTTCATTAGCTGCTCATGTGTTCCCTGTTGCACAATTTTTCCTTTGTCAACAACCACAATCTGATCTGCATGTCTGACTGTTTTTAGTCTGTGGGCAATCATAATAATCGTTTTTTCCTTTGTAAGTGCATCTACTGCATCCATCAGCTCCTTTTCATTCTCCGGATCAACATTGGCCGTTGCTTCATCTAATATAACGATTGGTGCATTCTTCATAATTGCCCTGGCTATGGAAATACGCTGTTTCTCACCACCGGAAAGTGTAGCTCCTCCCTCTCCAATCACTGTATCATATCCATCAGGAAGTTTGCTGATGAAATCATGACAGCATGCTTTCTTCGCCGCTTCCACCACTTCCTCATGACTTGCATCCTGGCGTCCGAATTTAATATTATTCTCAATGGTGTCTGCAAACAAATACACCGACTGAAACACAAATGAGAAATTACTCATCAGACTGTTCATGCTGTAGTCTTTTACATTCACACCTCCAAGTGTCACTTCCCCGGAATCCACATCCCAGAACCTGGCAATCAGATTGCAAAGTGTTGATTTTCCTCCACCAGACGGTCCAACAATTGCTGTCGTCGTTTTCTGTGGGACAGAGAGCGATATATCGTCAATGATCTTCCGTTTGTCATAGGAAAATGAAACGTTAGAAAGTCTGATATCGTAATTTTCCGGATGGATCTCTTTGCCGTCGATATCCATGGTGTCCAGCTCCAGTATTGCATTTGCTTTATCTACACATACACTTACCACATGTAAGAGGGATGAATAATTTCCTGCGCATTCCAGACTGGAATAAAGCATAAATGCTGAGATTGTCATACCAATCGCATAGACCGCACTCATGGTTCCATTGATATAAAAATATGCGCTGCCTGCTACGATCACAGCACCTGTGATTTTTGTTATCACGCTTTGCAGAAAATGATAGGGAACAAACAACATCTCCATCTTTGTATTGACCTTTTCGCATGCTTCATTTGCATCGTTTAATCTTTTTGCCTGTTTTCCGAGCAGGTTGTATGATTTCACCTCTGATATTCCCTGCAGATACTCCATGATCTGGTTTACAAGCTCTGTATCGCATAACACTTTTTGCTCTGAATCTTTTTTCCCTGCATTCTGCATTACAGAATTGACCCCAAAAGAAAATAAGTACTCCTGCTGCAGCTATCAGTCCGATTCTCCAGTCAAAAATAAACAGCATAAGAATGATCATTGATGTTTCCAGAATTCCCTGCATTGTCAGCATAACCACTCTCGCAGCCACATCGCCAAGTATTTCCATTGTATTGGTTGTAATGGAAGAAATTTCCCCGATACTATTGGAATTGAAATACCCCATCGGCAGATATCGCAGATGTTCTGCAATCTTGATTCTCATAAAAGCACTTGCATTATATCCTCCCTCTGTCTGAAGCACTGTAGAGTATCTCTTGCAGATTACGTCGACTACAATTGCAAGAACCATAATCGCAACGGAGCCTCCAATATATTTTCCTGTCGGTTTCCCACTCAGCAGACCAATCAGTATGTACATAATAGCCGGAATCTTCATTGCTGAGGCAAGAGCCTCTATGAGTCCGATCACTATCGACAGTTTAAATTTATTGCCATTTTCCCTGCCTGAAAAACGAAAGAATTTTGCCAGAATCCCAAACATATCATTCTCCCTCCTTCACTGTATCTTTTACAGAAATATGGGCATTCCACATTTCCTTATAAAGCGGGCATGACACCAGAAGTTCCTCATGTGTGCCATGTGCTGTTACATTTCCATCATTTACAACAAAGATCTGGTCACTGTCCTTAACAGTAGAAAGTCTGTGTGCTATTACGATCAGGGTCTTCCCTGCTACCAGTTTTGCGATAGAATTCTGCAGAATTGCCTCATTTTCCGGATCTGTGTAGGCAGTTGCCTCATCAAGAATCACGATCGGAGCATCCTTTAGCATTGCTCTTGCAATGGAGATACGCTGTCTCTCGCCTCCTGACAGATGTCCTCCTGCACCTCCTACAACCGTATCAAATCCATTCTCCAACTGCATGATAAATTCATAGCATCCGCTTTTCTTTGTCACCTCGATGACCTGTTCATCTGTAGCCTCTGGATTTCCCTGTCTGATATTTTCACGTACCGTTTCATTGAACAGATAATTATCCTGTGCAACATATGCAATTTTCCGATTAAAATCTGCAAGCGACATTTCTTTGACATCAACTCCACCGATTTTAATGCTTCCGGAATCCACATCCCACAAGGACGCAATCAGCTTTGCGATGGTCGACTTGCCGCTTCCGGAAGGTCCTACGATTGCATTTACCGTTCCTGCTTTCAGCTCCATAGTTACTCCATGCAGAATCTCTTTGTCGTGATAACCAAATCTGACATCTTCAAGAGTAACGGAGTTATCTTTTGGAACACTTTTACTTTTCTCTGGACGTTCAAGCTCCGGCTGTTCCAGAATTCCTGCCACTTCACCAACAATCACTCCGATCTTGCCAAGATCATCTGTATAGGAACCCACTGTGATCAACGGTCCAACGATTCCAAGTGATAAAATAATGCAGATGACAAAATCTGAAATCGCAAGTGTTCCATTGGCTACATAATGTGCCCCAAACGGCAATACCGTAAGAAGCGTATAAGGTGTGACCACCATCATCAGTCCATGAAAGATCGAGCACCGTTTCATCCAGGAAATAAAGGAATCTGCATAAGCCATAGCCGCCTTTGTAAATTTTGCATAAGAACTTTCTGTCTTTCCAAATGCCTTGATCACTTCGATTCCGTCAATATATTCCACTGCCGCATCATTCAGATCTTTTGTTGTCTGAACCGTTCTCTCGAAGCTTGGTTTATAATCCAGCATCATTCCAAAATAGGAAAGAAATCCCACTATAACCGGCACCAATGACCAGAGTGCCAGTCTCCAGTCTGTCAGGAAGAAATAAATCAAAATCACAATCGGTGCCAGCAGATTGGACGTGAATTCCGGGACAATATGCGCCAGTGTTGTCTCGATACTGTCGATTCTTTCCACCATAATATTTTTAAATGTACCGGAAGGTGTGTCTTTCACATAGCCAAGAGGTACCCGCGCCAGCTTGTCACAGCAGGATTTTCTTATATTTGCAAGTACTGCAAACGTTGCTTTATGTGACAATGCTGTCGAAAGTGAATGAAGCAGTTCTGCAATGATAAACGATAATGCAATCAGAACCGCTTTTGCAAGATATATTTCAAACTCCTTTTCACCATTTAAAAACAGCTTTACTACATCTGCAATAATAAAATACGGCAAAATCTTAAAAATCACATTTCCTATTGCAAGTAACACACTCCACACATAGGCAATTCTTTTTTGTCCGGCCCACGTCAGGATCCAGCTGACTGCCGACTTCTTTTTTTCTTTCACATCTGTTCACTCCTTACGTTCGTTTTATTGTTTCGTTTTATTGTTTTACCTTCTGTTAGTTCGTACTAACCAACATATAATAAAATAGGTGGTTTACTGGCATCAACCACCTGATATTATTATCCTGTCTGAACTTTATTCAGAAATCCAGAACCTGCAACACACATAACCTATTCAGAATTCCTGCATCAGTTATACTGGAAATTCAATATTCCACAATCGTTCCCAGCCACCTGTATTAAATTCTTTCAGTTGATGTACATTTTTCTTTGCAGTCTCCCTGTCTATATCATGCTCAATGATCTGAAATACTGATGAAAAAATCCCGTATAGATCATATGCATAAGGCTTTCCTCTACAACCGGTATTTTTACACCGGCTTCCTTCATTTTTTCCATATATTTCAGGCTGGACTTCATTTCCCGCTCCACCATATTGTGTATGAATAATTCAAATTTTCCACTGTCTCCGCATTTCAACAATAATCTGAAATTATCATAATGATCATAGATATAATCAACCATCTGCTCCATCCCATCACTGGATGTATCCGACATATTCCTTGTCTGATCACTGGCAGAAAGCTTTTCAAACTCCTCAACGATCTGGTCATAAATCTGATAAATATGTTCCATATAAGGATCCGTCAGTGCATCAAAAAAGTGCCTCTTTCGTCGGATAATATTTGTAAAATGCGCCAGTAGTAAGCCCTGCATCTTTTACAATATTTCTTAAAGATGCTCCTGTCAAACCATCTTTCAGGAAATGTTTTCTGGCTGTATCTAATATAATTTTTTTGTGTATCTTCTGCTTTCGTCGACAATTTTTTTCGTATCCTCTAAACTTCTCCTCAAAAATATAACAGTGCTATATAGCACTGTTATATTTTAACTCATTACAGGAATTTGTCAAGTCTTAGTGTTTCAATTTTTTATTTTCCTCGTGTATTCAGTTTCTACTCCGCAGATGCTTTCTGCAGTTTTACAAGTCTGTTCTATTCAGACAGATTTTCTTTGCAGAAAAGTTCTATACAGTTCTCAACCATTGTCTGATCATAGTCTGTTGAAATACCTGAGCCAAGCCAGTATGCATAGTCTCCTTCATCATATTTTCCAAGTGCCTCCAAATCGCTGCCGTAGCGCAATTCAATATGATAGGTTGTATCATTTGTATCTGGTGCTATGCAGAAATAAGTAAATTCGCCTGAGTCTGCATCGTCACTTTTAAATTCGTATAACCCACGTACTTCTTCTATTCCAACATAATGATATGTATGGGAAAAGATTTCTTTTCCTTCTGAATCATATCCCTTGATCACTGAATCAGAACCATTAAATTCCAGCTTATTTACACCTTCTTTAAAAGAGCAGTCATAAACACCATCGCCATCTTTGTATGCTTCTACTGCTTCTTCTCCATAAATTGTTCCTGAAACCATGGATGCTAACTTATCATATGCTGCCTCCGCATTTTCCTCACCAACCAACTCTGTACAATCATCAATCCAGATCTGCTGATATTTTTCATCAAGAATTACCGGCCATAGTTCCTGATATGAACCCGTCAAATCAACCAAAAGTTGTTTTGCAGCATCCTGATTTTCATCTGCTTTCTGTTTCTTGTCCGTCGTATTTGTACTTTCTGTAACAGTTGCCGTACCTGTACTTTCTGCAAATGTAGCGTTACTACAAGCAACTAACATTGAAAATGACGTTGCAACTGTTAAAAATAATGTTAAAAGATTTTTCTGCTTCATGAGATGCCTCCTTAAATTAAAATCGTTGCAGTTAGATTCTTCTAACTACAACGCATATTTTATAGATTTCCATATAGAATCTCAATTACTAAACAGACTCTTTTTCTATCCATTCAGACTTTCCTGTGTCTTTTTCTTACGGTATTCCGTTGGTGTCATACCGTATTCTGTACGAAATGCAGATGTAAATTTGTTCGGATTCTGATAGCCAATTTGTAATGCTATCTCCCCGATCGTAAGTTTATTTTCTTTTAAAAGGCGTTCCGCCATCTGCAGCCTGTACTTTTTCATATAAGCGTACACAGAATTTCCGTATACACCCTTAAAGCATTTTTTCAAACAGTTGGTGACATTTTAAAACGCACTGACAATTCTTCAATCGTATAATGCCCCCTATAGTGTCCCTTTAGAAACGCATGAACCTGCTTTATTGCATCAATCTGTACATCCGAAAAATATACATGCTCAGAATTATTTTTCTTTAAATCAAATCCAGTTAATACTAATAATAGTTCCAGAATTTTCACACGAATATAACCATATCTGATTTCTTCAGGAACTTTATACAATTCCAAAAAGATATGTTCTATTGACTGATTTGCCCGTATAATAGTAAAACTATGTGTTTTTTGAAATGTTACTAATCTTTTCCAGATTTACAGACAATAATTTGCAGTATCCTTTTCATTTCGTCTGTAATCATGGAAAAGTCAAGCGTAATGGTAATTCCATGATAACGCGATGTTGGAAACTCTGACACATGCCCAGTTTTTTTCAAAGAACAAAATGACAAGTCTCCTGCCGCTATATAACCATATTCATTTTGTTCAAACACGCATTCGCAACGGCCTTCCATGCAATAGTTTATTTCCATCACACTGGAAGCCGGCTTTTGCTCCTTGTTGCAATACTCCATATGCATATCATTATAAACCAGATCAATTCCTGGAAACACATGATACAATGTAATCATTCCTGTACCGCTCTCATTTTCCAAATGAAAACATTCACAGAATTCCGTATCCTGTACCTTTTTGCAAGCTGATGTACCATATAACTCAATACTGGCAAAAGAATCTGATGATTTTAATTCTATATTCTTATCAGGTTTGGACTTCAATATATTTTCAGCAAGCTCATAAGCATTTTTCATAACTATTTTCCTCTATACCACATCGCAAATGCCAATTCCGGTAATCGGTCAGTCTCAATAATTGTTTCGAGCATTCTGGCAAATCCCTCCGGATTTTGAATTTGATACTGCATATGGTTGAATCCCTCAAAAACCGGAAAGTTACCGTATATATAAGTCTGCATCACTGCATTTCTGTATTTAAAATGTTCTTCTATACTTCCAAATTCCCAGAATGTATGTTTCTGCAATTCTTCTGACAGTTCTGAAAATGGCTTATCTTCCAAACTGTCTGTCAGCTGTCTCCTCAGATTTCCATACGTCAAGTTCTTTCCTGCCTCTATAAAATAAGGTTTAATTTTATCATCGTCACACCACATGATTCTCTTTAGTGTTTTTCCTTTTGACCAATATAAACTTTTCATTGCTATATATAAGAACGGAACCATGATTCTGCGTGTTGCCTTTCCAATCTGTGCAAACTGCCCGCCATCAAAAAAAACATGCTTTACCGGTATTTTTATCTCTGTCAGGAATGCCATGGCGAGATCTGCTCCAATCGAAGATGCAACTATAAGTTCTATTTCTTTGATTCCATGGTTCCCCAAAAATCGTACAATCTGTTGTATCTCATCTCTTTTGCTTTGATACCTCTGTCCGGAGCAATACACAGTCGATGTTGGCATAATGCAATAATATTTTTCTGCCATTTTCTCTGCAACCGGCATACTGCTTTCCCCAGTTACTCCCATTGCATGGAAAAACAGAATGACTGAATTTGATTTATTTCCTGTTGTTTTAAATACCACACTTCCACCTTCTGTCTATTTTTTATCTATCTACTCTCTTCCATTTTGCAACAGCATTTCTTACCCGCCAGTCAATATCCAGACGTGCTCTGCGACATTCTTTCGGATGTTTTCTTGCTGCCTGAAATGCCAGTTTCACAAAGAGTCCGGATCCAACCGGGAGCATTGTCTTTAGCATGCTCTCCGGAAAAACGAAATGGGTTCCATGCTCATAAATGACATAATCCAATCTGCATGTGTGTGAATGTTCTTTCATACGCTGCTTCATACGGCGGATATATTTTGCAGTATCCCACAACACATCATCTTCAGCACCAATTAACAATACTGTTCCATGGATTTTTTCAATCTTGATTATCTCGTCTTCTGTGATTGGGTGAGCCTTTTCAGAATCATCAAATAGTTTTCTTGAATTGATCATATCACCGGTCCGTTTTGTTTCTTTCTCAATCACATGCCAGTAATCCGGATGTTTGTAACAAAACGGCATGTATGGAAGTGGTTCTTCTTTATACGAAAAAAGAGATTCTCCCTCCATTGGCCATTCCTTACAACCATCTCTTTTACCCTGCATAAATCCCTGCCAGATAAAGTCACTCGGTGTCAGACCTATCGTCAATGTGATATCCTTAAAATAAGAAGCGGCAGTCAATGCAAGTGTTCCTGTAGTAGATGCCCCGACAATTCCTATCTTCTGATTACCATGTATTTTTAACCAACTGATTGCTTTCTCTATACGTTCCAGCGGATAATTATGATGTCCATAATCCTTTTTTGCCGGCGACATCGTCATCACGTTCACACCGAGTTTATGTAACCATTTCACGGATGTACGCGCCAGATAATCCTCCGGATCATCCCCGATCATCGCAATCATTGCACAGTCTGAGCCTGTTTTACATTTCCAGTATGCACCATAAAATCCATCTGATTCCACATCAAAATGCCTTTTCTTCATCTGTATCATCTCCTCCCTTAATATCAGCTATGTTTCTCCAAAACTATTATTTTATTTGAGATATTCCGAACAGCCGGAATCTTACCTATTACATAATAAACAGGCATAAGCTCTTTCATTCCTTCAACAAGACTGACTTCCTGCCGAACAGAAAATGCCGGTATGATTCTTTGCAGCTCCTTTCTGTTCTTAACTCCCCATGTGAATTTTGCATTGCTTCCCTCTATGGATTTCTCTTTCATATGCTTTACAACAAAGGGTGACATGGTTTCGACCATTACTGTAACTTTCTGAAATGATTTATCAATAATAGAAAACATCTTCCTGATATCTTTCTCATACAAATACATTGTAAGTCCTTCGATTATTACCAGAATATTCTTACCGTGATAATCGATATCATCTATGTAGGAATCATCCATTGCAGACTTTGCAATCTGATACACCGGATCAGTTTCGGTAAGGAACTGGCTCCTTATTTTCATTGTTTCCGGAAGGTCTACATTATACCAGCGCAGATATTTTCCCTTCATCCGGTAGCATCTGGTATCCAGTCCGCATGCAATATTTACGACAACTGTATTTTCATGCTTCTCCAAATATTTTCTGACCATCCGGTCTAATACAATTGTTCTCGCAATCACACCATAAGTCATGGCGTTATCTTTATCTGCTTTGGAAAAGTCATAATCAAGCTTTTTCACAAGTTCTACTGCAATTTCGTCATTTATTTTAGCATTTTTCTTTCTTGTTTCTTTTGCTCTTGCATACAGGGTCTGTACCATCGTTTCCGGTACACCTGTCACATTCACTTTTTCTTTCATTGTTTGTCGCCTTCCACTGCCTTTCTTACTTCTTCCACCCACTCTGCACTATGACAGCAAAACAATTCTTCATGCTGCATGTTGTGTCTTTGAATGTCCGGATTTTTGAAATAAGTACAATATCTCTTTTCGTATTTTTTTCCCATTTTTGTTGCGTAAAACACGTGGATTGTTGTTCCCGGCACATCAATTCCATGCTGGACTTTTGTAACCAGATCCGAATAGAACTGATTATAAATACTCTGTTTTGTAATCCACGGACTTCCTCCTTTACCGATTCCAAACATATTTAAAAATCCATTATATAATTCTTTCTTAGCCCCGTCTGTCTTGTTAAGCTTTTTCTGCATAAATTTCGGAAGAGCACCTGTATGTATCATTTTATACATGAAAGGCACTACCATAGATGCCTGAATTTTTGCCACAAGATTACCTGCTTCATCCATATCACTGCTCCCAATGATGCCATAATCTATATGGATTCTTTTCCGCTGAATCAGAAGGGATACAAAACTTCCTCCAAGGGAACATCCATACGCTGCTTTAATTCTCCCACCATACTTTGTTCTGATTTCCTGCTCAATTTTTTACACATTCATCTTCCATCGAATAAAATTCTGTTTTCTCGTTTGAATCAAATCCATCATAAGAAACTGCTACCGTATAAAAATAAGAATGTAACCCATCCAGTACATGATCAAAGCTACTATACTGGCAACAGGTACCGGGAAATAAAAATATCACAGGTTTACGATTGTCTCCACTTTCATAAAATTTCATAGCTAGTCTCCTTCAGACTTTTCTGACAACACAATGCATCCTCATACCTTTGCGGATTTCAAATTTTTCTACTTTTAATCCTACTTTTCTGCAGCATTTCATGACCACATCTCTTGTTGGAACCCGAACATCTCCATGTCCGCATATATTTGCCAGAGGCATTTCCAATGTATTCATCAGCCATACCAATACTTTATTGTCACTGGTCACATCCCGCAGGATCAATCTTCCATTTGGACGAAGACATCTTTTACACTGTCCAAAAAATGCCTGTGGATCCGGATAATGATGAAACTCATAGAACAAATAATTGCATCAAATGAATCATTTTCAAAAGGAAAGTTCTCACAGTCTCCTACAACAAACGTTGCATTTGAAATGCTTTTTCCTTTTTTGCCTGTTCAATCATGGCCGGAGTCAAATCCAGACCTGTATAATGTCGGTCTGGATACTTTTTTTGATAATAAAGAAATCATCGGAGCCGGTCCACATCCAGCGTCCAATAAATCTCTAAATGGCTCTTTCTCTAATTCTTCCAAAATATCCGGATAGTCCTTCTTACACATTTCGTAAATACCCGCATGGTTACTTTCATATCTTCCTGCTGCTTTTGTAAATTCAGCAATTGACAGTTTTTTGTATTCTTCGTTTTTCATGTTGTTTTCCTCCAATCACACCAGACACCATAAATCAATATTTTCATAGAAATCCGTCCTCTTTACATTGTCCAGTAAATCGCTATCATATATGTTAGTTTTATCTAACCTTAATTTTCTAAAAAACCGTGTGAAAACAAAACTGTAATTCCACACGGTTTCTTTTCTTATGTATTCAGTATATCACTTTTATCTGGTTTATCAACCAGATTTTGTCTCAATTTGTTACGCATTGCGTAGCCATTTGGAAAGACCAGTACATCGTTTTCGAAATATACGCCAGAGCACATTCTCTGCTCTAATCTCTTGGTGTTAATCCTACATACATATCTTTGTACTGTTTTGCACTCTTTTCCCAGGAAACATCTTTATTCATATCGCGGATCACCATATCATCCCAGGATTTTCTGTTCTCGAAATAGAGCGTCTTTGCTCTGTTGATCGCATCGTAAAGCAGCCCGCTTTCATATCTGTCAAATGTAAAACCGTTTCCTGTATTTTCAAACATATTATAAGGCTGAACCGTATCTTTGAGTCCTCCGGTCTCTCTTACAATCGGAACTGCACCATATCTCATGGCTATAAGCTGTGTAAGTCCACATGGTTCAAATCTTGATGGAACCAGAAGTGCATCACATCCTGCATAAATATTGTGAGCCACATTTTCATTGTAAGCAATATATGCACAGAAATTGCCTTTATATTTGTTTTCATAATAGCGGAATGTATTTTCATACTGAGAATCACCAGTACCAAGAACAACCACCTGCGTATGTTCATCCATAATTCCCGGGATTACGTCATTTACAAGATCAAGACCTTTCTGGTTGGTGAGACGTGAAATAAGTCCGATTACCATCTTATGCTCATCTACATCCAGCCCCAGAGATTCCTGAAGAGCTTTTTTATTAATCTTTTTATTCTTTATCGCTGACTTCTCATCATAATCAGCAGCTAACAGCTTATCAGTTGCAGGATTCCAGATATCCGTATCAATACCATTCACAATTCCCAAAATCTTATTGTTGTGATATCTTAAATGCTCTGCAAGTCCCTCTCCATATTCCTCTGTCTGAATCTCCCAGGCATAGGTGTTACTTACAGTTGTAACTTTATTGCTGTAAGCGATGCCACCCTTTAACATATTGGCATCCAGCCAGTTCTGGATCATGCAGTCCTTATTAAATACATAATCAGGAAGTCCTGACCAGTATTGAATCTTTTTTCTGTCATAAATACCCTGGAACTTCAGATTATGTATTGTGAGTACTGAAATTGCACGTCCTACATCTGTATCCTGAAAACAGGTTCTCAGATAAAGTGGTACTAAAGCTGCCTGCCAGTCATGACAATGCACGACATCAGGAGTCCAGTTCAAATAATTAAGGGCAGCAAGGGCAGCTTTTGCAAAATAACAGAATTTCGGAATGTCATCTATGAGATTCGTATATGGATTTCCCCAGGAGAAGAACTCATCATTATCTATAAAATCATAGACAACCCCATCCTCCTGATATTCCATAATTCCCACATAATACTGCTTTCCATCAGAGCAGAGATTCATATCAAAGGAACCCCTGTATTCCATCTTTTCCTGAAATTTCTGAGGAATACATTGTATCTTGGAATAATGACCTTAACATCAATGTTTAATTTTGCCAGACTCTTTGGCAGGGCAGACATTACATCTCCCAATCCGCCGGTCTTAACAAATGGATAACATTCTGATCCAATGAAGGCTACACTTCTTCGCGGTCCCAGATCAGGCTGTCTCGTTGGAATGTTCTGTTCATTCTGTTCAACAGATGGCTCCTGAATAATTACGGCTTGCTTAACAGAAACATTCTCTACTGTTGGAGCAACATTCTTAACAGCTTTTTGAGGACTGTTTTTTGCACTGCTTTTACACTGCTTTTTACGCTGTTTCTTGCATTGCTCTTTGTGTTACTCTTTGTATTACTCTTTGCATTGCTCTTTGTATTACTCTTTGCATTGCTTTTGGTACTGCTTGTTTGAACTGTTTTTTTTGCTCATATCATTGATCTCCCTTTTGCATTTTACAAAGTCCGAAATCTATTACGTCTTAACTAAAATGTCCTCCGGTAAGTTCCTGATAAACATTCATTTTGCAGATATTTATCATTTCCTGTTAATCTCAATTATAACACAAAATGCGCAAAGTAACTATTATTATCTGAAATGCTTCCATCACTTAACTCTTACCTGAATGATACAAGCTGGTTTATTCCTTTTTATTATATCTGCCTCTTTTATTTTACAGATACACTACATAGAAAATGGAATCTTCCACTCAGTCAATTTGAATAAAAAACATAATCTGTTTTTATTTCACGCATTCCATAATTATCATCTCACATCTGTCATATCCAAGCTGTGAGCTGTTCAGGCACAGTGTGTAATTGCTGGCTTTTCCCCAGTTCTGATCTGTGTAAAAGTTATAATTTGTTCTTCGCCTTTTATCTGTGTCTGCCATCATTTTCACAGCTTCCTTCTCTTTTACATTGTATAAACCAGTGATACGCTTTATTTTTTCCGGCATGTCCCCATGAATAAATACATTCAGCACATCATCCCGGTCTTTCAGTATATAGTCTGCATTTCTTCCAATGATCACACAAGGCTCCTTCTCAGCCAATTCTAAAATAATATTTCTCTGCACCTCATACACCATATCTTCCACAGATTTTCCTGTGATATCACGACCGGAAAATGCATATGCGAACAAACCTTTTTTCGGAGATAATTCCGCATTTTCCTGAATATATTCCGGTGATAAGCCGGACTTTTCTGCAATCTGACCAATGATATTTTTATCATAATAGGCAATTCCGAGTTTCTTTGCCACTTCTTCTCCGATAAAACGTCCACCGCTTCCAAATTCCCTGCTGATCGTAATAATTCTTTTTGCCATCTCTGATTCCTCCTAGTTTAAAACATCAACCCTATTTTTCTGATTTTCTTTAAAAATACATATCCCACAAAACATGAAATTATTTCAGTAATTGGAAATGCCCACCAGATCAACGAAACTCCCATCTGACCATTTCTGACAAACAGAGAAAAGATTCCCGCCAGTGGCAGGATAATAATCAGCTGTCTCAAAAGTGAAATCACCAGTGATTCCAGGCCACCATCCAATGCCTGGTAAATTCCCTGATAAGCAACATTAATTCCGGCAAACAAGAAACTCACTGAAATCACTCTCATCGCGGCAATAAAATATTCTCTTGACTGTCCTGCATTAAACAGCATTGCAAACGCTCCGGGGAAAATCTCCGTAATTGCAATTCCCAGAATCATTAATGCAATGGTATAAATAAGTCCATATTTGATACCATCCTGAATTCTCTTTTTACTTCTCATTCCATAAGCAAATGCAATGATCGGAGTGATCGCATCTCGCAGACCAAAAGCAAGGAAGAGAACAAACTGCTGGACTTTATAGAACAATCCATAGGCTGTCTGTGCTGATGGATTGAACTTCAGGATCAGATTCATCACATAAACCATAATAGACATCAGAGCCTGCGCAATAATTGCCGGAAGTCCGATTGCATAGATTTCTTTTATAACACCAGCATTCGGTTTCATGTATTTCGGTCCATGCCCGAATTCCCTGTTCAGTTTCATATGAAAAATAAGCAGTAATACAGCAGAAGCAACCTGACCAATTACAGTTGCGTAAGCTGCACCTTTCACTCCCATTTCAGGGCAAGGTCCAATACCGTAGATCATGATCGGATCGAGAATGATATTTACAACGGCACCAACCACCTGTCCGATTGTAGAATAAAGAGAACGACCTGTTGCCTGTAATAGCTTTTCAAATAAAGAAAAGAAAATAATACCAAAAGAAATCACACAGCATATCCGCAGATAACTGACTCCCATTTCAAGTACTTCCGAATCAACTGTCTGTGATGAAATATATGCTTTCACTCCAAAGATACCAAACAGTAAGCAGACCACGTAAATGATCACCCCCAGGAACAGACTGTTTCCTGCTACCTTTGCAGCCTTTTCCCTGTTTCCCTGTCCAAGTGTCCTTGCAAGAAGTGCATTGGTTCCTACACCTGTTCCGATTCCTGCCGCTACCATAAGCATCTGAACCGGAAATACCAGAGTGAGGGCATTTAATGCTGCTTCACTGCCTACTCTCATATTTCCTACAAACGCACTGTCTACAATGTTATAGACCGCCTGCAATGCCATGGATAAGATCATAGGGATTCCCATCTGGATCATCAGCTTATTCACCGGCATATCCTTCATTTTGTTGCTTTCTGCCATTTTACTTTAACTCCTCTCTTTTCTGCACAAAAAAAGGTGCGCACCCTGTCACATAAGCTGGACTTACGCTGACAGGCTACACACTTTTTTGCATGGCAAATATTCTATTTTAACAAAAGAAAAACGAGTAGCATGAAACTGGATTTACGCTCATCTGCTACTCGTTCGTTATCATTATATTTCCTGTTTTCTAAAAAGTCAAACGAAATATTTTTACGATTTACATTTTACAATACGCATCAGTCTATTTTATTTTGATCGATGTAATCAATAATCGTTTTACAGATTTCCTGCTTTGGCTTTTCAAGTGCAACTCCCAGTTCCATATATAACAGATTTTCTGCTATCTGGAAATACCTTGCATCTGTAGCAGTACATTTTTTCCCTTGTGCAAGTCTTTTCTGCTTCCGCTGATAAATCATTTTTATAATAGCAACTAATGCTTCGGGGTTATTTGCTCTTACTGCTTCTTTATAATTTTGTTCCCTCATTTTTCATTGTTTGTCCATGCTGTCGGGATATCCGGAATTCGTTTGATCAGATTCCAGGCTTCTTCTTTTGTCAGACATAATCTCAGTCTTGAATCTGAGCTTGAAACAGGAACATATATTTTGTCCTTTTCATCTTCTACTGGTTTCATCAGATAATATAACTTATCGTTTTTTTCATCCTGCGGATTCAAATATAAAATATTTTCTATTTTACAGATACCTATAACTGGTTTGCTGACAAAGTCTCCAATTTCATATTTCACAAAATCCACTCCTTGCTGACCGGCATTCTTATTCCGTAAAAGTATAACGTACAAAAGAACCCTGATTGTCTCCTGTTACTATTACAACATCTCCACTCTCGTTGCGTGTGGATTCTAGAATTGGAAATCTTCCATTTTCTTTTACATAAGCTTCCGGGCTGGCTGCTTCTGCCTCGATCAAAGATTTTTTTACTGTACTGTTCTCCTCCACACGGATTTATATCCTCAATAAAGATTTCATACTCATGCATATACAGTCCCTCCTGAAATTCATTTTATAAAAACAAGCAGCATAACTGTTGTTTTCCGACTCATTATGCTACTCGCCCTTATTTTTATTATAAAACCATTTTACTTTGATGTGAACCTCACATGACTGAAGTCACGTGCTTCCAGACGCTTTAGGCGTCAGACTGAATATCGGCGGATACGCCTGTAACTTAGGTGCGCAGTTATGCGCATTTCCCATGCCAGATATGGCAGGTTCCCACATTACAGGTAATCCATCTGTATACCTGCCTGTATCTATGCTGCTTTTAAGCGTTCCATTTCTGAATGGAGTTTCCTCAGATCTGCATAGACGCATGAGGTTCTTACGCTTTACAGGAGGGACTTTTGCCTCCAGTAAAGACCTTTCCGTTGCCGGAAGGGGGTTTTTAAAAGTTCCCTTATAAAATATCTCGCTCCTATATTATAGGATGCTGACAGGTCACAATTATATCGTTTTCCTGTCTGGAAAGTACAGAGGCTGTGGGTTTTTTCCAGTCACGTGTTACCGCCCCGGAACCATCATAAGCCAGTCTGCTGGTATTCCATGCGCAGATCCTGGATACCCGCATTCCTTTCCTGTGTGCCTGATGTTCACAACACTTCTGGATATCTCTTTTTCTCCACAGGTGCAGTTTCTGCTTTTTCTTTCCCGATATCTTCCCCTGCATCTCCAGATACTCGAACACGATCACATCTG
>ENA-OQCV01000170-OQCV01000170.1-human-gut-metagenome-genome-assembly--contig:-NODE-170-length-18958-cov-5.411024_pt1 | contig 18958 bp, 14 predicted proteins | sample MGYA00242766_ERZ504592 | MGnify/ENA primary metagenome ERZ504592 (study PRJEB26092, sample SAMD00036315) | human gut metagenome | host: Homo sapiens | study: EMG produced TPA metagenomics assembly of...
CCCCACTTTGCGGGATATTTCACCCGAATTCAGTTGCCGTAGCCCGCTACGGCGCCCTCATCCGGGCAAAATATCCCACAAATTGTGACGCACATCTTGCAGAAAGCCTTTTTCAGACACGCTCTAGTGCAAAATATGGAAAATGGAATTGACAACAGTTCAGAAGATATGTTATTCTCATCTTTAGTATGAAAAGACACTATCGTTTTCATGCAAATATTTGCTCACATTCAGAGACAGTTTCTGAATGTTAAGCCATACGGACAGGCGGGGCAGTTGCCGGGTGGGAGACACCACATTATTGATTGAGTTAGAAGCTCAAATTTTATAAGTTGATTACTTTATAATAATCAGTGCGTAAGCACACATCATCTTGTGAAACGGTCAATAAGAGCATAGCATATATTTGCCAGCGATTGAAGACGACAGCAGTCATGAATATTTCAGAATACGGGAACAGGCACAGGATACAGACGGATTTATACGGGAAATCCGGTCAGTATATAAAGAGACAGAGCCTGAGAAATTCTATAGATCATGAGAGAAGCAGATGGTGAATGAACTTATCTGCTTCCTTTTTTGTGCAGATATAGCAAATATAAAGGATATGGTTGGAGATAAACGCTTTGCGAGGATGTGTCTCACATGCGTTCGACTTGAATATATAGAGAAATAATTGAATCATTGTGCCGGTTTGAGGCAGTATACAATTGCTGAATGATAGAACTGTATTTGCCGGTACATGACGACAGGAAAAGAGGAACATGTCAAATGGATTATGAAAGACAACAGCATGCGCCCATATATGAAGCACTGGAACGTTTCCGAAAGAAGAGAGTCGTTCCCTTTGATGTGCCGGGACATAAAAGAGGAAGAGGAAATCCGGAGCTTGCACAGCTGCTGGGAGAGAAATGTGTGGGGCTGGATGTTAATTCTATGAAGCCGCTGGACAATCTCTGCCACCCGGTTTCGGTGATCAGAGAAGCGGAGGAGCTTGCAGCAGATGCTTTTGGCGCAGCGCATGCATTCCTTATGGTAGGAGGAACCACATCTGCAGTGCAGAGCATGATCCTGTCTGTCTGCAAGGCAGGGGATAAGATCATTCTGCCGCGAAATGTACATAAAAGTGCCATCAATGCCCTGGTACTGTGCGGTGCAATTCCGGTTTATGTAAACCCGGAGGTGAATGCGCAGCTGGGCATTTCCCTTGGCATGGAAGTCAGTCAGGTGGAGAAGGCTATGGATGAGAATCCGGATGCGGTGGCAGTTCTTGTAAATAACCCTACCTATTATGGAATCTGTTCGGATCTGCGGACTATCGTAAAGAAGGCTCATGCAAGAGGAATGAAGGTGCTGGCAGATGAGGCTCATGGAACCCATCTTTATTTCGGCAGAAACCTTCCTGTATCCGGAATGGCGGCAGGTGCTGACATGGCGGCAGTTTCCATGCACAAATCCGGCGGAAGTCTGACACAGAGTTCGCTGCTGCTTTTGAATAAGAGTATGAATGCAGAGAAAGTGCGCCAGATCATCAATCTGACTCAGACCACAAGCGCTTCTTATCTTCTGTTGTCCAGTCTGGATATCTCCAGAAGAAATCTGGCACTCAGGGGAGAGGAATCCTTTGAAAAGGTTGCAGGGATGGCGCAGTATGCCAGAGAGGAGATCAATGAGATCGGCGGTTATTATGCATATGGTATGGATCTGATCAATGGAACCAGTGTTTTTGATTTTGATGTTACAAAACTCTCCATTTATACACTGGGAAATGGGCTGGCAGGTATTGAAGTTTATGATCTTCTCAGAGATGAATATGATATTCAGATCGAGTTTGGAGATATCTGTAATATTCTGGCTTACATTTCCATTGGAGACAGGCTTCAGGATATTGAGAGACTGGTAGGGGCATTGGCTGATATTGAACGTCTGTATAAGAAGGACAGCACAGGTATGCTTTCCGGGGAATATATCGCACCTGCAGTGGTGGCGTCTCCACAGCAGGCATTTTATGCGGAGAAAGAATCTCTGCCCATGGAACAGACGGCAGGCAGGATCAGCGGTGAATTTGTTATGTGTTATCCTCCGGGAATCCCGATTCTTGCTCCTGGGGAAATGGTGACACAGGAAATTGTAGAATACATTCTTTATGCAAGAGACAAAGGCTGTTCCATGCAGGGAATGGAGGATCCGAAGGTAGAATATCTTCAGGTTCTGAAAGGGGGTATCTGATCATGGAATTATGGTATTCCGAGTTCCATACAGGAAATGTAAAGCTTTCTGTCCGGATTAACCGACAGTTATTTTCAGGGGAAAGTGAATTTCAGAGAATCGATGTGTTTGAGTCTGAAGAATTTGGAAGATTTGTGGCTCTGGACGGTGAGATCGTATTTTCTGACAAGGATGAATTTATTTATGATGAAATGGTCACGCATGTGCCAATGACAGTACATCCCAATGTAAAAAATGTTCTGATTATCGGTGGCGGTGACGGTGGAGTTGCCAGAGAACTGATCCATTATCCACAGATTGAGAGCATTGATGTGGTGGAATCCGATAAAATGTTTGTGGATGTATGTGCGGAGATGTTTCCGGATATTGCCCAGGGACTGAAGGATGAGAGAGTCAACATTTATTATGAAGACGGCCTTCGGTTCCTGCGGAATAAAAAGGCCAGATATGACCTGATCATCAATGATTCCACAGATCCGCTGGGACATACAGAGGGACTTTTTACAAAGGAATTCTACGGAAGCTGTTATAAGGCTCTCAGAGATGACGGAATCATGGTTTATCAGCATGGAAGTCCTTTTTATGATGAGGATGAGGTGGAATGCAGAAAGATGCACAGAAAGGTTTTCCGGTCATTTCCGGTGAGCAGGGTTTATCAGGCACATATCCCTACCTGTCCCTCGGGATACTGGCTTTTTGGATTTGCATCAAAGAAATATCATCCACTGGAAGATTTCAGGCCGGAGAGGTTTGATAATCTTAATATAGAAACATGGTATTATACAACAAACCTTCACAGAGGAGCATTTATGCTTCCAAAATATGTAGAAGATTTACTGGAAGAGGAGGAAAACAGTTTATGAGTAGATTATTGGTAATCGGATGTGGTGGGGTAGCTTCAGTGGCAATTCGCAAATGCTGTCAGAACAGCGATGTTTTTACAGAGATTATGATCGCAAGCAGGACAAAGGAAAAATGCGATGCACTCAAAGCGAAGATTGAAAGTACAACGAAGACAAAAATTGAGACAGCAAAGGTAGATGCGGATAATGCAGCAGAGGTCGCAGAATTGATCAGAGCCTATAAGCCGGATGCTGTCCTGAATGTGGCACTTCCATATCAGGATCTTACCATCATGGATGCATGTCTGGAAGCCGGTGCGGATTATATTGATACTGCCAATTATGAAGCAGAGGATACAGAAGATCCCACATGGCGTGCAATCTACGAAAAGAGATGTAAAGAAAAAGGCTTTACTGCATATTTCGATTATTCCTGGCAGTGGGCTTATAATGAGAAATTTAAGGAAGCAGGACTGACTGCTCTTCTGGGAACCGGTTTTGATCCGGGTGTTACCAGTGTATTCAGTGCCTATGCCTTGAAGCATTATTTTGATGAAATCCATACCATTGATATTCTGGACTGTAACGGCGGTGATCATGGATATCCTTTTGCCACAAACTTTAACCCGGAGATCAATCTTCGAGAGGTTTCCGCAAATGGTTCCTACTGGGAAGACGGACATTGGGTAGAAACAGAGCCTATGGAATTTAAATCTGTCTATGATTTCCCTGAGGTAGGAAAGAAGGATATGTATCTTCTTCATCATGAAGAGATTGAATCACTGGCAAAAAATATTCCGGGAGTACAGAGGATCCGTTTCTTTATGACATTCGGACAGAGCTATCTGACACATATGAAATGTCTGGAAAATGTAGGAATGCTTTCCACCGCACCTGTGGAATTTAATGGACAGGAGATCGTGCCGATCCAGTTTTTGAAAGCTCTTCTGCCGGATCCTGCATCTTTGGGTCCGAGAACAGTGGGTAAAACAAATATCGGCTGTATTTTCACAGGTGTTAAGGACGGAAAAGAGAAAAGTATTTATATTTATAATGTATGTGATCATCAGGAATGCTATAAAGAGGTGGAATCCCAGGCAATCTCCTATACAACAGGTGTTCCGGCTATGATCGGTTCCATGATGGTAGTGACCGGACAGTGGAAGAAGCCGGGTGTATTTAATGTGGAAGAATTTGATCCGGATCCATATATGGAAGCACTGAACAAATGGGGACTTCCATGGAAAGTCTGCGAAGATCCTGAACTGGTAAAGGTCTGGAAAGCCAATGAAGATTAATCAACTGCAAACTCCCTGCTATGTGATCGATGAGAAGAAGATGCGGGAGAATCTGGAGATTTTGAAAAAAGTCCAGGAGGATACCGGGTGTAAGATCCTTCTGGCGCAGAAAGCGTTTTCCGGTTTTGCTCTGTATCCCATGATCGGAAAATATCTGGCAGGTACCACTGCCAGCGGTCTGTTTGAGGCAAGGCTTGGATATGAAGAGATGGGGAAAGAGAATCATGATTTTTTCCCCTGCTTACCGTACAGAAGATATAGAGGAACTGGATCGGATCTGTGACCATATTATCTTTAATTCCACAGCACAGCTGAAGAAATTTAAAGAAGTGTGTACCGGAGCCAGTCTGGGACTCCGTATTAATCCGGAATGCTCCACTCAGGGGGATCATGCGATCTATGATCCCTGTGCGCCGGGTTCAAGGCTGGGGGTTACCAGAGAGAACTTTGACGGGAATGTCTGAAATGGATCGACGGACTGCATTTTCATACGCTCTGCGAACAGAATGCGGATGACCTGGAGAAAACATTGCAGGCGGTAGAGGAGAAGTTTGGAGAATTTCTGTCTGAGGTTTCCTGGCTGAATATGGGTGGCGGACATCATATTACCAGAGAGGATTATAATGTAAAGCTCCTGGAAAAATGTATTCAGCATATGAAGGAAACCTATGATCTGGATATTTATCTGGAGCCCGGGGAGGCTGTTGCCCTGAATGCCGGATATCTGGTGACAGAGGTTATGGACATTGTGGAAAATGAGATCAGAACGCTGATTTTGGATGCTTCTGCAGCCTGCCATATGCCGGATGTGCTGGAGATGCCCTATCGTCCGCCTCTTAAGGACAGCGGGGAAGCAGGGGAGAAGGCATATACCTACCGCTTATCTTCCTGCACCTGCCTGGCAGGAGATGTGATCGGAGATTATTCCTTTGACAGAGAGATCCAGATCGGGGACAAGCTGTATTTTATGGATATGGCGATTTATTCTATGGTGAAGAATAATACATTTAACGGTATGCCGCTGCCGGATATTGCGGTTATGCATGAGGACGGAGAGTGTGAGGTTATCAGACATTTCGGATACGAAGACTTTAAGAGCCGGCTTTCCTGATATCTGCCGGGCTATCAAAGAAAAGGAGACAGACATGGAAGTTACAGAGAAGAACAGAACAAAATATCGTATGCCCGGAGAATTTGAGCCTCATGAGGGATGTGTGATGATCTGGCCGGAACGTCCCGGTTCCTGGAATTATGGGGCAAGGGAAGCACAGAAAGCATTTGTGAAAGTTGCAGAGGCTATTGGAGTGAGCGAAAAGGTGTATATGCTGGTTTCCAAAGCTCAGATGGAGAATGCAAAGAATCAGCTTGGGAATGTTTCCGGTGTGACTTTGCTGGAATGCGAGACAGATGACGCCTGGGCCAGAGATGTGGGAGCAACCATGGTTCTGGATGAGAAAGGGGCGGTCTGTGGAGTTGACTGGCAGTTTAATGCCTGGGGAGGTACCTTTGACGGGCTTTACCGGAACTGGGAAAAGGATGACAGGGTGGCTGCCTTTATCTGCAGGACTCTCGGTTGTCCATGTCTGGATGCCAGACCTTTTGTGCTGGAGGGCGGTTCCATCCATTCTGACGGAGAGGGGACTCTGATTGTTACAGAGGCCTGTCTTCTGAGTCAGGGACGCAATCCTCAGATGAGCAGGGAACAGATAGAGGAACAGTTGAAGTACTGGCTCGGTGTCCACAAGATTATCTGGCTTCCATGTGGAATCTATCAGGATGAAACCAATGAGCATGTGGATAACGTGTGCGCTTTTGTAAGGCCCGGAGAGGTTGTGCTTGCATGGACAGAGGATGAGACAGATCCGCAGTATGCCATGTCTTTGGCTGATCTGAAGGTGCTGGAACAGGAAACAGATGCAAAGGGCAGAAAATTTAAGATTCATAAGCTTCCGATTCCTCAGAAACCGGTCTGCCTTACCCAGGAAGATGTGGATGGCTTTGTGTTTGAAGAGGGAGAAGACGAACGGGAAGCAGGAGAACGGATGGCTGCCAGTTACGTGAATTTCTATATTTCCAATGGAGGGATCATCCTTCCACAATTTGGGGATGAAAATGACAAAAGGGCAGTGGAGATTCTGCAGAAGTGTTTTCCTGAAAGAAGGATTTATCCCATTGATGCCAGAGCCATCATTGTTGGCGGTGGAAATATTCACTGTATCACCCAGCAGATTCCCGGAAAAAATATCTGACCTTGATGCAGAAAACTTTGAGAGTCATGTGTTTGAGGGTTATTACCTGAAAGTTATGAAAAACTTACTTATGTAAACAGGAGCAGGAGGAACAGACAGGATGAGAAATGTAACAGTGGCAGCAGTTCAGATGAAATGCAGTAAAAGTGTGGAGAAAAATATTGCCCATGCAGAGGAACTGGTGCGTCAGGCAGCAGCAAAGGGAGCTGAGATTGTTCTTCTGCCGGAGCTTTTTGAACGGCCCTATTTCTGCCAGGAGCGCAGATATGAGTATTATGAATATGCGCAGACTGCAGAGGAAAACCCTGCAGTGCGTCATTTCAGCAGGGTAGCGGCAGAGTTGGGGATTGTGATTCCGGTCAGCTTTTATGAAAAAGAGGTCAATAATACTTATAACAGCGTTGCGGTTCTGGATGCAGATGGAAAGAATCTCGGCATTTATCGGAAAACACATATTCCGGATGACCATTATTATCAGGAAAAATTCTATTTCACACCGGGAGATACCGGCTTTAAGGTTTTTGATACCAGATTTGGAACCATTGGAGTTGGAATCTGCTGGGATCAGTGGTTCCCGGAAACGGCAAGATGTATGGCACTGCAGGGAGCAGAGCTTCTCTTTTATCCCACTGCCATCGGAAGTGAACCCATCCTGGAATGCGACAGCATGGAACACTGGAGAAGATGTATGCAGGGACACGCTGCCTCCAACCTGATCCCTGTGATCGCTGCCAACAGAATCGGTGAGGAAACAGTAGAGCCATGTCCGGAAAACGGAATGCAGAAATCTGCTCTTAATTTTTACGGCTCTTCTTTTATCACAGACAACACAGGTGCTCTCTGTGCAGAACTGCCCGGAGGGGAAGAGGGGGTGCTTGTAAGCACTTTTGACCTGGATGCATTAAAGGCAGACAGACTGAACTGGGGACTTTTCAGAGACCGCAGACCGGAGATGTATGCAAAAATTGTCGGAAAATGACGAAAGCAGGAGAATCCGAGTGGATTTGCAGTGTTATTTCCAAAACGATATATGTGTTTATAAGAATTTCATAAAAAGTTTATGATTATATTAGTTGCTACCTGCGGTATATATGGTAAAATAAGAGTACGAACGTTACTGATAACGGAGAGAGCAGTAGAGTTTTGATATGTATTTCTGGCAAAATGGAGTGTAGAAGATGAACAGAAAAGAATTTTTGGAAATCCTGAGAAGCCAGCTTGCCGGGCAGATGCAGGAGGGCAAAGCAGCAGCACATATCAGGTATTATGAAGATTATATACAGTCTCAGGTACGTGGCGGACGTTCAGAGCAGGAAGTACTGCAGGAACTGGGAGACCCGCATCTGATAGCGAAAAACTCTGATCGATACAGATGATGGAAGTACACAGGAAGATTACGGAGAGTATTCTTCTTACGGAAGTAGTTATGGCAATGAGACAGAGCTTCCTCATCAGCAGGAGAAAAGATGGAAAAAAGTAATCGATCTTTCTACCTGGCATGGCAAGGCTGTTGTTATTGCAGCGGCGGCTGTTATAATTGTTTTACTGATACTGATAATCGGAGTTGCGATTCCGTTTTTTATTATTCTTGCAATTATTCTTTATTTTCTTTCATGGCTGAAGAAAAGAAATGATCAATGAAAATCTGTGCAGGGTTTCAGAAAAGAAACCCTGCGCAGAATCTTAAAATCTTAAGTGTAAACGTTCTTGTTTCACGATATTAATTCCCCTTGAATATTTATAATCATACAATCTCAACTTATTTCTATTCTTTAATCCTGCCAGGTGCAGGGAAAAATCCCACATTCATTTTTATAATTTTTTGTTCGGAAAGGAGACGGAAAATGAAACACAATTTCAAACTGAAAGAACGCCTTGGAGCTTTGCTGCTTGCAATGCTTTTTATTCTGCAGGCAATTCTGGGGCTTGTGCCTGTCTGCGTAACTCAGGCGGCACCGTTAACTGTAGAAACATGGGACAGTGACAAGGTGGTAGATTATGGTTATCGCTTTAACATGAAGTTTCAGCCCGGAATTACCACATATGAATCTTTTGGGTGTGATAATCTGGACAGGGAAGCTTTTTCAGACAATGGAAAAAGTGAACGTGACACAGAGTGCGTTCGTGTAGGAGCGGACTATAAAGCCGGAAGCGCAGGGATGCGTTATAACAATGTAGGAAAAGATGGAAATGGAAATATTGTTGATGTCAGACTCATTCTTGTGGGAGTAGAGAATGCAGAACCCCGTTATGATCTGCGCACTGCAGAATCGATTGTTCAGAATAAAGGCGGAGCTACGTTTGCATGGAAAGATAATGAAGCTTATCCAATGGTTGGCTTTTCCAAAAACAGTATCGGTGTATTTATTTATTCTGTAGGATACGCAAAGGTTAAGTTTCAGTTTCTGAAGCATGGAACAGAAGAAACACTGCCGATCAGTGGCCATGGAACCATACGTGATATTGATGCGGGACAGGGAGTCCGTATTCCGTCAGACAGCAGTCTGGATAATGCATATGTTCTGAAAAACAATGATTATCTGACGGTAGATGGGAATTCTGTAAGCTCACCCCTTGGTTCCGTTGAGCCGGATGATCCGAGAGGATGGCTGAATCTTTTTTATAATACAGATAATTTTACGGTAGAATTCTGTCATCAGTTCAGACTGGATAAATGGGATAAAAGTCGTGAAGATGCCATTGCAAAAGCCGGTTCTCAGGAAAGATGGGCAGAGATTACAAGAAATAAATATCTGGATCCATCAGGCAACAGTTATTGTCCGAACTTTAAAGGACAGAAATACTGCAAAGCATATGCATATTTTGATTTTACATCCTATTGTTTCGGTGATGTTGAGATGAAAAAAGCGCCTGAGAAACGTGTGGGAGAGGCAAACTGTACATGGGAACAGGCAGCTGCCACATCAAAAGAAAAACCTTTTGGCATTCGTCAGGGACAGGAATTCCAGTATATGATCCGGGCGGAGGTGACACCCAATAGACTGAAATCCTTTGTGGTACAGGATATACTTGAGGATTGTCTTACTATAGAGGATGCATCAAAAGTCAGTATTGTGAATGATGCAGGGCAGACAGTGACAGACTGGTTTGATGTTGCTGTTGAAGGACAGAAAGTGACCTGCAGGGCCAAAGCAGAGAGCCTTCAGGATGAAGCATTTACAGATAATCAGACTTACACATTTACTTTAAAAGTACGCCAGAGACCGGAATCAGAAATTAACATTTCAAAATACCTTGCAGAGGATGGATACAGTATTCTTGTACCAAACCATGCATCCATGAGTTATGAACGTACAAACGGAAGCGGAGATACAATGGATACGGAAACAGTGTGGGTAAAGGGTGTGATTCCACCGGAACTGGAAGTAAAGAAAAATACTTCTCAGTATGAATGGAAAACGGGAGATATCATAGATTATGAGGTTCTGGTTTCTCAGACAAAACAGGATGTAAAAGCAGTAAATGTTGTTATTACAGACGAGCTTCCATCATGTCTGCAGTTTCTGGAAGGGCAGTATGCTGTAGAGACAAGTCAGGGAGGCGAGAACTGTACGCTTACCGGACAGGGAGAAAATGGATGGAAAGCAGAGTGTCCGTCCCTGAAGTATGGGGAGACGATCACAATCCGTTTTAAATGTCAGGCATCTGCGGATTCCAATGGACAGGAATGGGAAAATATTGTGACTGCAACAGCGGATAATCTGATCAATCCTGAGACAGGAGAACAGGAATCCAGAAAGGATATGGCAGAAGTATGGCCGAACAGTCCACAGCTTGAAATTGATAAAACAGCAGACAAATATGAATGGCAGGCAGGAGAGCAGGTAGCTTACCGGATCGTGGTGAATAATGTAACGGCAGGAACAATTGCAAAAGATGTAACTATTACTGATATTGGTCTGCCGCAGGGACTGGTTCTGGCAGGTGGTGCACAGAGCATGGAAGTACTGGGAGTTCAGCAACAGGTAAACTATCCCGTACCGGATAAGAAAACAGGACAGGCATATGAAGCGAGATCTGTGGATTCTCAGTTGAATGCAGATGAGAACGGATTTTCCTTTTATTGTTCTTATGTGCCATACAGTCAGCCTGTAACGATTATTTTCCATTGTATCGCACAGGAAGAGGCAAATGGACACGAAAGCGTAAATGCAGCAACTGTAAAAGCTGCTAATACAGATGAGAGATCTGATGATGCAGAAGTATATGTAAATTCAGGAGAATTCTGGATTGAGAAATCTGCAGATCATTATGAATGGCAGGTCGGAGAACAGGTACAGTACAATGTGGTGGTGGAGAATAAAAAATGCAGGTACAGTGGCCCGGAACGTAACTGTCTGGGATACCGGTATGCCGGCAGGACTTGCGCTTTCATCGGCAGAGGATGTATCGGTAAGCGGAATCCCACAGAATATTACGCAGCTGACAGCAGGGACCAAAGATGTTTTGAACCAGCTCAATCCGGAATTTTATAATGAGACATCAGAGAAACCGGTGAATTATGAATTTCTTCAGGAGGGAAGCGGATGGAGACTGAACATTTCAGATCTTCCGGCAAATACTCCGGTTATGATTTCTTTCCTTTGCACAGTTGCGGAAGCGGCAAATGGAATGGAAAGCATTAATGTTGCCAATGTGCAGGCGCAGAATGCCCCTGTTTCACAGGATGACGCAGAAGTGTATGTAAATACAGCAGTTCTTTCTATTGAGAAAAGTTTTCAGAATCCATATCTGGCAGCCGGGGACGGACGTGCGGAAAATGAATTTCGGGTAGGAGAACAGGTGAATTATCAGGTTACGGTTAATAATCTTCAGAAGGGATCTATCGCAAGAAATCTTGTGATCAGTGATCTTTCCCTTCCTGAAGGGCTGGCTCTGGACGGAGCTGAAGATGCTGTTACTGTAAGCGGTGTTCCGGCTGTTATTCAGAATCCGGTGGCAGGAACTGATGATGCAGGAAATCAGCTGAATCCGGAAAATTATAAAGAAACAGTGGAAAAACCGGTCAGCTGTCAGGTTACACGTCAGGGAACCGGATGGATCGTGACGATTTCAGATCTTCCGTATCAGACACCTGTGACTGTTAATTTCCGCTGTACTGCGCAGGAAAGCGTAAATGGGATGGAGATTGTAAATACAGCACAGGCGTATGCAGATAATGCACAGAAAGTAAAGGACTCCTCAAAAATCTGGGTGAACTCGCCTGTTCTTAACGTAGAGAAGACGACGGACAAACCATTTTACAAATATGGTGATATTATTACATACCGCATTGTCCTGACACAGGAGCAGACCGGATGTGTGGCGCGTAATGTTACTCTGCAGGATGTGATCGATACTCAGGGAGTACGTCTTCTGAAGGATTCGGTGATTCTGATGGATGAGAAAGGAAATGTGGCAGATGCTGATGTACAGATCAATGATGATAATACTTTCCTGATGTCAACAGGCAGGACACTGGTCAGGGACAGCAGATATAGTATCTGCGATAATGATAAAGGCGGTCTTTTTGAGCAGGTAATGTATAATCCTCTGGACTGTCAGGAACAGAAAAGTATGATCGTGGAATATCAGGCAGCAGTGATTGATGCAGCCCTGGCAGGACAGAAAGTGCACAATACTGCAGTTGCAGACAGCAGTGAAAAGATACCTGCAACCGGGGAAACAGAGACAGAGGTACACAGTCCGATTCTGGAAATTGTGAAGGAATCAGATAAGAAAGAGTATGCGTCCGGTGAGAAAGGATACTATAAGCTGACAGTAAGACAACTGCGTGAGGATGTCACAGATCAGAATATTGTTATCGAAGATAAACTGGAAACCCAAGGGGCTTCTATTGTAAAAGACAGCATTTTTGTGAAGAAAAACGGCATAGAGCTGAAAGATGCCAAAATAGAGGCAGATGATACAGGATTTGTAATTCAGACAGGAGCATCGTTGTCAGATATGGATAAAATTGAAGTCTGCTATGAAGTGGTATTTAAAACAGAAAGCACAGAGCCTGAAAAAATTGTAAACACAGCGAAAGCAAGAGGAGATATTTCACCGGAAATTGCGGCGCAGCAGGAGGTATATGTGAAAACAAAAGCAGAACCCACTGCCACACCAACACCGTCTGCAACACCGAAACCAACAGAAACACCAAAGCCGACAGAGACACCAAAACCTACAGAAGTACCGAAACCGACGGAGCAGCCAAAAGCCACACCAACACCATCTGTACCGGGAACCTGCCCGAAAATGACTCCTGTACCGACGAAAGCACCGTTGGCATCTTACAATGGTGGAAATAATGGAGGCACAACTTCCGGAAGCGGAGGCAGCAGTTACGGGAATTCGGGTGGATACGGAAGCTATCAGGGTGGTTCCATGGCAGGAAGTTCTAAAACAGGAGATGTCAGACCGTTTAAAATGATGGCTGTTCTTGGACTCCTCGGAGTGGGACTACTGACAGGAGGTGTGGTGATCTACAGAAGAACTGTTTCCGGGAAAAGAAATATAAAGGGTATGCCGCGGAAATGAAAAAACTCAGGACATTTGCAGTAAGTATGATCATAGCAGCAATTGGGCTTCTTATATATTGTGCCGGTTTCTATATAAAAAAGTTATGAACAGAATCTTGCAGCAAAGCAGGAATATGCAGAGCTTTCCCGGATGGCAGGGATGAAGAACAGAGAAGATGCCGGATTATTGGCAGATGGCAAAAAAACTGATGAAGACAGCAGTACAGAAAACAGTGAAAAAAACGCAGAAAAAAACAGAGAAGATTTTCTAAATCAAAAAACAAAAACCACGCAGATGAAATCAGGGAATCCTTCGGGATTTCCTGGGAAAATTTAAGAAAGATCAACTCTCAGACAGTTGCCTGGATTACTGTTCCGGGAGCCGATATTTCTTATCCTGTAGTTCAGGCGGCAGATGATGAATATTATCTGAAACATAATTTCAGAGGAGAGGAAGATCTGTTTGGCTGTATTTTTCTGGAACATGACATAAAAAATGAACTTTACAGATTCCCACAGTATTCTTTACGGGCATAACATAGAAGGTAATATGATGTTTGCAAATCTGAACCGTTATGAACAGCCTGAATTTCTGAAAAAATGTCCTGAAAAAATTGAGATCACACACCAAAAAGAAAGTTTCTGTACAAAATTTTTTGCTGTGGAACAGGCATCTTCCCAAAGCCCGGCATTTGAATATGGATACAAGTTGTCCAGTCCTGCATACAGGAGACAGTTATCTATATTGAAAAATAATTCCATGTATGACACAGGAGTAGAGCCTGATGAAAGGGAGAGAATGGTGACTCTGATCACCTGTAATTCACGTCTGGATAAAGAAATACGTATGGCAGTACATGGGATTTGCCATGAATGTTATGGTATAGAAAAAGCTGAGCCGAAGTAATGTTGAAATCAATCGGATATTGGTAACTTTCGTAAAGGATGAACTGTTACTGTTCACACATCACTATCCCTCGAGGCGTTTTGGAAAAAATCTAATGAAAAATCCCTCGATATTTTGTATAATTTATGCATAAAAAACAACTTGTTCGTATGTGCGTACAAGTTGTATCCTAAATACAGGAGGGAAGAAAACATGACAGATAATGGAAAGCCGAAATATTTCTCACTGATGGAACAGCTTAGAAGTGATATTGTGTCAGGAGCTATCCGGCCGGGAGAGAAGCTTCCTTCAGAAAATGAGCTTTCACAGAAATATTCCCTGAGCAGACATACGGTTCGTAAGGCACTGGGAATCCTGGAGCAGGACGGATATGTGGAGGCATTTCACGGGAGAGGTACTTATTGCTCTGAGAATGTGCGCCATATAAAGAATTCAAAGAATATTGCGGTAGTGACCACATATATTTCTGATTATATTTTTCCGAGACTGATACAGGGAATGGATAATGTCCTTTCAGAAAGCGGTTACAGTATTATCCTGAAAAACACAGCAAACAGCAGACAGAAAGAGGCCAGATGTCTGGAGGAACTTCTGAAGAAAGATATTGATGGACTGATCATTGAACCAAGCAAAAGTGAGATGATCTGTAAACACAGAAATCTTTATCAGAATCTGGATAAATTTGAAATTCCGTATGTGTTTATTCAGGGAATCTATTCAGAAATGAGGGATAAACCTCATATTCTTATGGATGATGCACAGGGAGGCTATCTTGTAACAAAATATCTGCTGGAACTGGGACATAAAAAGATCAAGGGTTTCTTTAAGGCAGACGATATGCAGGGACTGGAGCGCCACAAGGGATATGTGAAGGCCTTACAGGAGTCAGGGATTGCCTATGATCCTGATGATGTTGTCTGGTTTCATACAGAGGACAGGAAAGTAAAACCTGCACTGATGGCAAAAGAAATGGTACAGAGCGGACAGCTTCCGGATGGAATCGTCTGTTACAATGATCAGATTGCTGTTCAGGTTATGGAAGAACTGGAGAAAATGGGAGTCAGGATACCGGATGATATTTCCATTACCGGTTATGACAATTCACTGTATGCTCAGCGAGGAAGCGGAATCACAACGATAGCTCATCCGCAGGAAAAGCTGGGAGAAATGGCAGCAGAGCTTATACTTGAGAAGATCAACGGAGTTCCTGAAGAAGAAAGTAAGGTTGAAAGACTGATTTATCCGGAACTGATCATACGGGATCATGCAGAAAAATAATTGTAAACAAATGAAATAAATCAAAAAAATGAAAAAATTAAATCCAGGAGGAATTTTATCATGAAAACAGGAAGAAACTATAAGTTCTGGTTTTGTACAGGTTCACAGGATCTTTACGGAGATGAGTGCTTAAGAAAAGTTGCTGAGCATTCCAGAATCATTGTTGAGGAATTAAACAAGAGCGGTGTTCTTCCATTTGAATTAGTATGGAAACCAACACTGATCACAAACGAACTGATCCGTAAAACATTTAATGAGGCAAATGCAGATGAGGACTGTGCAGGTGTTATCACATGGATGCATACTTTCTCACCGGCAAAATCATGGATCCTTGGTCTGAAAGAATACAGAAAACCGCTTTGCCATCTTCATACACAGTTTAATGAGGAGATTCCTTATGATACCATTGATATGGATTTTATGAATGAAAACCAGTCTGCTCATGGCGGTCGTGAATATGGTCATATTGTTACAAGAATGGGAATCGAAAGAAAAGTTATTGTCGGACACTGGGCAGATAAAGATGTTCAGGAAAGACTTGCTTCCTGGATGCGTACAGCAGTTGGTATCATGGAGAGCAGCCATATCCGCGTATGTCGTGTAGCCGATAACATGAGAAACGTAGCTGTTACAGAAGGTGATAAGGTAGAAGCACAGATCAAATTCGGATGGGAAGTTGATGCTTATCCTGTAAATGAGATCGCTGATTATGTAAAAGATGTAGCTAAAGGTGATGTAGACGCGCTGGTAGATGAATATTACAGCAAATATGATATTCTTCTTGAGGGAAGAGATCCGGAAGAATTTAAACGTCATGTAGCAGTTCAGGCTCAGATTGAAATCGGATTTGAGAAATTCCTGGAAGAGAAAAATTATCAGGCAATCGTTACACACTTTGGAGATCTGGGTGCTCTTAAACAGCTTCCTGGACTTGCAATCCAGAGACTTATGGAAAAAGGTTATGGATTCGGTGCAGAAGGTGACTGGAAGACAGCTGCAATGGTTCGTCTGATGAAGATCATGACAGCTGGTGTAAAAGATGCAAAAGGAACTTCCATGATGGAAGACTATACATATAACTTTGTACCTGGAAAAGAAGGAATCCTTCAGTCTCATATGCTTGAAGTATGCCCGTCTGTTGCAGATGGTAAGATCGGCATTAAAGTATGCCCGCTTTCCATGGGTGACAGAGAGGATCCTGCAAGACTTGTATTCACAAGCAAGACAGGCCCGGGTATCGCAACATCCCTGATCGATCTTGGAGATCGTTTCCGTCTGATCATCAACGATGTAGAATGCAAGAAGGTTGAGAAACCGATGCCGAAGCTTCCTGTAGGAAGTGCATTCTGGACACCACAGCCAAATCTTAAGACAGGTGCCGAAGCATGGATCCTTGCAGGCGGAGCTCACCATACAGCATTCTCTTATGACCTGACAGCAGAGCAGATGGGGGACTGGGCAGCAGCTATGGGTATTGAAGCTGTTTACATTGATAAAGATACAAATATTCGTGATTTTAAGAATGAACTGAGATGGAATGAACTTGCATTCAGAAAATAATAATTTTTGTAATTAATACAGAGGCTGCCATATCAGGCTGAAATTAACTGCCTGGGATGGCAGCCCTGAGAAGTTTAAAGTAATAAAAAGTATGTTAAAACCGTAAAATTTCCATGGTAAAACAATAAAAGAAATGCAATAATATTGGTGTACAAACAATATATGATTATAGATTGTCGAATGATCTGTAATCATAAATAACAGAGAAACAGGGAGGTACATAAAAATGGGAGCAGCAGAAGCAAAAGCAGCGATTCTCGCTAACAAAACAGCGCTTGGTATTGAATTTGGTTCTACCAGGATCAAAGCAGTACTTGTAGATGATAAAAATCAGCCAATCGCATCCGGTGCACATGAATGGGAAAACCGTTATGAAAACGGTGTCTGGACATACAGTCTGGATGATATCTGGACAGGTATCCAGGACTGCTATCAGGATATGGCAAAGGATGTAAAAGCAAAATATGACATAGAACTGGAATCCGTAGGTGCATTTGGCGTCAGCGCCATGATGCATGGATATATGCCATTTAACAAAGAAGGAGAACTTCTTGTACCATTCCGTACATGGAGAAACAACATTACAGGAGAAGCCAGCGAGAAATTGATGGAACTGTTCAACTACAACATTCCGCAGAGATGGAGCATTGCTCATCTGTATCAGGCGATCCTTAACGGTGAAGAACATGTAAAAGATATTGACTATATCACAACTCTGGAGGCTTATGTCCACTGGAAACTGACAGGAAAGAGAGTTCTCGGTATCGGTGACGCAGCAGGTATGTTCCCGATTGATACCACAAAGGCAGATTACAACCAGGAGATGGTTGATAAATTCGATGAACTGGTTGCTCCTTATGGATTCTCATGGAAACTTCGCGATATTATGCCGAAAGCCCTTGTTGCAGGTGAAGATGCCGGTGTTCTTACAGAAGAAGGTGCGAAACTTCTCGACGTAACAGGAAAACTGAAAGCCGGAATCCCGATGTGCCCTCCGGAAGGTGATGCAGGAACAGGCATGGTTGCCACAAACAGTGTAGCAGTACGTACGGGTAATGTTTCCGCAGGAACTTCTGTATTTGCCATGATCGTTCTGGAAAAAGAGCTTTCCAGACCTTATAAAGAAATTGATATGGTTACCACTCCGTCCGGACATCTGGTAGCTATGGCTCATTCCAACAACTGTACCTCTGACCTGAATGCCTGGGTAAATGTATTTAAAGAGTTTGCAGAGGCTATGGGTATGGAAGTGGATATGAATAAACTGTTTGGAACTCTTTATAATAAAGCACTTGAAGGTGATCCGGACTGTGGCGGACTTCTGTCTTACTGCTATTTCTCAGGCGAGCATATGACAGGATTTGAAGAAGGACGCCCGTTATTTGTACGTTCTCCTGAGAGCAAATTCAATCTTGCAAACTTTATGAGAACCAATCTGTATACATGCCTTGGAGCCATGAGGGTAGGTCTGAACCTTCTGTTTGAGAAAGAAAATGTAAAAGTAGACCGTCTTCTTGGTCATGGAGGATTATTCAAGACAAAAGGCGTAGGACAGCAGATTCTGGCAGATGCTGTCAATGCACCGGTATCTGTAATGGCTACTGCAGGTGAGGGCGGAGCCTGGGGAATCGCACTTCTTGCTTCTTATCTGGTAAATAAAGAAGAAGGTGAGACTCTGGAAAGCTTCCTTGATAATAAAGTGTTTGCAGATCAGGAAAGCAGCACACTGGATCCAAAACCGGAAGGTGTGGCTGGATTCAATGCATTTATGGACAGCTATATGAAAGGTCTTTCTATTGAAAGAGCAGCAGTAGAGTCTGAAATCTGGTAAATTATGGCCAGAAATCCTGCCACATTTTTTGCCACATATTGAATAATTGCGCGTCGCATTCTCGTTACTTTAGCCTGCAAATAAAAAGTCAATACTAAAATTGAAGAAAGTTCAAAAAACTTTACAGGTTAAAAATTAGGCATTAAAATAAGGCCACCACAACCAGTGCTGGTCTGAAAGTAAAAGTTTTGAATTAGCTTGGATCAGGAAGAACAGAAAGATATTCTTTCACTCGTCCAT
>ENA-OQCV01000171-OQCV01000171.1-human-gut-metagenome-genome-assembly--contig:-NODE-171-length-18922-cov-4.407289_pt1 | contig 18922 bp, 18 predicted proteins | sample MGYA00242766_ERZ504592 | MGnify/ENA primary metagenome ERZ504592 (study PRJEB26092, sample SAMD00036315) | human gut metagenome | host: Homo sapiens | study: EMG produced TPA metagenomics assembly of...
GGCATTATACCAGAACGAAAGGGCGGTTAGCAGGGAAATATTCAAATACTCATAAAAGAGCATACTAATCTAGAAAATACGAGTACAAAGAGAAGGGGATAAGTATGCCCATATAAAAAAACAAAAAGCAGGAATCATAGTTTTATAAATACTTACGATTTCTGCTTTTTGCTAAAGTTAATGACATTGTGTATTTATGCGGTTTTTGCCACAAAAAAATTTTTATTTTTTTGTCCCAGAGAAGAAATGCCATGGCAGCTCCACCGCTTTCCATGGCATTTCCCAGTTATTTATTTCTGTTTCTGACTGTTTCTTATTCCTCTATATCCTCCGCAGGCTCTGCCGGAATGAATACGCGGGATTTCTTTTCTTCGTGTTTATGAAGTGCTGCTTTCTCAGTTGCCTCAATACAGAATTCCATCTGAGAGTTAATCTGTGCTTTGCCTCGTTTATCCGGCTTCACATAAGTTCCATCCGGCTGCAGGATATGAGCTTTTACATTATCCTTAAACTCCAGATCAAGTACGTGTTCCAGCTCTTTCTTAATCTTCTCATCTTCCACAGGGAAAACAATCTCTACCCTGCGGTCAAGGTTACGCGGCATCCAGTCCGCACTTCCCATATAGATTTCCGGGTTTCCGCCGTTTTCAAAATAGAAAATACGGCTATGCTCCAGAAATTCCCCTACAATAGAACGGACATGAATATTTTCACTGATTCCCGGCACTCCTACTTTCAGACAGCAGATCCCCCTTACCAGAAGCTCCACCTGAACTCCGCAGGAAGATGCATAATACAATCCTGCAATAATCTTCGGATCACAGAGGGAATTCATCTTTGCGCGGATCAACGCCGGAAGTCCTTTCTTCGCATTCTCTGCCTCACGTTCAATCAGGCTTAAGAATCTGTCTTTCATCCAGATCGGCGCTACGATCAGCTTATTCCAGCTCTTCGGTTCTGAATATCCGGAGAGCATATTAAATACTGCTGTTGCATCTTCACCAAAACGTTCATCGCAGGTAAAGATACCGCAGTCTGTATAGAGTTTGGCAGTGGAATCATTGTAGTTTCCGGTTGCCAGATGCACATATCGGCGGATTCCTGTCTCTTCCCTGCGCACAACCAGTGTGATCTTGCTGTGTGTCTTAAGACCTACCAGACCATAGATTACATGACATCCTGCCTTCTCCAGCTTCTTCGCCCATACAATATTATTCTCTTCATCAAAACGGGCTTTCAGTTCTACCAGTACGGAAACCTGTTTGCCGTTTTCTGCTGCCTGCGCAAGGGCAGCAATGATCGGTGAATTGCCGCTGACACGATACAGAGTCTGTTTGATAGCCAGAACATCCGGATCTTTTGCTGCCTGACGCACGAAATTTACAACAGGATCGAAGCTCATATAAGGATGATGCAGGAATACATCGCCCTCACGTATCACCTGGAAAATATCCTTCTCATTCTGGAATTCCGGTACAGGTGCCGGCTGATATCTCGGTGTCTTGTAAGCGTCAAAGCCATCCGCACCATATACTTTCATCAGCATGGTAAGATCCAGAGGTCCGTTTATCTCAAAAACATCTGCCTCTTTGATGTCAAATTCCGTCTTCAGGATCTTCAGCAGGCGTTCGTCCATCTTATCCTCTACTTCCAGACGGATAACTTCGCCCCACTGGCGTTTCTTTAACTGACGCTGAATCTCCACCAGCAAATCCTCTGCCTCATCTTCATCGATGGTAAGATCCGCATTACGCATAATACGGTAAGGATGAGCACATATTACATCATAACTCAGGAAAAGTTTGTCAATATTTCTTTCAATAATCTCTTCCAGCAGGATCACTGTGGTATCTCCATCCTTCTTTGACGGAATCTGCACCACCCTTGGAAGCACAGACGGAACCTGCACTGTAGCAAACAAAAGCTCTCCTGCTTTATCTTTCTTGTTGAGTTTATCACTCTTCTCCTTCTTGGAGATCAGAGCGCCGATATTCAATGTTTTATTTCTGATCAGCGGAAACGGTCTGGAAGAATCCATCGCCATCGGTGTAAGTACCGGATATACATTATCCTCAAAGTATCTGTCTACAAATGCACTCTGTACTTCTGTAAGATTCTCATGAGCTGCCACCAGATGCATTCCTGCTTTCTCAAGCGCAGGGATCAGAGAACGGTTCAGGGTATTATACTGTACATGAACCAGTTCATGGGTACGGACACTGATTTCTTTTAACTGTTCCTTGGCTGTCATTCCTGCAATGTCTGTTTTATGATATCCTGCATGTACCTGATCCTTAAGAGACGCCACACGCACCATAAAGAATTCATCCAGATTGGATGCGGTAATGCTCAGGAACTTCAGTCTGTCAAATAAAGGAAGATTTTTATCTCTTGCTTCACTCAGAACACGCTCGTCAAATTTGAGCCAGCTCAGCTCACGGTTTACGAAATACTCTTTTTTTTGCAAATTTTCCAAGATCCATAAGTTCATCCTCCTTTATGCTCTGCCCTTACGCCTGAGAACCAAACGAATGCCAAATACTTCTTCAAAAAATTGCGACTTTATCTTTCAGCAGTCCCAGTTCCAGGGAAATATCCTGTGCGGAATCCACGATCATCTGCAGTTCTCTGTCCTTAAGCGCTGTCTTGATCCCTTTTACTTTCTGATAATGGCTTCTGTCCATGGCATTTGCCAGACGAAGGATCGCAGTCATCTTTGCTACCTTGATATAGCTCTCTCTGTCAATCGCTATTCCCATACTGTAAAGTTCATCGTAGTGAACAAACGCAGAATTATTGAATCTGACCGCACACGCGATCATCTGGCGTTCCAGAGAGGACAGACCAATAATATCTGTGGACATAATGATCTGATAAGAACACTCAGAAACATTTTCCATGCTGATATATTTGCCACAGTCATGAAGCAGTGCCGCGATCTGCAGCAACAGACGTTCTCTTGCACCCATACCATGAACCTTCTTCATACTGTCAAAGATATTCAGGCAAAGATTCATAGTTCCCTGGATATGACTCTTACTGCTGGAATAGCGTTTCGCAATGTTCTTTGATGTAACCAGAATGTCATTCTCAAAATTTATGGACACTTTTGAGAAATTTTTTTGCTTCTCTGCAAAATCATAGGCAATTCCATCCAGCAGGGAAACACCTGGTGCCCAGAGAGACTCTGCATTGAAAATATCAATAAAATTTCTGCACACTACCATGGTCGGTACAACAAGGGATGCATATTCCGGATCAATCTCCATCTCCTGTGCCAGCAGGTCAACAGATTTTCCAACTGTATCCTCATAGCGTTTCATAAATTCTTCCCTTGTAATGATCCTGTCTTCCATTTCCTCCTGGAAGATCATATCTGTAATAAAATCTCCCATCAGGATCACATTCCTGATATCCTTATCCTTCAGATACAGACGCTGAAAGCTCATCAGGTCATTTCGGATAAATTCCTCAACCAGCTTGTCATAATGAATGGTTGTTTTCTCCAGTTCTTGCAGACGCTGGCGGATTCTTAAACTTCCCATTTTAAGTCCCTGGGTAGTGACCAGAGCATCCTTGTCAAAGAGGGAAACCTGAAGGCTTCCGCCGCCCACATCCAGGATTGCGGTGCCTTTCTGGATCTATCTTTTTGAATCCCTTTCTATAGCAGCAATTGATTTGTACCCAAGGAAATGCTGTTCTGCACTGCTTAGGATTTCAATTTTCATTCCTGTACGCTGATAGATCTGTTCAATGATCAGCAGCGGATTCACAAGTTCTCTGAATGCACTGGTGCCGCAGGCACGATACTCTTCCACCCCAAAGTCCTGCATCAGCCTCTTAAAGTCGTTCAGCACCTCACATAAAACATTCAGCATTTCTGAATCGATCTTTCCGTCAGAATAGACACCCTTTCCGATTTCCAGACTGTATCTGACATCATTCAGTTCACGAAAACCAATTCTTTTTGACATCTCAAAGATCTTCATGCTGACTTCATAAGATCCGATATCAATGGCTGCAAATGTCATGACTGCCATATGCGTTCCCCCTTTACCATTCATCTATTTGCTTTTTTATTCCTTCTCCACACCCAGCAGATGGTCGATAAACTGCTGTGCAGTTCTTCCTGTAAGTCCTCCATGGGAAAGCTCCCACTTATTTGCTTCCAGAAGCAGCTCGTCCTCCGGCATGGTAATTCCGTTTCTCTCTGCGAGAGCTTTCACAATTGTCTGGAATTCCTTTTTGCTCGGTGCACCATAGTAAATACGGACACCAAAACGATAAACCAGTGAAAGCTTCTCCTGCACTGTATCGGAGGAATGCAGATCGTCATCATCCATGATCTCCAGCTTGTCACTGGATTTCTCTCTTACCAGATGTCTTCTGTTACTTGTTGCATAGATCAGGATATTGTCCGGCTTCTTCTCCAGACCACCCTCGATCACTGCCTTCAGATATTTATATTCGATTTCAAATTCCTCGAATGACAGATCATCCATATAGATAATGAATTTATAGTTCCTGTTCTTAATCTGCGCGATCACATCATTCAGATCCTGAAACTGATGCTTATACACCTCGATAATACGAAGTCCCTCATCATAATAACGGTTCAGGATTCCCTTGATACTTGAAGATTTACCTGTACCTGCATCACCAAAAAGGCAGACAGTTATTTGCTTTTCTGCCTCTTACGAACGCTTCTGTATTCTCGATCAGCTTCTGCTTCGGGATTTCATAGCCGACCAGGTCCTCCAATTTCACATGCGCGATCCTTGTGATAGGCTGGATCTCCACATTGTCATTCTCATCATGTCCTACACGAAAAGCCTTATGTAATCCCAGCTTACCCACACCAAAATCCTTATAAAACTGTACCATATCCTTCATGAATTCCTCTGTGGACTCCGCTGCTGCCAGCGTTTTGCTCAGATCACAGATACGGTCTCTGATACGGGAATTAAACATCTTGCTGTTACTTCCGGTGTTGGTATAATCACCGAGAACCTTACAGCAGGAAATTCCAAATGCCTCATCCAGTACAGTCAGGTCAAAATCATACAGTTCTTTAAACACACCAAAATCATTCAGTGCCAGTTCATTAATACTTCCGTTGACAGCCCCTCTGATCTCACAGGCTGTACTGAATGCATTTTCATTATTTACCAGAAGAAATGTCAGATAACAGTGCCATAAATTTCCGGAAAAGCCATAAGCGCCGGCAGTTTCCACCAGTCCGTTGGCACACTCAAAGAACAGCCCTTCCTTTTCTTTCAGATCAGGTGCTTTCTGTTCCCAGGCATTCATCAGTTCTGCCATTTTATCAAGGATTTCTCCATGTTCAAAGTCACGGTATAAGATGCATTCATTTAATCTAGCCATTTTTATTACTTCCTTCTTACCTTGTTGTTTTATCTTATTGTTCTGCTGTGAGTGGTATAATTATTTCGAAAACGATGTACCAGAGTGTGTTTGAAAAATGCTTTACGCAAAATATACCGCAAAGTGGGACGTGCAGATTGTGGAAATGATTTTTCAAACACGCTCTGGCATTATGGAAATGATTTTTAATAATTTCCCAAAATTCTCATTCTGTCAGCTTCTGCTTCAATCCCTCTCAGGGCATTCTTCACTGCACTGTCCTTTAAATTCCCCTCGAAGTCAACAAAAAAACGGTACTGCCAGTTCTTCCCTGTGATCGGGCGGGATTCTATCTTCGTCATATTCAGTCCATTATAAATAATGTGAGACAGCATATTGTAAAGAGTTCCGCTCTCATGATGCAGTTCAAAGAAAATACTGATCTTATGTGCATCCTTCACATAGATTGGTTTCTTACTCACGATCACAAAACGTGTGGCATTCTGTCCGTTATAGCAGATATTCTCAGCCAGGATCTTCAGTCCGTAAAGCTCTCCTGCCTGTCTGCTGGCAATAGCTGCCTGCGTCTTGTCATTGTCTTCTTTTATCTTCTTGGCAGAACCGGCAGTATTTTCCATCTCTTTCTTCTTCCAGCCCGGATGAGATTCCAGATATTTTCCACACTGGGAAAGTGCCTGAGGATGAGAACATACCTGTCTGATATCCTCCAGTTCAGCATCCGGCAGTCCCAGAAGTACATGCTCCGGACGGATGATCTGTTCTCCTACAATGCTAAGCTCATACTCTGTAAGAAGATCATAAATATCAGCAACAATACCGGCAGTTGTATTCTCAATGGGAAGTACCGCATAGTCTGCTCTTCCCTCCACAACTGCTTCCATTGCATCACGCCAGGTTTTTACATGAAAGCTCTCAATATCGTCCTGGAAATATTCCCTCATTGCAGCATAACTGTATGCACCTTCCACACCCTGAAAGACAACTCTTACATCTTTCAACGGAAGTGCATCTACCATTTCCAGTTTCTCATCATCCTCGATTCCATGCTCTGTGAGAAGCTGATACTGTCTCTTACGGCTGATCGCCATGATCTGCTGAAAAAGCTTCCTGCGCACCAAGCTGATTAAATTCTCCATGCGCCTTACCTCTCAGGACCTCCAGCTTCTGTCTCTCTCTTTCCGGATCCAGAACCTTCTTTCCTGTTCGTATCTTATATTCTGCAACATCCTCACACACCTTCATTCTCTGTTCAAAAAGACGTATGATATCGCTGTCGATCTTATCTATTTCATTTCTGCATTCCTGTAAATCTATCATTTATGTTGTACCTTTTTACTTTCACAAATTCTCTACAATATCAGTCATCTCTCCGATAAAGGAAAGAGAACCAAAGGCAATGATCACATCCTGTTCCCCGGCAAGTGAAAAAGCCTCCTCCACTGCATCTTTAATCGTATCCATTGCCTGTACATTGGGATTGTATTCACTGACAGTCTTCGCCAGCTCTCCGGCAGGCAACGCCCTTATATTATCCGGAGTCTGGATCGTAAGTATCCGGTCTGCAAAGTGCGCAGTTTTCTGAATCACACTTCTGTAATCCTTATCTGCAAACACTCCCATAATATAGATGATCCGTTTTCCCTTAAAATAATGCTCTATTGAAGCTGCCATCATATCCGCAGCAGCAGGATTATGAGCCCCGTCTACCACAAACAGCGGTTTTTTACAGATAACTGTAAACCGTCCGTTCCAGTTTACTGTGCGAAGCCCTTCTTTTTTCTGCTCCGCAGCAGTGGGAAAGCCCAGCTCATCCAATACTTTTAAAGCATTCAGTGCAACTACTGCATTTTCCTTCTGATAAACACCTGCCAGCGGAATCTCATACTCTTCACCCCTGTACCGGATTGTCTGTCCAAAGCAGCTTTCCTTTAGCACCTCTGCCTCAGAAGCATCTGCTATGGTACATTTTGCACCGTGTTCTCTGCTGATCCTCTCGATCACCTGCATTGCTTCCGGCTTCTGTCTGGCAGTCACCACTCTGCAGCCGTCTTTGATGATCCCGGCTTTCTTCTCTGCGATCTGTGCCAGAGTATTTCCAAGAAAAGACATATGATCCATACTGATCGATACCAGCACTGCCAGCAGCGTATTTTTAATAATATTTGTGGCGTCCAGATTTCCGCCCATTCCCACTTCCAGCAAAACGAGATCACAATTCTCTTTTTTAAAGAACAGAAATGCCACCGCAGTCTCTATTTCAAATGCAGTGGGATGGGGATAACCATCCTTTGTCATAGCAGCAATAACATCAGACACCTGTGTAATATAAGCAGCAAAGTCCTCTCTGCTGATCCTGCTTCCCGAAACTTCCATCCTGCCTCTGTAAGAATACAGGGTAGGCGAAACATATCTTCCAATGCGATATCCCGCACCTGATAAAACAGAATACAAAAAAGCAATGACAGAACCCTTGCCATTGGTACCGGCTATATGCACATATTTCAGATCATCCTGTGGATTTCCAAGACGTTTCATCAGCTCACGCATATGATCCAGTCCCAGGACACTGGGAATTTCCCGGGTGATTTTGTCTATGTACTCCCGGCTTTCCTGATAATTCATAATAAACTCCTCTTATTTCCATGAGATCCCCTCCACACGTTCCTTTTGCGCATAAGGCACCTCATTGCTATAGTGTAATAACGTGTTCTCATTATATCCTACGTGTATGATTTTTTTCAAGGCAGGCAATACTAGAATCATAGAAATTTATACAGGAGCGTTACCTATGAAAAAAGCTTTTATTCTCTGCGGTCTGACGGGCTGGTGCATGGAAATCCTCTGGACCGGACTGCATTCCATCCTTTCAGGAGAACTTACCATGACAGGAAAAAACTTCCCTTTTAATGTTTCCCATTTACGGATGCGGTGCCATCATCCGCCCGCTCTCCGGTAAACTTTCTGCTGTCCCGCTTTTTGTCCGCGGCTGCATTTATACTGTCGGATTTTTCTTCGTGGAATTTATCAGCGGTGCTCTTTTGCGCTGTTTTCATATGTGTCCCTGGGACTACAGCAACACTCCTCTGAATTACCGGGGACTGATAAGACCAGACTACGCTCCCCTCTGGTTCGGAGCCGGACTTTTTTTTGAGAAAATACTTGGAAAACTCTCTTGAAAAAAGCACCTGATTATTATATGATGTTATGAAGGATTAAATAAAAATTCCTGAACCAGTAAAATATGGAGGTATGAAATGAGACACTTAATGAGTCCGCTGGATCTGTCTGTTGATGAGTTAAATACTCTTCTTGACTTGGCCAGCGATATTGAGAAACACCCTGATAAATACGCACATGTCTGTGACGACAAGAGACTTGCAACTTTATTCTATGAGCCAAGCACCCGTACCCGTCTCAGCTTTGAAGCTGCTATGATGAACCTTGGCGGTAAAGTTCTTGGTTTTTCATCAGCTGATTCCAGTTCCGCTTCAAAGGGTGAAAGTGTTGCCGATACAATCCGCGTTGTATCCTGTTACGCTGACATCTGTGCTATGCGCCACCCGAAAGAAGGTGCTCCGTTAGTAGCTTCTATGGCTTCTTCTATTCCTGTTATCAACGCCGGCGACGGTGGTCATCAACATCCTACCCAGACATTAACCGACTTACTTACCATCCGTTCCCTGAAAGGACGTCTGGACAATCTGACCATTGGTCTGTGCGGCGACCTGAAATTCGGACGTACAGTTCACTCCCTGATCGAAGCACTTGTACGTTACACAAATGTAAAATTCATTCTGATCTCACCGGAAGAGCTTCGCATCCCAAGCTATATCCGCGAGGATGTTCTGAAAAGAACAATATCGAATTTCAGGAAGTAGAGAGACTGGAAGATGCCTTACCGGATCTTGATATCCTCTACATGACACGTGTACAGAAAGAACGTTTCTTCAACGAAGAAGACTATGTCCGCATGAAGGATTTCTACATTCTGGACAAACAGAAAATGGAACTTGCAAAAAAATGACATGTACATTCTTCATCCGCTTCCACGTGTAAATGAAATCTCAACAGAGGTGGATGCAGACCCGAGAGCAGCTTATTTCAAACAGGCACAGTACGGTGTATATGTACGTATGGCCCTGATTCTCACATTACTGGAGGTAAAATTACCATGTTAAATGTTGGAGCACTTCGCGAAGGTTATGTATTAGACCATATCAAAGCAGGCAAGGCCATGACTATCTATCATGATCTGAAGCTTGATAAACTTGACTGCACCGTTGCCATCATCAAGAACGCGCGCAGCAACAAAATGGGTAAGAAAGATATCATCAAGGTTGAATGCCCGGTTGAGAATCTCGATCTTGACATTCTCGGCTTTATCGATCATAACATTACTGTAAACGTAATCAAGGACGAGAAGATCGTTGCCAAAAAATGAACTGAAACTTCCGAATCAGGTTGTCAACGTGATCAAATGCAAGAATCCACGCTGCATCACTTCCATTGAACAGGGACTCGACCAGATCTTTGTTCTTGCAGATAAAGAGAAAGAAGTTTACAGATGTAAATACTGCGAAGAGAAATACACAGGTAAACGCAATAAATAATAAAACAAATATCAAAAAAAACAGAACGGGAAGAAATCCGTTCTGCTTTTTTTTGTACGCAATCAGACCGATAAGCCGGGTTATGTCATTGGGTAATCATCTGTCTAGGCCTTACGTTGCCATAAGGCTCAAGCGACCCACCTGAAAGCACGACGGGCAGCCGTATCGCTTTCTATTCGGTCTTGCTTCAAATGGAGTTTACATGTGCCCGGCCTGTTACCAGGACGGCGGTAGTCTCTTACACTGCCTTTCCACCCTTACCTCAGCAAGTGAGGCGGTTTATTTCTGTTGCACTGGTCTGGGAGTCACCTCCACCGGACGTTATCCGGCATCCTGCCCTGCGAAGCCCGGACTTTCCTCGTCTGAACCCTTTCGTCTGTTCAGCCGCGATTACCTGGCCTGGTTGCGCAAGTGCTATTCTAGCACGTTTTTTTGCACTTGTAAAGAATTTTCATTCTAGTATTTTACACATTAAAGCAGCTTCCACCGATAAATTCTCTTAAAATCGAATTATTCGGCACTGCCTCGCTTGGCACCGGAACAAAATATTCAAAGAACTTCAGCAGCCTCTTCGCCTCTGTATACTCCGGTTCGTCCTTGGCAATCCCAAACAAAAGCGGTTCCGCATATACTTTCAGGCATGCCAGTTCATAGATCAGCGCAGAATTAAACATCACATCTGCATCCTCCTGGAACGGAAAGATATTCTGTTCTTCACCTCTGCGCACAGACGGCCATCTTGCAATTGTCTCTTTCGCAGAAGTCCCTCTGGTGCGGGCATCTCTTACAATTCTGCGGATCAGACGGCCATCCGTAGTAGGAATCCTGTTATGTTCATCAATATTCAGCTGAGTCAGAGCGCTGAGATAAATCTTAAATTTGCTCTCCTTTGGCAGCGCATAGCTAAGCCTGTCATTCAATCCATGAATTCCCTCGATCACCAGAATATCGTCTTTATCCAGCTGCAGAAAATCACCTTTATATTCTCTGGTTCCTGTTTTGAAATTGCAAAACCGGCATCTCTACCCATTTTTCCTTCCAAAAGCTCAAGCATATCTTTATTAAACTGCTCCACATCAATCGCTTCCAGACACTCAAAATTCTTTTCCCCAAACTCATCTACAGGAGTCAGGTGCCTGTCAATGAAATAATTATCCACTGCAATCGGATGCGGTTTCATTCCATGGGCAGCCAGCTGAATAGACAGCCTGTGTGAAAACGTAGTCTTTCCGGAAGAAGACGGACCTGCGATCATAACAAACTTCTTGTTTCCGGCAGCGGCAATCTCAGATGCGATTTCTGAAATCTTTGCCTCCTGCATAGCTTCCTGGATCAGCAAAATATCCTGGATACCGCCTCTGGTAACCTTTTCATTCAGATCACCAACTGTCGCAATATCCAGTTTATCTCCCCATTCCTGAGATTCCTTCTGCACACGAAAAATCTTCTCCCTCGGTTTAAATTCAGGTATCCGGTCCGGTTCATTCTGAGTCGGAAGCTGCAGTACGAAACCACCCTCATACAAAAACAGATCAAACGTCTTAATATATCCCGTATGGTTCGCCATAAAACCGTAGAAATAATCCTCAAAACTTCCAATACTGTAAAGATTCACCGCAGAGCTTCTGCGGTAATTAAACAGCTTCTCTTTGTCATACATATGATGCTTATGAAAAATGTGCAACTGCCTCACTGGTGCTTACGCTTCGCTTTACAATGGGAAGATTCTCGTCCACGATCCTGTGCATCTGCGCCTTTACCTTATCAATAAATTCCTGATCCAGCGCCATAGGTCCTTTCATTGTAAAATAATAGCCGCTGCCTACAGAATAATGGATCACTACACTGTCTATATTTTCCTGCCCTGCCACATCATAAATTGCTTTCAGAAGAATCAGACTTGCACTTCTGCAATAAGTTTTGTGTCCGATCGGATCTTTGGATGTCACAAATTCAATCTCACAGTCTGCCTTGAGGTGCTTATGCAGTTCTCTCAGCCTGCCATTTACGATCACCAGCATTACAGGTGCATCCGTACTTCCTTCGTATTCCTTTACAATCTCACTGTAAGGAATCTTCTCAGGATATTGTTTTGTTATTCCCTGTATCGTAACGTTATACATTTTCTGTCCCATAAATCCTGCCTCCATTTCTGCTATACCGACAAGTAAATACAGTTATCAGCTCCGCTGCCAACAGGCAGATCAGCCAATTTTCATTTATAATTTCATTATTATATGGTAAGAACCCGTATCACAGAATCGTGTACGGGCTCTTTACCTCTGCACAGGAGATTTTCAGTTCCGGAAATGCCTGTGTCAGTTCTTTTTAATTGCATCCATAAAATATATTCTGTTCCATAGTGTCCGGCGTCGATCAGCGCCAGTCCCTGCGCAACCGTATCAATTCCTGTATGGTGGTCGATATCACCGGTCACATACACATCCGCACCGGCCTTAATGACATCCTTGATCATGCTCTTGCCTGATCCTGTACATACAGCAGCACATTTTACCATGCTGTCCAGATTCCCATAAACCTTTACATCATTTAACTTCAGAGACTCTTTGACAAGCTGTGCATACTCTCTCAGCGTCATTTCCCGGGGAAGTTTCCCAACTCTGCCAAAGCCCTGTACTTCCCCCTCTCTCTCTTCAGTTACGGAAAGGACTGTGGTATCATGCATCTTCGTATAGTCTGCACTCAGATCCGCCATACCCAGCACATCATAATTGGTATGCATCGCATAATAAACAATTCCTTTCTGTATCAGCGTAAGGATCTTTCTTCCTGTAAAGCTGTGATTATTGATCTTCTTAATTCCGGAAAAGATCATGGGATGATGGGTAATGATCATATCTGCCCCATCCTCTATGGCCTCACCCAGTGTTTCCTCTGTCAGATCCAGAGCCAGAAACACATGGCTGATCTCATTTGTATCATCTCCTGCGAGAAGTCCTACGTTATCCCAGTCCTCTGCTGCATCTGACGGGTACTTCTTCTCCAGCCAGGAGGTCAGTTCATATGCCTTCATATTCCTCTAAAGCAGCAATAACTGCCTGCTTTTCCTCCTCTATCTCGCCCGCACGCTTCTCTGCATTGGGCGCATTCTTTAATCTGTCAAGAATCTCATTGCGGATGCGAAGCTCTCTTTCCAGATACTCCCGCAGAACAGGATGCTTTCTTTCCAGAAGCATTCCTCCAAACCACTCATCTAAAGTATAAGGAGTATCTTCTGAAATATGCATCTTTTCTCCATGAATTACCTTCATCATAGGATAAAACTTGCCATCCTCCAGAACCATCTCCTCCTCTGTGATCTGCCAGCCGATTTTTCTGACAAATCTGCGAAAATGGGGGATATCTGACTGAGGCTGCAGGATCATTTCCCGAAAGCTCTCCCTGACCTCTGCCCCGTCAGTAAGAATCCTCTCCATGAGAGGGCCACCCATTCCTGCGATCACAAGAGTGTCGCCCTCTCCCGGTTTCAAAGCCTCAAGTCCGTCTGAAAGCCGGGTTTCTATGTATGCGTCCAGTCCATACTGAGAAATATGTTCCTGCGCTCTGGACAACGGGCCTTTTCTTACATCCATGGCAATCGCACCCGGAATCTTTCCATCCAGATAAAGCGAAACCGGCAGGTATCCATGATCGCATCCCACATCCACAAGTCTGTTTCCCCTGGTCACCAGGCCTGCTATTGCAGATAAACGTAATGAAAGCTGCATAACAGGCTCCTTAGTCCAGATAATCCTTCAGTTTACGGCTGCGGCTCGGATGACGAAGCTTGCGGAGCGCCTTTGCCTCAATCTGACGGATACGTTCTCTTGTTACATTAAATTCCTTACCAACTTCCTCCAGAGTTCTGGCACGTCCATCGTCCAGGCCAAAACGCAGGCGCAATACTTTCTGCTCTCTGTCTGTCAATGTGCTCAGAACCTCTACCAGCTGCTCTTTCAGCAAAGTAAATGCTGCTGCATCTGCAGGTACAGGTACATTGTCATCCTGGATAAAGTCTCCAAGGTGGCTGTCCTCTTCCTCACCGATAGGTGTCTCCAGAGATACAGGCTCCTGGGAGATCTTAAGGATCTCACGTACACGCTCTACAGACATATCCATCTCTTTTGCAATTTCTTCCGGCGTAGGTTCACGTCCAAGCTCCTGCAGTAACTGACGGGAAACGCGGATCAGTTTGTTAATAGTCTCAACCATATGCACCGGAATACGGATGGTACGTGCCTGGTCTGCGATTGCTCTGGTGATTGCCTGACGGATCCACCATGTAGCATAGGTACTGAATTTATAACCCTTGCGGTAATCAAATTTCTCAACCGCTTTGATCAGACCTAAGTTACCTTCCTGGATCAGGTCAAGGAAAAGCATTCCACGTCCCACATATCTCTTTGCAATGCTGACAACAAGACGAAGGTTTGCTTCTGCCAGACGTTTCTTGGCAGCCTCATCCCCATTCTCCATTCTCTTTGCAAGTTCGATTTCCTCTTCTGCTGAAAGAAGCGGAACCTTACCAATTTCCTTCAGATACATACGTACCGGATCCTCGATGCTTACACCTTCAGGAACAGAAAGATCGATCTTGTCAAGTTCAATCTCTTCTTCATCCAGCTTATCAATGTCTGCATCGTCATCATCCAGGATCATATCATCTGCATTACTGTCTGTAATCCTAAGCACATCCACTCCACTGGCTTCCAGAAAGTCAAATACTTTCTCCATCTGTTCAACTCCCAGTGGCTGGTCCTTAAAGAAGTCATTGATTTCCTGGTATTCCAGTACATTCTTTTTACTTCTTGGCAAGCTCCAGAAGTTCTACCAGTTTTCACTGAATTACCCATATTCATTTCCATATGTGCTCTATACCTCCATATAGTGTTTATATTTTATCCTTATTCGAAAGAAATATGCAGCTGCTGCCGCTTTCTTCCAAGCTCTTCCAGTTCTTTCTTTGCTTTTACAAGTTCCTGCAGTCCCTGTATATCTGTGGGATCCCAGGTTCTGTTTCTCTCTTTCAGACTCTCATCCTTAATCCTGATCACAGCATCCGAGAAAGCCCGGTTCTGTTCCTCCGGAGTCTCCAGATGGATCGTTGCATTAAAAAGGGATGAAACCTCTCTCTGCTCTTCACTGTCAATGAAAGCATTCATCAGCCTTGCAGGATTCACATCGCCATCCCTGTGCTGCTGGTAAAGCATCTCTGCCACCTGCCTGTACAGAGGAACCACGAAATCTGAAGGCTGGATATATTTTTCCACTGTGTCAAATATGCCCGGATAAGTTACCAGCCAGGTAAGCATCAGCTTCTGTGCTTTCTCTGCTGCACTCTCCTTCTTCTTTTGCTGACCTGCTCCCACAGGTTTAGGCTGAATTCTCTGCTCTGCCGGAGTTCCCTTCATTGCAAGAGCTCCGACTCTCTTTTTCAGATTCTCCACACTGATCCCACTGCTTCTGTAATCCTTTACGATTGCTTCTATATAAAGATTTCTCTCCAGTTCATCGGAAAGCTCCAGAAGCATCTGCGCACACCGCTCAAAGAAACGGTTCTGTCCCTGGGGTTCCTCCATTGGAAATTCCCGCTCTGCCATATGTACGCGGAACATAAAGCTGTCCATAGCCTGCTCCAGACGTTTCTCAAACTCTTCCGCTCCAAGTGCCTTGATAAATTCATCCGGATCTTTATGCGGCTTAAGATTTACCACTCTCGAAGAAACACCTGCTTCCCTCAGGATCGGAATGGCACGAAGTGCAGCCCTCACGCCTGCATCATCACTGTCATACAGAAGCAATACCTCCTGAGTGTAACGCTTCAGCAGACTTGCATGTCCGGAAGTAAGTGCCGTTCCCAGCGATGCCACCGCATTGGTAAACCCTGCCTGATGCATGGATATCACATCCATATATCCTTCACACAGGATCAGATAACTTTTTTTCTCGTGGTTCTTGCAACATTCAGCCCGTACAGATTCCGGCTTTTATCAAAGATCGTAGTCTCCGGCGAGTTCAGGTACTTCGGCTTTCCGTCACCCATCACTCTGCCTCCAAATCCGATCACGCGGTTATTCACATCCATGATCGGGAAAATAACCCTGTTCCAGAACTTGTCATACATTCCCCTGCGTTCATCCACATTGAACAGGCCGGAATCCCGCAGCAGTTCGTCACTGTAATTCTTTGACTTCAGATATTTGTACAGATTGTCACTGTACTTATCCGAATATCCCAGGCCAAACTTCCTGATCGTCTCCTCACTGAGTCCTCTGCCTGTCAGATATTCATGTGCCTGTCTGCCACTCTCACGACGCAGCTGATAATAGAAATATCCTGCTGCAAGCTTATTGATCTCCAGAAGGGCAGCCCGACGTTCTGCTTTCTTCTTTGCTTCTCCGGAATATTCAATCTTCGGAAGCTGCACCCCTGCCCTGTCTGCCAGATGCTTCAGTGCCTCCCCAAAGGTATAATTCTCATATTCCATCACAAAATTAAATACATTCCCCGCCTGCTCCGCATCCAAAGCAGTAATACATCTGCTTCGCCGGTGTTACCGAAAAAGAGGGAGTTTTCTCATTATGAAACGGACAAAGTCCAAAATAGGTACTTCCTCTTTTGTTCAGCTTCACATACTGGGATACAACATCTACAATATCATTCTTCATCCTGACTTCTTCAATGATATCGTCTGAATAACGCATGCTTCGTCCTCCTTCTTGATTGATTAATAGACTTCCCATGCTTTTGGTATGTAAATCTCCCGGAATTTCCTTATAGAATACTGGTCTGTCATTCCTGAGAGATAGTCACATACTGCCTGTTCCTTCTTCTCTCCACGCACGATCAGCTCCCTGTATTCTGTTGACATTGCTTCCGGGTGTTCGACATAATATTCATATAACTCCGTCAGCATCTTCACTACCTTTTCCTCTTCCTTATGGGCTGCCGGATTCTCATATACATTCTGAAACATGAGAGCCCGCAGATCCATCATTGCCTCGTAGATCTCTGCTGACATCTTTATGGTATCCTGCTCAAGACTGTTCTCTATCACATCATGAACAAATGTATTGAGCCGCTCTCTGGTTGTATAACCGAGCAGCATCCGAAGCGTGACCGGAATATCATCCTCAGAAATAATCCCCGCCCGCTGTGCATCATCCATATCATGATGAATATAGGCGATCTTGTCCGAAAGTCTTACTACCTGTCCTTCGAGAGTAGACGGATTCCCACTGGTTCTGTGATTCAGGATACCATCCCGGACCTCCCATGTGAGATTCAACCCTTCGCCGTTCTTCTCCAGTATCTGTGCAACCCTGACGCTCTGTTTATAGTGGGCAAAGCCATCCGGATTCACTGCATCAAGAGCCCTCTCACCTGCATGTCCAAAAGGAGTATGTCCCAGGTCATGTCCAAGTGCGATCGCTTCTACAAGATCTTCATTCAGTCTCAGTGCCTTCGCTATTGTTCTGGCAATCTGTGATACCTCAAGAGTATGTGTCAGTCTGGTCCTGTAATGGTCACCCTGGGGTGCCACAAAAACCTGTGTCTTATCCTTCATCCTGCGAAAAGCTTTACTATGAAGGATCCTGTCCCTGTCTCTCTGATAGACAGTCCGTACATCGCATTCTTCCTCCTGCCGCTCTCTGCCTCTGGAACAAAGACTCAAAGCAGCATAAGGACTGAGCATCTTTTGTTCACGCTGTTCCATGCTTTCTCTGATATTCATAAGCGATACCTCCACAAGCTGACAAAATACCTCTTATTAATTATATTCTACATAAAATTTCAAATTCCTCTTTTTTTCAAAAAAAATTGAAATTTTTTTATATTTTTTTCAAAAAGGTGTTGACAAAACAGTTTGGGCATGATATTATATATGAGCTGTCAGCGAGACAGCGACACACAAGAGCTCAAAAAGCTCATAAGTAAGCCAAAAACAAGCAATTTCAATTGAAACTTCGGTTTCAAAAAAACTTTGAAAAAACTTGAAAAAAGTGCTTGACAAGCTGAAAACAGTGTGATATAATAAATGAGTTCACTTCGGTGAACGAAACGCACAGGACCTTGAAAATTGAACAACATGAAAGCAAACAATCATGATGATATCAATCACATATGATTGGCAAAGAATCAAGTTAATTTCTTTGAAGCTTAAAGTACTTTACAAACGCAAGTGATTTCGTTTGAAGGTTAAGTTTCAAATTCTTTTATATGATTAAAACAACGAAAGTTGTTGTAATACCATTTACAAAGAGTTTGATCCTGGCTCAGGACGAACGCTGGCGGCGCGCCTAACACATGCAAGTCGAACGGAGTTGTGTTGAAAGCTTGCTGGATATACAACTTAGTGGCGGACGGGTGAGTAACGCGTGAGTAACCTGCCTCTCAGAGTGGAATAACGTTTGGAAACGAACGCTAATACCGCATAATGTGAGAAGAGGGCATCCTCTTTTTGACCAAAGATTTATCGCTGAGAGATGGCTCGCGGCCGATTAGGTAGTTGGTGAGATAACAGCCCACCAAGCCGACGATCGGTAGCCGGACTGAGAGGTTGATCGGCCACATTGGGACTGAGACACGGCCCAGACTCCTACGGGAGGCAGCAGTTGGGGGATATTGCACAATTGGGGGGAAAACCCTGATGCAGCGACGCCGCGTGAGGGAAGACGGTTTTCGGATTGTAAACCTCTGTCTTTAGGGACGTAAAAAATGACGGTACCTAAGGAGGAAGCCACGGCTAACTACGTGCCAGCAGCCGCGGTAATACGTAGGTGGCAAGCGTTGTCCGGAATTACTGGGTGTAAAGGGAGCGTAGGCGGGGGAGACAAGTTGAATGTCTAAACTATCGGCTTAACTGATAGTCGCGTTCAAAACTATCACTCTTGAGTGCAGTAGAGGTAGGCGGAATTCCTAGTGTA
>ENA-OQCV01000172-OQCV01000172.1-human-gut-metagenome-genome-assembly--contig:-NODE-172-length-18725-cov-2.534090_pt1 | contig 18725 bp, 20 predicted proteins | sample MGYA00242766_ERZ504592 | MGnify/ENA primary metagenome ERZ504592 (study PRJEB26092, sample SAMD00036315) | human gut metagenome | host: Homo sapiens | study: EMG produced TPA metagenomics assembly of...
CAGCGGCTTGCGTCCAACTGAAACGGTCTTGCCCCAAGGTGAGGGAAACAACGGTAGTCACCACCAGTATCAGATAGCTGTACATGGCTACAACCGTCGTCTTGAGATACTTCAAGCCCACCGGAACCAGAAAGTAACTGAGGTAAGTAGGGAAAACCAGCACAAACGCCAGCACCGCCCACGGCACCCAGTGCCACTCCCCATGCAAGGCATCCGTAAGCAAGGGTGCATCCCAGCCTATAATGGACGACACAATCAATCCCGTTACTGCCGCACCGCCAAAGATGTACTTCATCATCGTCACTACCCCGACCTCTTCCAGCAGTTTCTTGCTCACAATCAGGTAAACGGCAAAGACCAGCGAGCTCACCATACAGAGCATGTTGCCCGTAAACGCATCGTGCGCCAGGTCATCACTGCCTTGCGTAAGGATACACAACAACGCACCGCCAAAACCCAGCGCTATGCCGATTATCTTCATCAGCGTAGCCTTTTCGTGCAGGAAAAAGGACAGATATCAGAAAGACCCAAATGGGCTGCATGGAGTTGAAGATGGCACTGGAAACCGGAGTCGTCTTACTGATGCCCAGCAGATAGCAGAACATGAACCCGTAGAGTCCGAAAGCTCCCAGACAGAACAGCCCTATCCGCTGCCGCCTTGTGACCGGTGCCTCCTTTACAAACCAGCTTGTTATCCAAAATGCCACGGCAGCAAAGACACAACGCACCGTGACACCTGTCAATGCACCCAGCCACAAAGGGAGCAGAAATTTCAATCCATTCATATTCAACCCCGCCATGACGCGCGATGCAACCATACTGAGATTGGCTTCCAGTTTCTTATCTTTCATCAGCTTCGTATTTTTCCCCTCAAACAATTCATTACTTTGAAATGTTTTAAGGAAAAAGGAGATAACGTTATGGCAAAAGTTAAAGAAGAGCAATCGTCCCAGCAAACAAAGCAAGTCCTCGCATTCTCCACCCGGCTACGCCATGACCTTAAGAAAGCCTGCCGGCAACTGGATGAGGGAGAAGGACAAGAGGATGTCACAATCAGTAAGGAGGTGGAAGCATGGCTAAACAAATAATCTGGTCGCCACTTGCCAAAGAAGCTCTGAAGGACCTGCTGATTTCCTCGCAAGAAAGAGATGGCAACAAACGGTGTGGCGGGGCTCTGTACACCTTGTTCCAAAATGCATTGTACCGTGTCACGCTGAATCCGTTTATCGGACAGCCCACCGAAGCAGAGAACATACGGTACACCATCCCGCATCCCGACTATACGCTTCTTTACCGGCACAGTCTCCGGAAGATAGAAGTGCTTGTGTTATGGAACAACCATCATAAGTTGGGCAGCATGATAGACCTCATCCGGGAAGAACCCGATACAGAATAAAGCAGTCAATCTTGTCAAGAGCAGATTTATGGAAGATTAACGGAACAGACGCATGATCGTCCGTTCATATAGCCGGAACAAACCATGTATCCGTCCCGAACATATCATCTGTTTATCCTCGACACACCATCTGTCGGCGCTGAACATATCATCCGAAAGCTCGGAGCTTTTCATCCGAAATATCCGGACTTTTCGTCAAAAACATCCGAGCTTTTCGTCAAAACCGCCGGGATTTTCCAAGCAAATGCCTGCCATTCCGCTTGCTGAAGTGGAGGATTAAATCTGTAAAGCACCGGTTTAGGAGAGTAAACCCTAAGCTTTGGCTAATGAAGTGACGGAAGAACACAACAAAAAGGAGAAGCGACGCCTCTCCTTTTATGCTAATTTAAAATTGAATCTGAACTAAGATTGCAGTTACAAAGATACAACATCCGAAAGGCAATGTCAAGCAATCCGGTGTTTTTCTTTACTGACGTCCCATTCTTTATACATGCATCAGATATTGCTTGAAGTCTGCAAAGTCCTTCGACATTGGCAGGCTCTTCTTCTCACCGCGCATAAAAGCCTGAAGCTTGGCAGGTATCTCTACCGCTTCACCGATAATCTTCTCCACTGTATCCTTGAACTTCGCCGGATGGGCCGTCTCCAGGAATACACCCGTTTCGCCGGGTTTCAGTCCTTCGGCCAGGGCCCGGAAGCCGCAGGCTCCGTGCGGGTCGAGTAGGTAATGGTCTTTCTTCCACACTTCCCGCATAGTTTCGGCAATCTGCTCGTCGGTATAAGTGGCACCGCTGATTTCGGCAGAGATGGCGGCATGGCTGCCTCCGTAAAGGTCGAGTACGCGGGCAAAGTTGCTCGGGTCGCCCACATCCATCGCGTTAGCAATGGTAGCGATACTGGGACGCGGTGTATAAACACCCGTCTGCAAATATTGGAAGAAGATATCATTGCGGTTGTTGGAAGCGATAAAGCGTTCCACGGGTAGTCCCATACGCTTGCCGAAGAGGCCGGCAGTGATATTGCCGAAGTTACCACTGGGTACACAAATGACGGCATTGTCTCCCTTACCGGCACGCTTCAGTTGAGCATAGGCATAAAAGTAATAGAATGCCTGCGGCAAGAAACGCGCCACGTTGATGGAATTGGCGCTGGTCAGTTGCAGGTGCTCGTTGAGTTCCCCGTCCATAAAAGCGGATTTAACCAGAGCCTGGCAATCGTCGAACGTGCCATCGACCTCAATGGCCGTGATATTCTGCCCTAAGGTAGTAAACTGTTTCTCCTGGATTTCACTGACTTTTCCCTTCGGGTAGAGCACATAGACGTGTATGCCTTCCACACCGAGGAAACCATTGGCAACGGCACTACCCGTATCACCGGAGGTAGCAACAAGCACATTGACTTGCTTCTTGCCCTCTTTCTTGATAAAGTATCCCAGCAAACGCGCCATGAAGCGACCGCCTACATCCTTAAAGGCAAGCGTCGGACCATGGAACAGCTCAAGCGAATAAATATTCTTTGTCACCCGGACCAGAGGGACATCGAAACTGAGTGTGTCATAAACAATCTGTTTCAGCGTATCGGCAGGAACATCCTCGCCAAAGAAAGCATCTGCCACGCGATAGGCTATCTCCTGAAAGCTGAGTGTATCGATGCTATCGTAAAACTCTTGTGGCAGAGTTTTGATTGTAAAGGGCATGAAAAGCCCCTTGTCTGCGGCAAGCCCCTTTACCACGGCCTCTTCAAGAGTGGCTTCGGGGCTTGTTTGTTGGTGCTATAATATTTCATTGCGGTAATTTTTTTATTCACCACAGAGTCTCACAGAATTCTCTATAAATAAAACCCCGTGAAACTCTGTGTTACTCTGTGGTGGAACTCATAAATTCATTAATAAACTCGTCTTCTTTCATCAGTCCGTAACTGCCTTCACAGGCTGCCACTTCATCAAATGTCCGTACTTCGTCAGCCTCGATACCCGGATGCCAAATGAGGAACGGGATAGGTTCGGCCGTATGCGTACGGAGTTCGCAGGGAGTGGGATGGTCGGGCAATACGGAGATAGCAACGGGTTCCTCCCAATCCTTCACAGCCTCGTAGATAGGACCTACGGCACGGCTGTCCAGATTCTCAATCGTCATAATCTTCAAGGGGACATTTCCTTCGTGACCGGCCTCATCACTGGCCTCGATATGCAGGTAGACAAAATCATCCGTCCGCAATGCATCAAGGGCGGCAGCCACCTTATTCTCATAGTTGGTATCATAAAGCCCCGTCGCACCTTCTACGGTGATGCGCCGCAATCCGGCATAGTAGCCGATGCCGTTAATCAAATCCACGGCAGAAATCACAGCACCACGCTTCACCTGCGGGAACTTGTCTGAAAGGCGCTCCATCTGCGGACGATAACCGGGACTCCACGGCCAGATGCTATTGGCAGGGTCCTTACCCTCGGCCTTCCGCTTCATGTTGACCGGATGGTTTTCCAGCAACACTTGCGAACGGAGAATCAAATCATTAATCAAATCGGCAGTCTGCTTCGGAGTAAGCTCTGCACCGCCTTCGGGGACCGAAATATTCTCCGTACCCTCCATCGGCTTCACCATCAACGGACGGAAAGGCCTCAAAGGGACATCGTGGGGCGGCGTACAGTCAATGCGCTTGTCCCCTCCCTTTTATTACCAGCAGATGGCGGTATTGCACGCCCGTATGGAAATGCACGCGGTCATCACCCAAATGCTCCTGAAGGTATTTTACCAACACATCCGCTTCCTCTGTAGTAATGTGCCCGGCAGAATGATTCTTGATATTGTCTCCCTCGATGCAGATAATGTTGCAGCGCATCGCCATCTCACCCGGCTGCAAGTCCACACCGATACTCGCCGCCTCCAATGGACCGCGGCCTTCGTACACCTTCGGCAGGTTATAGCCCAGAACGGACATATTCGCCACCTCACTGCCGGGATGAAATCCCTCGGCCACCGTCACCAGCCTTCCCACACGTCCCATGCGTGCCAGCTTGTCCATATAGGGAGTTGCAGCCGCCTGCAGCAAGGTTTTGCCTCCCAGAGCCTTCACGGGCCAGTCGGCCATACCATCACCCAATATAATGATGTGTTTCATCTTTCTATATTACGATTTGGATTAAACGTTTGCAATGCTCATAATATCCGCAAATACCCCCGCAGCCGTTACACCCGCACCGGCTCCGTAGCCTTGTATCATCATCGGATATTCCTTATAACGTGCCGTGGTCAGCAGGATGATGTTATTGCTGCCTTCCAGCCCGTAGAACGGATGGTTGGCGCCGACTTCCTGCAAACCGACAGATGCTTTGCCATTTTCCAGTTTGGCTACGAAACGCCAATGCTTGTTCTCGGCTTCCAACACCTTGCGGCGGGCTTCGAAATCGGCATCGAGGCTCGGCACTTTCTTCCAGAAGTCATCCAGGGAGCCTTCAAAGAAGTCATCGGGCACAAAGAGGTTCTTCTCAACATCGCTCTGTTCCAAACAGTAACCGGCCTCGCGTGCCAGAATCACCAGTTTGCGGATAACATCCTTTCCGCTGAGGTCGATACGCGGATCGGGCTCGGAGTAACGTTCCTCCTGCGCCATCTTAATGGTCTTGCTGAAAGGAATGTCGGCACTGATTTTATTGAAGATATAGTTCAACGTACCGCTCAGCACGGCTTCAATCTTCAATATCTTATCACCGCTATGGATAAGGTCGTTAATGGTATTGATGATGGGGAGTCCGGCGCCTACATTGGTTTCAAACAAGTACTTCACACCGCGTTGGCGGGCAATCTGTTTCAGTTCACGGTAGTTCTCGTATTCGGAAGAAGCAGCAATCTTGTTAGCAGCCACTACCGAAACATTGTGCAGCAGCAAGTCCTTGTAAAGGGAAGCCACGCCTGCACTTGCCGTACAGTCCACAAAGACAGAGTTAAAGATGTTCATACCGATAATCTCATTACGCAGCGTTTCCAGAGAGCTGTCCTTTCCCTTCTCCTGCAGTTCTTCACGAAAACGTCCCAAATCGAAACCTTCGCGGCTGAACATGGCTTTGTTTGCATCGGCAATGCCCACTACATTCAGCTGCAGGCCGTTCTCCTGCATCAGCTTCTGGCGCTGGCTGTGAATTTGCTCTATCAAGCTGCCGCCTACGGTTCCTATGCCGCAGATAAAAAGATTCAGTACCTGATATTCCGACAAGAAGAAAGAATCATGGATGACATTCAGCGATTTGCGCAATGATTTGCTGTCCACTACAAACGAGATGTTGGTTTCCGAAGCACCCTGCGCACAAGCAATCACATTGATACCGTTACGCCCCAACGTACCGAACAGCTTTCCGGCAATACCCGGCGTATGCTTCATGTTCTCGCCTACGATGGCCACGGTAGCCAGGTTCTTTTCTGCCTGAATAGGAGAAATTTCTCCCATCTCTATTTCTTTGGCAAACTCCTCGTTCAGCACCTCGCAAGCCAGATCAGCATCCGCATTGCGCACACCGATAGACGTTGAATTCTCCGAAGAAGCCTGGGACACAAGGAACACACTGATGCCATTCTTTGCCAGCGCCTTGAAGATACGGTAGTTCACACCGATGACACCTACCATACCAAGGCCTTGCACTGTAATTAGGCTCGTATCATTGATGGATGAAATACCCTTGATGGCCTTGCTTTGCGGGTCGGAAACCTCTCGCTTGATGACAGTTCCCACACCCTCCGGATTGAAGGTATTCTTCACCAGAATGGGGATATTCTTGTGGCAAACCGGATAGATTGTAGGCGGATAGACCACTTTCGCACCGAAGTTACAAAGCTCCGTAGCTTCCACATAGCTCAATTCATTGATAGTGTATGCCCTGGAAATCACACGCGGGTCAGCTGTCATGAATCCGTCTACATCCGTCCAGATTTCCAGACTGTCGGCATCCAGTGCAGCAGCAATGATTGCCGCCGTATAGTCAGAGCCACCTCTACCCAGGTTCGTTACCTCTCCCGTCATTTTGTCTGTGGAGATAAAACCCGGAACCAATACGCGTTTGGGCAGGCTACTGAATGTCTCGCGCACCAACGAATTTGTCAGCTCCGTATCCAGCACATGCTTGGAATGCTTCTTTTCCGTCTTGATAAACTTGCGTGAGTCAAACCACTCCGCTCCCGTCAACTGGGCAACGATGATAGATGAAAGACGTTCGCCATAGCTCACAATCGTATCGGACGTCTTCTGCGAAAGGTCCTTTATCAGATAAATGCCCTGAAAGATGTCCTTCAGCTCGTTGAGCAGCTCACCAATCTGGCGTTGCAAGGCAACCTGCGCCTCGCCTGCCGGAATCACTTCCTTAATCATTTCCACATGACGATAGACAATCTCCCGGAACTCATTCTCGTAAGAAGCATCACCGGCTGCCGCCATTCTAGAGGTGTTTATCAACTTGTCCGTGATGCCGCCCAATGCGGACACCACCACGATAACCGGTTCATCGACTGCTTCTACAATTCTCTTGACGCTCAAAATACTGTTCACGGAACCTACGGACGTTCCGCCGAATTTCATTACTTTCATTTCTCTTTATATTGTTGAGATGGTTGATACAATGTGTCGGAAACAAGCTGCTACGGCTTGCATTGACTTTAATTAAATGGAAAAACTGCTTGAAAATGGTGTAACACGTAGAAACACAAAATACTATCCCTAACCCCTAAGGGTCATGGTCCACATGGATGTGACTGTATGTTGATAGTACTTGTTCATAGTCTCTTGTTTCTATCATTTATGATAAGTGTTGCAAAAGTAACAATAAAAACATTCAATCTATCACTTTTTGCGACCTTTTTTGCGATAAAAAATGCAGAAAGCCTCTAAAAAGGCAAGAAATATGCACAACTTACGGCTTACACTTTCACACTTTCCATACCATTTTTTCTGTATATCCGTTTATTCTTTTCTAACATTTTGCTATCATTCTCAATATATATCATTATATTTGCATGGAAAACATGAAAGAAAAGTGCGCATGAACCCAGAAAACACTTCCGTTTTGCTAATATACACCGGTGGAACTATCGGAATGATAGAGAATGCAGAAACCGGCGCCCTGGAAAGCTTCAACTTCGAGCAGTTGCAGAAACATGTTCCCGAACTTCAGAGATTTGCGTTCCGTATCGACACTTATCAATTCGACCCGCCCATGGATTCCTCGGACATGGACCCCGATGCCTGGCGCAAACTGGTACGCATCATCAGCAACAACTACAACCAATATACAGGCTTCGTCATCCTGCATGGCACAGACACCATGGCCTACACAGCTTCTGCACTCAGCTTCATGCTTGAAGGGCTGAACAAGCCCGTCATCCTAACCGGCTCGCAACTGCCCATTGGCGTGCTCCGCACAGACGGCAAGGAAAACCTGCTGACCAGCATCGAAATAGCCACCGACCGCCACTCCAACGGACAGCCCATCGTACCCGAAGTCTGCATCTTCTTCGAAAACCACCTGATGCGCGGCAACCGTACCACCAAAATGAACGCGGAGAACTTCAATGCTTTCCGTTCCTTCAATTATCCGGTACTCGCTTCCGCCGGTATACATATTAAATATAATAATGTGCAAAATTCATACGCACGGCACTCCCCACGAACTGGAGCCTCATTATCTGCTTGATACCAACATCGCCATACTGAAGCTTTTTCCAGGTATTCAGGAAAATGTCGTGGCAGCCATACTTGCCACTAAAGGACTGAAGGCCGTAGTCCTCGAAACCTACGGTTCCGGCAACGCTCCCCGAAAGGAATGGTTTCTACGCCGCCTGCATGATGCCTGCGAACAAGGCATCATCATTGTCAACGTCACCCAATGCAGTGCCGGCACTGTTGAAATGGAGCGCTATGAAACCGGTTACCAACTGATGCAGGCAGGAGTTGTCTGCGGATATGACAGCACAACGGAATCTGCCGTAACCAAGCTGATGTTCCTTCTGGGGCACGATTATCCACCTGCCGAAATACGCGAACTGATGGGACGACCGCTGGCAGGGGAAATTACCGTGTGAAGCACAACTATCACTGCACCGGGGTCAATTCTCCCGTCACAGAATCTATTATGAAACCGCTGACATTGATATCATTCGGTATCAGCGGATGATTGATAATAGCTTCCACCGTACCATTTTACCGATTTCTCCGTATCTTCGAATCTACAGCCAAGACTCGAAATCCACTCCGCAGAAACGAATCATATCAATCGTCTCCTGCTTGATGCCCCGGGCCTTCATATGCTCTATCATCTGGGCGCTGCTCATGTGGCACGCACCGCAATCGGAGTGGGCAATAACCATCACTTCCGTCACGCCCAACTCGTAAATGGCCACCATCAGGCTACGAATGACACTACCGAACGGATGTGAAATGATTCCACCCGCATTCTTTATCATCTTCACATCGCCGTTCTTGATGCCCAAGGCTGCCGGCAGTAAAGCGGTCAAACGGGTATCCATACAAGAGAGGATGGCAATCTTCTTATCCGGGTATTTATTCGTGATGTATTTCTCATACCCCTTCTCGGCTACAAAACGCTTGTTGTATGCAAGAATATCTTCTATCATGGCTTTTATAACATGTTATTGTTTTCTACTCACGAAAAATTAAAAAAACTCTATGGGAGTCTGCAAGCCCTGCATCGAAAAATTGTACCTTTGGGCAATCATTTTAGAAGAGAATGCACAACTATGGCTAAAGAGAAGACGGTTTATGTATGCAGCAACTGCGGACAAGACTCTCCCAAATGGGTAGGCAAGTGTCCGTCGTGCGGAATGTGGAACACGTATGTGGAAGAGGTGGTACGGAAAGAAGTGGTGAACAAGCGTCCCGTATCGGGCATAGAGACCGCCAAAGCCAAACCCATAACCCTCCATGAAATTGTAGCCGATGACGAACCGCGCATCGACCTCCATGATGCCGAACTGAACCGGGTACTAGGTGGTGGTCTTGTACAAGGATCTCTTGTTTTGATTGGCGGCGAACCGGGCATCGGGAAATCCACCCTGGTGCTACAAACCGTACTCCGCATACCGGAAAAAACGCATCCTCTACGTCTCCGGCGAAGAAAGTACCCGCCAATTGAAACTGCGTGCCGACCGCTTGACAAGTGCTTCCAGTGATTGCCTCATCGTATGCGAAACTTCCCTGGAACAGATTTACGTCCATATCAAGAACATCCGCCCGGACATCGTCATCATCGACTCCATACAGACGATTTCTACCGAAACCCTTGAATCGTCGCCGGGAAGCATCGCCCAGGTACGGGAATGTTCCGCCTCCATCCTGCGCTTTGCCAAGGAAACGCATACGGCGGTTATCCTCATCGGGCATATTAATAAGGAAGGAAGCATAGCCGGCCCCAAGGTACTGGAACATATCGTGGATACCGTACTCCAGTTCGAGGGCGACCAGCACTACATGTACCGCATCCTGCGTAGCATCAAGAACCGCTTCGGAAGCACTGCCGAACTGGGTATTTACGAAATGCGGCAAGATGGATTACGGCAGGTGAGCAACCCATCCGAACTACTGCTGAGCCAGGACCATGAAGGTATGAGCGGCATAGCCATCGCCTCCGCGATAGAAGGCATCAGACCGTTCCTCATCGAAACGCAGGCATTGGTCAGCAGTGCCGTATATCGGTAACCCACAACGCTCTGCCACAGGGTTCGACATCCGCCGCATGAATATGCTGCTGGCCGTATTGGAAAAACGTGTAGGCTTCAAACTGGCACAGAAAGATGTATTTCTCAATATTGCCGGTGGACTTGAAAGTGAACGACCCGGCAATAGACCTTGCCGTCATCAGCGCCATCCTCTCCAGCAACATGGACACGGCCATAGAGCCAGAGGTGTGCATGGCAGGAGAAATAGGTCTGTCGGGAGAGATACGCCCGGTAAACCGCATTGAGCAGCGCATCGGAGAAGCAGAGAAACTTGGCTTCAAGCGTTTTATACTTCCCAAGTATAATATGCAGGGACTCAATACCCAAAAGATAAAAATAGAATTAATACCGGTACGGAAGGTAGAAGAGGCATTCCGTGCCTTATTCGGATAATCGTTATGATACAAGAATACCAACTACGCGTATTGCCCGAAGTAGCGGCAAACGAGCAACGCCTGAAAGAGTACTTAATACACGAAAAAGGACTGAATGCACGGGAGATAACCGCAGCGCGTATCTTGAAGCGTAGCATCGATGCCCGCCAGCGGACCATCTACGTCAACCTCAACGTGCGTGCCTACTTGAACGAAATGCCAAAAGAGGATGAATACCAACATACCTTATATAATAATGTAGAAGGAAAGCCCCAAGTAGTAGTGGTAGGCGCCGGTCCCGGAGGACTCTTCGCCGCCCTGCGACTGATAGAGCTCGGTCTGCGCCCCGTCATTGTGGAGCGTGGAAAGGACGTACGGGAACGCAAGAAAGACTTGGCGCAAATCAGCCGCCAGCAACTCGTCAACCCGGAGTCCAATTACAGCTTCGGAGAGGGAGGTGCCGGAGCTTACTCGGATGGCAAGCTGTACACACGCAGTAAGAAGCGTGGCAATGTAGACAAGATTCTGAACGTCTTCTGCCAACATGGAGCCTCCACTTCCATACTGGTAGATGCACATCCGCACATAGGTACGGACAAACTGCCGCGTGTTATTGAAAACATGCGGAACACTATCATCCAGTGCGGTGGCGAAGTCCACTTTGAAACACGCATGGACGCCCTGCTCATAGAGAAGGATGAAGTCAAAGGCATTGAAACAAATACCGGCAAGACTTTCCTTGGCCCGGTGATACTTGCCACCGGTCACTCTGCCCGGGACGTATACCGCTGGCTTGCCGCCAACAATGTAGAGATTGAAGCTAAAGGCATTGCCGTAGGCGTACGACTAGAACACCCTGCCACCTTGATAGACCAAATACAATATCACAACCGGAACGGACGGGGAAAATATCTGCCTGCCGCCGAATATAGTTTTGTAAACCAAGTGGACGGACGAGGAGTATATAGCTTTTGCATGTGTCCCGGCGGCTTCGTTGTGCCCGCCGCCAGCGGTCCCGAGCAGATTGTAGTCAACGGGATGAGTCCCAGCAACCGCGGTTCCCGTTGGAGCAATTCGGGAATGGTGGTAGAGCTACGCCCGGAAGACATAGAGCAATTTACTATTGACAATCTACAATTTACAATTTCTATGCAGCACGACAGCGCGGCTAATTGTCAATTGCCAACCGTCAATTCCCAATTAAGCATGATGTATTTTCAAGAGTATCTGGAGCGCCTCTGCTGGCAACAAGGCAATATGAAGCAGACAGCACCGGCACAGAGAATGGCAGACTTCACTAAGAAAAAACTGAGTTACGACCTGCCGGAAACTTCGTATGCACCGGGACTGGTTTCCTCACCTCTCCACTTCTGGATGCCCTCTTTCATTGCAGAACGCCTGAGCAAAGGTTTCCAGCTATTCGGGAAATACAGCCGTGGTTTCTTGACGAACGAGGCGACAATGATTGGAGTGGAAACCCGTACTTCGGCGCCGGTACGCATAACAAGAGACAAGGAGACACTGCAACATGTACGCGTAAAAGGATTGTTCCCTTGCGGAGAAGGCGCCGGATATGCCGGAGGCATTGTTTCTGCCGGAATTGACGGCGAACGATGTGCGGAAGCGGCAAAGGCATTCTTTGATTAAGCTATAATATTTACATCCAAATTTTGATTTTTTGCACTTTTTCTCGTTTAATTTGTAAACTATTATCACATATATGTTGTTATATTGTATTTATTATGAGGTTCATCATAAACATTGTATGCTTTCTATTCCTTTTGCCTCTCATAGCTACGGCGCAAACATATAAATACATAGGGGTGGAAAACGGATTGAGCAACCGCAGAATCTTCGACATTCAAAAGGATTCGGTAGGTTACATGTGGTTCCTCACCAACGAAGGCATAGACCGGTACAATGGAAAAGACATCAAGCATTATAAATTAATAGAAGAAAATCAAAGAGTCAAGTTTCCCCATCCATCTCGGTTGGCTATATTTTGAAGAGAAAGGGAAATTATGGGTCATAGGTAAAGCCGGTCGCATTTTTCAATACAACCAAGAACACGATGTGTTCAACAGAGTATATAAACTGCCCAAGACACCGGTCAATATCAGCTACGGCTATATGGACTGCAATCACAGGATTTGGCTCTGCAGCAGATACAGCATCGCTCTCTACGACACACAAACCGGAGAGGTCCATCAAATGTCCAATGAACTGAAAAGCAGCATTACAAGTATCGAACAAGTGGACAATAACCACTTCTTCATGGGTACCGACAAGGGATTGCGATATGTCAAACTCGAAAACTGAGACATTGCAGATTGTCCCTCTTGAACCTCTTGACAAAATTCCAGGCCCAAATCAGTTCACTCTATTTCCACCAAGAATCACAAATGACTTTCATCGGTACTTTTGAAAAAGGCGTCTTTGCCTACGACATACGGCAACAACGGATTATACACTCCAATACGGATTTGAGCGATGTAAACATTGCCCGAATCAAGCCTCTGAACCAGACAGAGCTATTGATAGCGACAGAAGGTATGGGTATACACAAAATTCAACATGAACTCGTGTATCTCGGAACCGTACATCGTCTCCAGCTACAAAAGCCACAATGAGATGAACAGCAATAACATCAATGACATTTATATTGATGAAGAAAAGCGGATATGGATAGCCAACTACCCGGAAGGAATTACCATTATAGACAACCGGTACAAAAGCTACAACTGGATAAAGCATTCTATCGGAAACAGACAATCGCTGGTCAACGACCAGGTACACTCTGTCATTGAAGACAGTGACGGAGACCTATGGTTCGGAACAAGTAACGGAATCAGCCTTTATCAATCGAAAACCGGGCAGTGGCATTCATTCCTGAGCTCCTTCGACCATCAACTGAAAACAAGAATCACATCTTCATTACGCTATGCGAGGTATCACCCGGCATTATTTGGGCAGAGGATATACTTCGGGAGTATACAAAATAAATAAAAGGACACTCTCGGTAGAATATTTCTCCCCTTACCTGCTCAATCCGGACAACATTCGTCCTGACAAGTATATCCGCGACATTGTAAAAGACTCCAAAGGATATATCTGGTCCGGAGGGTTCTATAATCTGAAGTGCTTCGATTTGTCCCTGAATTCCGTCCGTCTGTATCCCGGAATAAATTCCGTCACCGCCATTACAGAAAAGGACGACGGACACATGTGGATTGGGACAAGTGCCGGACTGTATCTGCTGGACAAAGAGTCGGGTAGATTCCAATATGTCGCCTTGCAGGAAGAGACGACCTACATCAACACACTTTACCAAGCGGAAGACCTCTCTCTATATATAGGAACAAACGGCTCCGGAGTGGTTGTCTACAACGCAAAGGACAGTACGTTCAAGCATTATCACAAGGACAATTGTGCCTTGATTTCAAACAACATCTACACCATACTCCCCGAGTCGGACGGGCATATCCTGATGAGTACCGAAAACGGAATCAGCTGTTTCCACCCTACGGAGAAGACATTCCACAACTGGACTAAAGAGCAAGGGCTGATGTCCTCCTGCTTCAGTGCCTCTTCCGGAACGCTACGCAAGAACAAGGGTTTTGTCTTTGGCAGCACAGACGGAGCCATCGAGTTTCCCGAAGGAACCCGTTTGCCCAAGTACATCTACTCTCCTATGATACTCAGCGATTTTCAGATACTCTATCAGACAGTCTTTCCCGGCAGTCCGAATTCCCCTTGAAGGAAAACATCAACCAGACAGACCGGTTAAAGCTGAAATATAACCAGAACACTTTTTCCCTCAGTATTTCATCCATCAATTATGACGCGCCTGGACAATGTCACTTTCTACTGAAGCTGGAGGCTTTTACGATGACTGGAACCGCCTGGGTGAAGAAGGGCATCTCCGCTTCACCAACCTTGCCTCGGGCGATTACAAACTTTACATACGGGCGGTATCCAAGGAAGAGCCTTATCTTTATTTTGAAGAGCGAAGCATCGACATCAGCATTGCGCGCCCCGTCTGGTTCAGTTTTTGGGCCATAGCCTGCTATGTCCTGCTGACAGTACTGATGTCCGTTGTCGGTTTCCGTGTCATGGCACTGAGAAAACAGGAAAAAGATATCCGATGAGAAAAACCCGTTTCTTTGTCAATACCGCGCATGATATCCGCACGCCATTGACACTGATAAAGGCACCTCTGGAAGAAATGCTTGAAAACAAGACACTGAACGAAGCCGAGACCAACAATATGCACATGGCACTGAGAAATGTCAACTCCCTCCTGCGCATGACTACCAATCTGATAAACTTTGAACGGGCAGAAGTATATTCCCCTCATCTGTACATAGCAGAATATGAATTGAATACTTACATCAAGGAGATATACAACAATTTCCAGACCTATGCCACCATAAAACATATCACTTTCAGATACGAAAGCAATTTCAGCTACATGAATGTATGGTTCGACAAAGAGAAGATGGACTCTATCCTGGAAAATGTCATATCCAATGCTCTGAAGTATACTCCCCAAAATGGCGATATACTCATTTCTGTTTATGACATGAAAAGCTCCTGGAGACTAGAAGTCAAAGATAATGGAATAGGAATTCCCGCCAAAGAACAAAGAAAACTGTTCAAGATGCACTTCCGTGGAACAAATGCCATCAACTCCAAAATAACGGGAAGCGGTATCGGTCTGATGCTGGTGCGGAAGCTGGTAAGCCTGCACAATGGAAAAATATACATTGAGAGCACCGAATGCCAAGGCAGTACTGTCAGAATCATCCTTCCCAAAGAGAAAGAACAGTTCAAGAACTTCACTCTGTCCGTTAAGGATAAGAAGACCTTCTATGAACCGGATGTCCCCACCGTTCCTTTGAAACTTGCCGGAGAACTCCGGACTGAAGACAATGACAAACTGCATCGCATCTTGATTGTAGAAGACAATGACGAGCTGCGCAACTATCTCTTCCAGTCGTTCTCTCCGATTTACAATGTACAAGTATGCAACAACGGCAAGGAAGCGCTGACCATTGTAAAACAATTCTGGCCGGGACTGATTCTTTCCGACATCATGATGCCGGAAATGCGAGGCGACGAATTATGCATCGCCATCAAGAACGATATTGAAACATCCCACATCCCGGTAGTACTGCTGACGGCACTGGGAGATGAAAAGAACATTCTCGAAGGACTCCATATCGGTGCGGACGAATATATTGTAAAACCTTTCAGCATAAACATACTGAAAGCCAGCATTGCCAATCTGCTTGCCAACCGCGCATTGCTGCGCAAGAGATATGCGAATTTGGAAATCAATACAGAAGAAGAGCCCTCCACAACTACCACTTGCTCCAACAGTCTCGACTGGAAATTCATGTCGAATGTAAAGAGACATATCGAGGAGAACATGGATAATCCCGATTTCACAGTGGACGTATTGTGCTCGCTCCTGAATATGAGCCGTACCAGTTTCTACAGTAAACTGAAAGCGCTGACCGGCCAGGCACCGGCAGATTTCGTACGGAATATCCGTTTGAAACATGCTGCCGAGCTGTTGAAAGAAGGGAAATATTCCGTGACTGAAGTAGCAGAAAGAACCGGTTTCTGCGATGGGAAATACTTCCGGGAAGTCTTTAAGAAATATTTCAATGTCAGCCCCAGCCAATATGCGAAAGGAGACACTCCCCGCTCCCCAAAAGGAGAGGGAGAATAGTTCTGCATAGGAGAATTTTTCATTTTGCAGCCCCGCACAGACAAACCCTAAAAAATAATCCGTATTTTTGCAGAAACAAAAAAATCGAGAATGACTCCTGAAATAGCAATCGTCGACTCCAACACCCTCTCCTGTCTGGGACTGCAGAACTTGCTGGAGGAAATCATCCCGACAGCCATCATCCGCTCTTTCCGTTCCTTTGGCGAACTGATGGATGATACGCCTGACATGTATGTACATTATTTCATCTCTTCACAGATTTACTTCGAGCATACCGCTTTCTTTCTGGAGCGCAAGCCCAAAACCATTGTGCTGGTCAATGGTGAAACCGTCCCCCAACTGTCGGGCATGCCGACGCTAAACATCTATCAGGACGAACAAATCTGGCAAAAAACATTCTGCAGCTGCGCCAATACGGAAACCAATACAGACAAAACCACGGAAAGCCGGCACCCGCCAGACACTCGGATATGGCAATAAATACAGCCGCCGGGCACGACCTTTCCGCCCGCGAAATAGAAGTGCTGGTGCTGATTACCAAAGGTCTCATCAACAAGGAGATTGCCGACAAACTGAACATCAGCCTGACCACCGTCATCTCACACCGCAAGAATATCACCGAGAAGCTGGGTATCAAGTCCGTGTCCGGGCTGACTATCTATGCCGTGATGCACGGATATGTGGAAGCGGACAGAATATAATCCTACAACCGGATACATCAGAAGCGAAGTCTTTCAGTAAAAACTCGTCCCCAATTAGTGTGCTAATGTGCCAACATCTAATCGTTCCTCCATGGAGTTAAAAATCGTTCCACCATGGTGGAACGATTTTTACCCCACGGAGGAACGATATTTTCCGCATGATGGAACGATTTAAGATTAGCACTCCAGGAACGAAATCCTAATAAATGAGGATTGTCCCTTCCGCAAGAATCCCTTTACTTTGCAGGCGCTTAAAAAACCAGTTTATGAATAGATATAGAATTTTGACCGGTATCTTCTGCCTCCTGGCAACCGGCAACGTACTTGCCGAAGAGGCAGACACCTTGAAAGTGGTGGATGTAGAGGAAATAACCGTCATTGCCGCCCCCAAAGAAAACCGGAAACTGCGCGAGCAGCCCGCCGCCGTCACCCTGCTTTCGCAGCAGGACATGCAGAACGCACAGGTGAACTCCATCAAGAATCTGACATCCGTAGTGCCCAATATGTTTATCCCCGACTACGGCTCGCGACTGACTTCGGCAGTCTATATCCGCGGCATCGGCTCGCGCATCAACACTCCCTCCGTAGGACTTTATGTAGACAATATACCTTATATAGACAAGTCAGCCTTCGACTTCAGCTATGCCGACGTAGAGCGCATCGACGTGCTACGCGGTCCGCAGGGCACGCTCTACGGGCGCAATGCCATGGGCGGATTGATTAAGGTGCACACCAAATCGCCCTTCTCCTACCAGGGGACGGACTTCCGCATCGGGGGCAGGTACGTACAATGCCTATAATACCTCGCTGACCCACTATCACCGCCTTTCGGAACGGTTCGCCTTTTCCACCGGAGGTTTTTACGATTATCAAGGAGGATTCTTCCGCAACACGGTGAGGGACGAGAAAGCGGACAAGGGGCAATCGGCAGGCGGACGCATCCGCGCCATCTACCTCCCCTCGGACAACTGGAAGGTGGACCTAAACATCAACTACGAATACAGCGACCAGGGTGGCTACCCGTATTTCTACCAAGGCAGCCTGGACCCCCGAAGCACAGAGCGAGCCGCTGAAGCCCTACATCGGAAAAAATCTCCAATAACGCCCGCAGCAACTACTACCGCAACCTGCTGAACACGGGTCTGAACCTGGAATACCAGACACAGCACTTCACGTTGAGCATGGTCACCGGCTACCAGTTTCTAAAGGACTGCATGGACATAGACCAAGACTTCACCGCCAACGACATCTATACCCTGCAACAGAAACAACGCTCCCACGCACTGAGCGAGGAAATCATCTTGAAGAGTAAAAGCGGCAGCCGCTGGCAATGGACCACCGGCGCCTTCGGCTTCTACCAATGGCTGAATACGGAAGCTCCCGTCACTTTCAGGGAAGCCGGAATGGGGATGCTGAACCAGATGTTGGGCAGTGTCATCCCATCGCAAATACAAGTAGAGATGGGACCGTCCATGAGCATGAATATCCTGCCCTCACTGGGCATCAGCAGCCGGACCATGCCCATCGGGGGCAGTTTCGACACTCCGCTGCTGAATGGGGCACTCTTTCATCAATCCACCTTCAGAGATTTATTCGGGCTGAAAGGAGTGTCGTTCACTGCCGGGTTACGCCTGGATTATGAGCGTATGAAGATGGATTACAACTCCGGCACCAGCCTGGACTACAAGGTGGGCATCAAGGGAGAAATGAAGCGGGGCGACGTCGTCATCCGCGAAATAGAGATGATGCCGGAGACGGCGCTGACCGTAGAGTCGCGCTACCAAGGAAACATTGATAAGGATT
>ENA-OQCV01000173-OQCV01000173.1-human-gut-metagenome-genome-assembly--contig:-NODE-173-length-18608-cov-2.881229_pt1 | contig 18608 bp, 22 predicted proteins | sample MGYA00242766_ERZ504592 | MGnify/ENA primary metagenome ERZ504592 (study PRJEB26092, sample SAMD00036315) | human gut metagenome | host: Homo sapiens | study: EMG produced TPA metagenomics assembly of...
TGTCGGTGTTGATAGCCAGGATGAACTCAGAGTCCTCCATACCGGCCTGGTGCTGAATCGCGCCGGAAATACCGCAGGCGATATACAGCTCGGGATGGACGGTCTTGCCGGTCTGGCCGACCTGACGATCCTTCTCAATCCAGCCGCTGTCCACGCCGATACGGGAGGAGGAAACCTCGCCGCCCAGCTCGGCAGCCAGCTCGCGCAGGGGGTTGTAGCCCTCGGGACCGCCCACGCCGCGGCCGCCGGAGACCAGGATCTTGGCGTCGGTGATATCCACAGCCTTCTTGGTCTGCTTCACCACGTCCAGGATCTCCACGTTCATGTCGGCCTCGGTCAGGCCGGCGTCAACCATGACGACCTCGCCGGTGCGGCTGGTATCCTTCTCACCCAGCTCCATCACGCCGGGGGCGGACGGTAGCCATCTGAGGACGGTAGTTGCGGCACACAATGGTGGCCATGACGTTGCCGCCGAAAGCGGGACGGGTCATCTTCAGGTTGCGGTCTTCCATATCGAACTTCTGCTTGGACAGGTCGATGGTGGAGCTCTCCTTCAGGAAATCAATGTACTTTGCAGTGTCGATGTCCAGATGGGTAGCATCAGCGGTCAGGCCGGTGTGCAGACGAGCTGCGCAGCGGGGGCCCAGATCGCGGCCGATGTTGGTTGCACCGATCAGCAGGACTTCGGGCTTATACTCGTTGACCATGTCGCACACGACCTTAGCGTATGCATCGGTGGTGTAGTCCTTCAGCAGGGGGCTGTCGCAGACCATGACCTTATCAGCGCCATAGCCGCCCAGCTCCTTGGCAATGCCGTCCACGTTGTCGCCCAGCAGCAGGCCGGTGACCTCGCAGCCCAGCTCATCAGCCAGCTTGCGGGCCTCGCTCACCAGCTCGAAATCAGTGGGCATCAATGCGCCCTGGCGCTGCTCGCAGAAGACCCATACGCCCTTGTATTCGTTAAAATCAGCCATTGTAATCCTATGCTCCTTTCATCAGATCAGGTGCTTCTTGGCCAGGATACCAGCCAGCTGTGCGGCAGTATCGTCGCCCTTGAGCATGGTGCCTGCGCCCTTCTGCGGAGGAGTGAAGGACTTAAAGACGTTCGTCGGAGAACCCTTCAGACCGATGGTATCGACCTCGATCAGCGGATCGTCCTTCAGTGCGTTGTAATCGAACACTTCCATCGGCTTGTCGTAGCAGGTGAAGATGCCATTCACGCTCATGTAACGGGGCTGGTTCAGCTCCTTGATGCAGGTCAGCAGGCAGGGAGTCTGCACCTTGACCATCATGTAGCCGTCTTCCAGCATACGCTTCACGGTCAGGGTGTTGCCATCCTTCTGGATGTCTGCCACGTAGGTGACCTGAGGCAGGTGCAGCTTCTCAGCGATCTGAGGACCGACCTGAGCGGTATCACCATCAATTGCCTGACGGCCGCAGAACACAACGTCCTCGGGGCCGACACCGATCTTGTTGACGGCAGCAGCCAGGATCTGGCTGGTTGCGAAGGTATCGGAACCGCCGAACTCACGGCCGGAGACCAGAACAGCCTTATCTGCACCGCGGGCCAGCAGCTCACGCAGCATGCCTTCTGCCGGCGGGGGACCCATGGTAACAACAACGACTTCGCAGCCGGTAGCGTCCTTGAGCTTCAGAGCAGCCTCCAGAGCGTTCAGGTCATCAGGGTTGGTGATGGTAGCCATCGAAGCACGGTCCAGAGTGCCATCGGGCTTGACGGACACCTTGCCGGAGGTATCAGGAACCTGCTTTACACAAACAATTGCTTTCATTGTAACTCTTGCCTCCCTTACTTCAGCAGCGCGCCGGAAATGACCATCATCTGCACTTCGCTGGTGCCCTCGTAGATCTCAGTGATCTTGGCATCACGCATCATGCGCTCGATGGGATAGTCACGGGTGTAGCCGTAACCGCCGAACAGCTGCAGGCAGCGGCGGGTCACATCGCTTGCGGTGCGGGCTGCGATCAGCTTTGCCTGAGCAGCCTCAACGCTGTAACGGACCTTCTTGCCATCCATTGCTTCCTGCTTCTTCAGAGCAGCAGCGTAGACCAGATACTTTGCAGCCTCAACGCGTGCCTTCATCTCAGCCAGCTCGAACTGGGTGTTCTGGAATGCGGAAATGCTGCGGCCGAACTGCTTGCGCTCCTTGACGTAAGCAACGGTCTCTTCCAGAGCGCCCTCGGCGATGCCCAGAGCCTGAGAAGCAATGCCGATACGGCCACCGTCCAGAGTAGCCATAGCCAGCTGGAAGCCGCGGCCACGCACACCCAGCATACGGTCAGCAGGGATGCGGCAGTCCTCAAAGATCAGCTCGCAGGTGGAAGAACCGCGGATGCCCATCTTGTCCTCAGCCTTACCGACGGAGAAGCCCGGGTCGGTGCGCTCCACGATAAAGGCGGAGCACTGCTTGGTGGGACGGCCCTTCTTGTCGGGCACGATATCGGTGACAGCAATAACGATAAAGACGTTTGCGTAGCCGGCGTTGGTGATGAAGATCTTGGAACCGTTCAGGATCCAATCACCGGTCTCGGGGTCCTGCTTTGCAAAGGTCTGCTGACCCTGTGCATCGGTGCCGGCACCCGGCTCAGTCAGGCCGAAAGCACCCAGCCACTCACCGCTGCACAGCTTGGGCAGATACTTTGCCTTCTGCTCGGGAGTACCATTTTCATAAATAGGAGCAGCACACAGGCTGGTGTGAGCAGAGACGATGACACCGGTGGTGCCGCAGACCTTGCTCAGCTCTTCCACTGCCATGACGTAGGACAGCACATCGCCGCCTGCACCGCCGACCTCAGTCGGGAAATAAATGCCCATCATGCCGAGCTTGCCCATCTTTTCGACGGTCTCTTTGGGGAAGTACTCTTCCGCATCAACCTTCTTTGCCAGGGGCTTGACTTCGTTCTCAGCAAACTCGCGGTACATTTTCTGTACCATCTGCTGCTGCTTGGACAGAGTAAAATCCATCGCTATATCCTCCTAACGGGTCTTTTTCATTTACCGGAATTGCCCGGTGCAAACAAATTCCTCCCGGCCGCTTTTCCACGGTCGGGAGAAACGTTTATCAGAATTTACAGCTGGTCAACAGGGGTCTTGGTGCGGTCTGCGTTGTAAACGTAGAAGCCCTTGCCGCTCTTGCAGCCCAGGTTGCCGCCACGGACCATCTTACGGATCAGCGGGCAGGCACGATACTTGCTGTCGCCGGTCTCCTTGTACAGCACATCCATGATGGCCAGGCAGATATCCAGGCCGATGAAGTCGCCCAGCTCCAGGGGACCCATGGGGTGGTTGGCACCCAGCTTCATAGCGGTGTCGATGCCGGCGATATCGGAAACGCCTTCCATCTTGATGAAAGCAGCTTCGTTGATCATGGGGATCAGGATGCGGTTGACGACGAAGCCTGCAGCCTCATTGACCTGAACCGGCTGCTTGCCGATGGCAACAGAGATCTCCTTGATCTTCTCAACGGTCTCAGCGGGAGTGTTGCAGCCTGCGATGACCTCGATCAGCTTCATGCGGTCTGCGGGGTTAAAGAAGTGCATGCCGACCAGCGGACGGCTAACGCCCTTGCCGATCTCGGTGATGGACAGAGAAAGAAGTGTTGGAAGCGAAGATGCACTCGGGCTTGCAGATCTTGTCCAGCTCGCCAAAGGTGGTCTGCTTGACCTTCATATCCTCAAAAGCAGCCTCAACGACCAGATCGCAGTCAGCGCACAGGTCTTCCTTCAGGCCCGGGGTGATGGCAGCAACGATAGCGTCTGCCTTTTCCTGCGTCATCTTTCCCTTGGCAACCAGCTTCTCGTAGCCCTTCTTGATCTTTGCCAGACCATTCTCGGCCCACTCCTGCTTGATGTCGCACAGAGCAACGGTGTTGCCCTCAACCTGTGCAAATGCCTTTTGCAATGCCCTGGGCCCATGGTGCCAGCGCCGATAAACACCGATCTTCATAGGAAACCTCTCCTTTAATATCAAAAATTATGTAGTAATGGATTAGTGTTGGTGAACACTGCCTTGGGCTTCGGCTTCTCACGGCTCAGGAAGCAGGCCATGCCTTCCTTCTGGTCGTGGGTCTCGAAGCAGCTGCCGAACAGCTTTTCCTCGACCTCAACAGCCTTCTCGATGGGCAGGCTGATGCCGCCGTTGATTGCCTTCTTGCAGTTGCGTACAGCGATGGGTGCATTCTTTGCGATCTTGCCGGCCAGCTTCAGCACGTTCTCCATCAGTTCAGCCTGAGGATACACAGCGTTCACCAGACCAATGCGCAGAGCCTCGTCCGCCTTGATGTTCAGTGCAGAGTAGACCAGCTGCTTTGCCATACCCATGCCGACCAGACGTGCCAGACGCTGGGTGCCGCCGAAGCCCGGGGTGATGCCCAGACCCACTTCCGGCTGGCCGAACACAGCGTTGTCAGAGCAGATGCGGATGTCGCAGCTCATAGCCAGCTCGTTGCCGCCGCCCAGTGCAAAGCCGTTCACGGCTGCAATAACGGGGATGGGGAAGCTCTCAATCATCAGGAACACATCATTGCCCAGCTTACCGAAGGCCTCGCCCTCTGCCTTGGTCATGGTGCTCATGGAACCGATATCTGCGCCTGCCACGAAGCTCTTGTCGCCTTCGCCGGTCAGAACGATGCAGCGGACAGTCTCCTGATCCACAGCCTCAAAAGCTGCCTTCAGGTCTGCCAGAACTTCGGGGTTCAGGGCATTCAGTGCCTTGGGGCGGTCGATGGTAATGATCTCAACTGCACCCTGCACCTCGGTTTTTTACAAATGCCATTGTGAAAACCTCCTATTCAAATCTTATCAATTATCACAAACAGCCCCCGGACGGAGGAAAGGCTCTCCGGTTCCCTTCCCCGTCCGGGTCTGTCATTCAGTCAGGATTCCAAGAGGTGGAGCTTAGTCCATCTCAACGATGGTAGCGCAGCCCATGCCGCCGCCGATGCACAGGGTAGCCAGACCCTTGTGAGCACCACGGTGCTTCATAGCATACAGCAGGGTGACCAGGATACGAGCGCCGGAAGCGCCGACCGGGTGGCCCAGAGCAATTGCGCCGCCGTTGACGTTCACCTTGCTCATATCAAAGTTCAGAGCCTGGCTGACAGCCACAGACTGAGCAGCAAATGCCTCGTTGGCCTCGATCAGATCCATGTCAGCAACAGTCAGGCCGGTCTTTGCCATGACCTTCTTGGTAGCGGCGATGGGGCCCAGGCCCATGACTTCGGGCTCAACGCCTGCCAGAGCACCGGCGACCCAGGTAGCCAGAGGCTTCACGCCCAGCTCCTTAGCCTTCTCCTCGCTCATGATGACCAGAGCAGCAGCGCCGTCATTGATGGCGGAAGAGTTGCCGGCGGTCACGATGCCGTCCTTGGTGAAAGCGGGCTTCAGCTTTGCCAGCACTTCAGGAGCGCTCAGACGGGGGCCTTCATCGGTATCGAACACGGTGTCGCCCTTCTTGCCCTTGATCACAACGGGAACGATCTCGTCCTTGAAAGCGCCGTCCTTGATGGCCTTGTCAGCCTTCAGCTGGCTGTTGTATGAGAACTCGTCCAGCATCTCACGGGTGATGGGGCTGTAGCCGTACTTCTTCTGATAAGTCTCGTTGGTGCAGACATTCTCAGCGGTCATGCCCATGTGCTTGTTGAAGCCGCAGGCATCCCACAGAGCATCGTTGACCATGGTATCCACGATCTCGCTCTTGCCCATGGGTGCGCCCATGCGGTAGCCGTAACGAGCCTTCTGCAGTGCGAAGGGAGCCATGTCCATGTTCTCCATGCCGCCTGCGACCACGATGTCAGCATCGCCAGCCTCGATCATCTGAGCAGCCATATTGACGCAGTTCAGACCGGAGCCACACACCACGTTGACGGTGACAGCCGGGGTCTCGATGGGCAGACCAGCCTTCAGAGCAGCCTGACGTGCAACGTTCTGGCCCAGACCAGCCTGAATGACACAGCCCATGTAGACATGATCGACCTGCTCAGGTGCGACGTTTGCACGGTTCAGAGCTTCCTTGATGACGATGGAGCCCAGCTCAACTGCGGGAACGTTTGCCAGAGTGCCGCCGAACTTGCCAATAGCGGTACGGCATGCAGATGCGATAACGATCTTTTTCATGTGAATAGCCTCCTGAATTGTGTATGTGTTACTTTTCGTAAGCCATTTTTATCAAAACGCCCGTAAGCGCTTTTACAAATTAGGTCTCGGGGTCTTTTTTCTGCCGGATCAGCGCATACTTTTCGTTGACCGCCTTTTCCACATTGGGTGTGACGAACTTACCGATGTCGCTGCCGTAGTAAGCTGCCTCTTTTACAATGGTGGAAGAAAGGTAGCTCCACTTGATGCTCGTTGCCAGAAACATGGTCTCGATGCCGGGCATCAGTGCGTGATTGGTCTGCGCAAGCTGGATCTCGTTTTCAAAATCCGTCACCGCCCGCAGGCCCCGCACCATCACCGAAGCGTGCCGTTTCTTGGCGAACTCCACGGTCAGGCCGTCGAAGCTCTCCACCGAAACATTCTGGATGCCTTTGCAGCACTCCTTGAGCAGCTCTACGCGCTCCTCCACGGTGAAGAGCGGATTCTTTGCGCTGTTGTTGAGCACCGCCACGATCAGATGATCGTTGATCTTTGCTGCGCGCTTGATGATATCGAGATGCCCTTTTGTGACCGGATCGAACGAACCGGGATAAACTGCTGTTGCCATCGTCTGGTGTCCTCCTTGAGCGCTGTGAAAAGCGCGTTTTGGTTCTGCCATGATAGCACTTTCCAGTCTTGGGTGCAAGATTTTTGTGCAAGCTGTACGTTCTTATATCGTAAAAATTTAAACAATCATGTCGTGCTGCATCGCAGCTGCTTGCTACGCTATAAGTAAACCATATCGTCAAAATTTTTATCAAGTCCTTTTGCAAAGATTTTGGTTTTCCAGTACCAAACAATCGTCCAAAAAATCTCCTCGAATTTTGTCCATATTGCCAGTCGGTCAAAATTTTCTCGATAAACTATTGATTCTACACATTGTTAATGTTATAACTAAGTTGTGCAGATCTGCTGCCCTGTCCGACAGCTGCATTCTGCTGGTTATCAGGATATCATCCGCCTGTGTCAGAGCTGTGTTCAAATTGCCAACAGGCGGTAAACATCCTGCAAAGATTTGTCCGTGCAGGAAGAGTAAATGATAAATTTACAATTCCTTTATGTTATTATAGGAGAGGATGGTTTATAATGGATTTTACGGAACTGTATGCTCAGAAGAAAATGACCGCCGCTCAGGCTGCCGCACTGGTCAAAAGCGGTGACTGGGTGGATTACGGCTGGGCTGTGAACACCCCTGTGGCGGTGGATGCCGAGATCGCAAAGCGTCTGCCTGAGCTGGAAGGTGTCAACTTCCGCGGCGGCATCCTGATGTGGGTGCCCGCGATCTTCCAGATCGACGATCCCGCTGCACACATGACATGGAACAGCTGGCATATGGGCGGCATTGAGCGCAAGGCCATTGCACAGGGCTTCTCCTTCTACTCCCCCATCCGTTATTCCGAGCTGCCCCGCTACTACCGCGAAAGCCCGGATCCGCTGGATGTGGCGGTGTTCCAGGTGACCCCCATGGACGAGCACGGCTACTTCAACTTCGGCCCCAGTGCATCTCATCTGGGTGCTGTGTGCGAAAAAGCCAAGAAGATCATCGTTGAGGTCAACAAGAACATGCCCCGCTGCCTTGGCGGCATGGAGAACTGCATCCACATTTCTCAGGTCACCGGCATCGTGGAAGGCGGGAACCCGCCCATCGGCCAGATGGCCGCTCCCGGTGCTGCTACCGAAGTGGATCTGAAGGTTGCCAACCTGATCGTTCCGCAGATCCCCAACGGTGCCTGCCTGCAGCTGGGCATCGGCGGTATGCCCAATGCCATCGGCAGCCTGATCGCACAGAGCGATTTGAAGGATCTGGGCGTGCACACCGAAATGTATGTGGATGCCTTTGTGGATATCGCCAAGGCCGGCAAGATCACCGGTGCATGCAAGCAGCTGGACAAGGGCCGTCAGGTCTACGCCTTCGGTGCCGGCACCCAGAAAATGTACGATTACCTGAACGATAACCCGGAGTGCATGTCTGCACCCGTGGACTACACCAACGATATCCGCAGCATCTCCGCACTGGATAACTTTATTTCCATCAACAACGCTGTGGACATCGACTTGTTCGGTCAGGTGAACGCCGAGACTGCAGGCCTCAAGCACATCTCCGGTGCCGGCGGTCAGCTGGACTTCGTTCTGGGCGCATACCTTTCCAAGGGCGGCAAGAGCTTTATCTGCCTGTCCTCTACCTTCTTTAATAAGAAGACCGGCCAGCTGGAGAGCCGCATCCGTCCCACTCTGGAAAACGGCAGCATCGTCACCGATACTCGTGCCAACATCCACTACCTGTGCACCGAGTACGGCTGCGTGAACCTGAAGGGCCTGACCACCTGGGAAAAGGCCGAAGCTCTGATCAGCGTAGCACATCCCGACTTCCGTGAAGACCTGATCAAGGAAGCCGAAAAATGCACATCTGGCGCAGGAGCAACAAAATCTGATAAGTGCCGCGGGGATTCCTGCTGTCCGCGGCTGAAATGGAGTCTATCATGATGGACAAAAAGCCGCACATCAAGCCCTATCTCTACGGGATGTTGGCAGGATTTGGAGCGATCTCCCTGAGCATCATCTTCTTTTTCCTGATCTACCGCTTCGATGGTTTTGGCGATGCCATCTCCACGCTGACCGGCATTCTGATGCCATTCATCTACGGTGCCGTCATCGCCTACCTGCTCAAGCCCGTGTGCAACACCATCGAGAGCTTTCTGCGCCGGTTCATCCCGGAAAAGATGCATGGTCTGGTCAATGTGCTGTCCATTACGCTGACCATCCTGTTCGGCCTGCTCCTCATCTACGCTTTGTGCATGATGATCATTCCGCAGCTCATTACCAGCGTGACCACCCTGTACTACACTGCGCAGCGCAACCTTGCAAAGTTCGTGCAGTGGGCGAATCATGTGGAGTTCATTGAGAACAACCAGCAGATCATGGACATGCTCAACTCTGCTTATGCCACCATTAGCACCAATATCGATGATCTGATCAAGACCCGGCTCCTGCCCTCCATGCAGAACATCGTCAGCGGTGCCGCAGCGGGTGTGCTGAACGTAGTGACCATGGCCAAGAACCTGATCATCGGCATCATCGTGGCCGTGTATATGCTGGCCAGCCGCAAGCGCTTTGTGCAGCAGGCCAAGCTGGTGCTCTACAGCATCTTCAAGCCCCGCTGGGCAGAGCTGATCAAGGAAGAAGTGAAGTACGCCGATAAGATGTTCGGCGGTTTCATCAACGGCAAGATCATGGATTCCGCCATCATCGGCGTGCTGTGCTACATCGGCTGCCTGATCTTCAAGTTCCCCAGTGCCCTTCTGGTTTTCCCGTGATCATCGGCGTGACCAATGTGATCCCCTTCTTCGGCCCGTTCATCGGTGCCGTGCCCGCCACCCTGCTGATCCTCATTCAGAACCCCATCAAGGCGCTGTGGTTCGTCCTGTTCGTTCTGGTGCTGCAGCAGCTGGACGGAAACGTGATCGGCCCCAAGATCCTGGGCAACACCACCGGTCTTTCCAGTTTCTGGGTACTGTTCGCCATCCTGCTGTTCGGCGGTCTGTGGGGCTTTGTGGGCATGATCGTAGGTGTGCCGCTGTTTGCAGTCATCTATGATGTGATCAAAAAGCTGGTCATCCACGGCCTGAAGCGCAACAAGGAGATCGACCTGCTGCAGACTTACCACGACAACTTCGGTGACCCGGAGGACGATGTTCCGGTAGAAACGTCTGCATCGGAAGCACCTCCTGCCGAAACAAATAATCTATAAATCACAATGCCCCGGCATTCCATGTGATACGCTACCCCTAGAGTAAACAGAGACAAAAACTCTGAGTACTCTGGGGGTATTTTCATGTCAAGAAGGAACAATCACTCTTCACGATTGACTGCTGCAACAACCGCCGTTACCAGCACCGTCTGTTCATCCAGATGTCGATGCAGGCTCATGTCGGTGCCATGAACCGAGCTGCCTGATACCGATTTTGCACAAAAAATTCGCCGTCTCCTTGTGGAAACGGCGAACAAAAACTTATATTATTTCTCTGTCTACTTGACGGAGCGCACTTCAATGGAACGCCTGGGCTTTGTTTGCATTATGATGTCTGCCTTCGTTACTTTTCAATGGGCTGCGAGGGCTTCCAGTCCTTGTAGTTCTCGTAGCGGCTCTCGCGGATCTTGGTGTGGGACCAGATCTCATCCGCCGTGGGCTGCCAGTTGGCTGCATAGTTCTTGCACTTCTCGCACAGGTGCTCCACGCTCTCCGGCGACTGCAGGTCGGTGCTGTGGGCACCGGTCTCGTGCACCATCTTCTGCAGCAGTTCGGGGTTTTCCAGCATCGGGCAGGGACGCAGATGGTTCTTGTTGAAGGGCTGGCCGTTGTGATAAGCCATGAACAGCGGACTGTGCAGAATTTCCAGAATGCTCTGGTCGTGGATATTGGCATTGGAGTAGTGGATGAACACGCACGGCTCTGCGTCACCGGCAGAGTTGATGTGGAAGTAGTTGCGTCCGCCGGCAATGCAGCCGCCCACGAACTCGCCATCGTTCTGGAAATCCATCGGGTAGAACGGGATATCGCACTCTTCCGAGCGCAGATAGCGGATGCGGTCGATCATATATTTGCGCTGCTCCGGGGTAGGCATCAGTTCCGGTGCTGCCTCGTTGCCCACGGGCATGTAGTGGAAGTAGAAGCCGAAGTGTGCGCCCTTCTCGCACAGGAAACGCATGAACTCATCGTTGGTAACAGCTTCGATATTATCGCGGGTGTAGCAGATGGACGTGCCGAACACGATGCCGTGCTCCTTGAGCAGATCCATAGCATGCATGACAGCGGCATAGTGCCCCTCACCGCGGCGGGCATCGTTGGTCTCCGGGGTGCCCTCGATGGACAGCATGAAGGCAATGTTGCCCAGACGCACCACCTCTTTGCAGAAGGGCTCATCGATGAGGGTGGAGTTTGTGTAGATGGCAAACTGCACATCATTGTGCTTCTCGGCCAGCTTGAGGATATCAGGCCCTTTGCGCACCAGCGGCTCGCCGCCGGTCAGCATGTACAGGTATACGCCCAGCTCCTTGCCCTCGGTAACGATCTTGTCCATATCCTCAAAGCTGAGGTTGTTCTTGTTGCCATACTCGCCAGCCCAGCAGCCCACGCAGTGCATATTGCAGGCGGAAGTGGGGTCGAACAGGATCAGCCAGGGGATGTTGCACTGATACTTCACGCGGTTCTCGCGGATGGTCTTGGTGCCGCGGAAGAAAGCCTCGTAGCCCAGATTCAGCGCCATGGTGCGGGCCACGTTGGGGTCGGTCTGATCCAGCACACAGTTGATGAGCTTGGACCACTTGCTGTCGGGGTCGGTCAGGGTCTGTCTGGCGTGTTCGTAGGCTTCAGCGCTGAACGAACTGCCATAGAACTGCTTTGCAACATCCACCAGCTGTCCCACGGTTTTCTGACGGTCTTTATCGGCATGAGAAAGCACCACGTCCACCATTTTACCAACGGCAGCACGCTGCATTTTATGAGTCAGGCTCTCAACAGAAGTATTCATTATCCTTTTCCTCCAAACGGTATTTTTCGGAAATCTCTTTTTCTATTTCTATGCCATTACTCTACCATTCTATCCCACAAGTTGCCATAAACAGAAAAAGCGCCGTGATAGAAAACCCATCACGGCGCGGATTATGATAAAATTTTGTCGTTCTTCCGGTTCAACCGTCCTGTTCCAGATGGATCTTATTGCTGGCAAGGCGGCATAACGCGCGGCGCAGATCGCCCTGCAGCATCCGTCCCATACGTTCTACCATCACAGCGGGCTCGGTCTTCATATCCCGGCGGATCCATTCCAGCACCACGCCCACCAGCGCATATTTGTAAAAATCCACCACAAACTGCTTGTCATCGTCCTGCACGGTGATGTCGCGGCATTCGCGATCCGCAAATTCCTTCAGCATGGGGTCCAGAAGCTTGTACAGATACTGCTCCACCTGTTCACGACCCACAGAGCGGTATACGTTCAGTACCAGTGTTTTGTTATCCCGGATCTGGTGCAGGATTTCCAGAAATGCTTCGGTCCATGTATCAAAGCTCTGGCGGCCTTCCATCGCCTTGACCGCATCTTCCGTCAGGATCCAATCCACCAGATCGTAAATATCCTTGAAGTGGTAGTAGAAAGTCATGCGGTTCACGCCGCAGTCCTCGGTGATATCGTTGATCGTGATCTTATTGAGGGGCTTTTCCAGCAGCAGCTTTTTCAGCGATGCTTCCAGTGCCCGCTTCGTTGTTTGTGACACAAAAACCTTCCTTTCCCGACCGTAGAAATTTTTCCCGCTGCGTACGGCGATTGGCAGCTTCGTACATTATAATACCGCAAAAGCCGTCCCGATTGCAAGCATTGATTCTGTCCATTTTGTAAATAAAGAATCTTCCTGCGTTTTCACTCCGGCAGTTTCTCGTTTCAAAAAGCGTTTCTCAGCCCCCCAAAACCCCTTCCGGCGGTGCGCAATGCCTGCAAAAGCGGCTTCTTCCGGCAAAAAAGCGGAAAAAGGCCCTTGATTTTATATTTCTCTACGCTTAGAATGGGAGCAGACGGCTGTGATTGAAGTGCCGTTTTGAGGGAGGGTACAAACTATGATGGATACCATTGGTTTTCTGGGCTGCGGCAACATGGGTGGAGCCATCGCCCGTGCCGTTTGCAAAGCTGTTGACCCTAAGAAAGTTTTTCCTGGCAAACCGCACTGCGGCCAAGGCACAGGCACTGGCCAAAGAACTGGGCTGCAAAACAGCCACCAATGCCGAGGTGGCCGGTGACTGCGACCTGAATTTTTCTGGCGGTAAAGCCCCAGATGATGGAAGCTCTGCTCCAGCCGCTCAAGTTCACCTTTGACGAGCGCCCCCAGCCGTTTTTGTGCTGTGCAGCATGGCAGCGGGCCTTTCGATCGCCCGTATTCAGGAGATGGCCGGTGAGGACTTTCCTGTGATCCGCATCATGCCCAACACCCCGGCTTCGGTGGGCGAGGGTATGATCCAGTACTGTTCCAGCAATGTCACCGCTGAGGAAGAAGAAGCCTTCCTCAGGATCATGGCTCCTGCGGGCCGTCTGGATGCCGTGCCGGAAAGTCTGATCGATGCCGCCAGCTGCGTTTCCGGCTGCGGCCCGGCATGGGTGTACCAGTTTATTGAGGCTCTGGCCGACGGCGGCGTGGCCTGCGGCCTGCCCCGCGCCAAAGCGCAGGAATATGCCGCGCAGATGGTTCTGGGCAGCGCAAAGCTGGTGCTGGAAAGCGGAAAGCATCCCGGCGAACTCAAGGATGCTGTGTGCAGCCCCGGCGGCAGCACCATTCAGGGCGTGCGCGTGCTGGAAGAGCACGGCCTGCGCGGTGCGGTGATGGGATGCCGTGATCGCCTCGTACAATAAGACAAAGGAAATGGGAAAGGGTTAAGGATATCATGCGCATCGTTGTAAAAGTAGGCACTTCTACTCTGGCATACGCCACCGGACGGCTGAACATCCGCCACACGGAACAGCTGGTCAAGGTGCTCAGCGACCTGAAAAACGAGGGCCATGAGGTCATTCTGGTGTCCTCCGGTGCCATTGGCATGGGCGTGGGCAAGCTCTCACTGCCAACCCGCCCAAAGGACACCACCACCAAGCAGGCCTGCGCCGCTGTGGGCCAGTGTGAGCTGATGTACACCTACGACCGGCTGTTCAACGCCTACAATCACACCGTGGCGCAGATCCTGCTCACCGGCGTGGACGTGGAGCACACCGAACGCCGCGTGAACTTTCAGAACACCCTGTCCCGCCTGCTGGAGCTGGGTGCCCTGCCCATCATCAACGAAAACGACACCGTTGCCACCGATGAGATCACCTCCATTGGCGACAACGACACGCTGGCGGCCATCGTGGCCTGCTGCGCCAAGGCTGACATGTTGGTGCTGCTGAGTGACATCGACGGCCTGTACACCGCCAATCCCCACACCCACACGGATGCAAAGCTCATCCCGCTGGTGGAGGAGATCACCCCCGAGGTGATGGCTCTGGCCGATGGTGCCGGTTCGGCCCTTGGCACCGGCGGCATGGCCACCAAACTGCGCGCTGCCCGCATGGTAACGGGCAGCGGTGCCGATATGGTCATTGCCAACGGCGCACACCCGGAGCATTTTGTACGACATTGCCGCAGGCAGATCCGCAGGCACCCGCTTTGCGGCCCGCAAGGAGGACTGAACACATGACCACACAGGCAAATTCTGGAAGCCGCCCGCAGCGCCAAAAGTGCCCTTGCGCTGGCCGATAACACCGCCCGCAACGCGGCCCTGCTGGGCATGGCGGACGCTTTATGCGATGCGCAGAACCAGTCTGCCATCCTTGCCGCCAACGCCGAGGACATGGCTGCTGCCAAAGGGCACATCAGCGATGTGATGCTGGATCGTCTGGCCCTGACCGTTCCGCGCATCGAAGCCATGGCGCAGGGCATCCGCGAGGTTGCCGCCCTGCCCGACCCGGTGGGCCGGGTGCTGAATCGGGTAGAGCGCCCCAACGGGCTTGTCATTGAAAAGACGGCTGTACCCATGGGTGTGATCGCCATTATCTACGAGAGCCGTCCCAACGTGACCAGCGATGCCGCTGCCCTTGCCATCAAAAGCGGCAACGCCTGCATCCTGCGCTGCGGCAAGGAGGCATGGCGCAGTGCTCATGCCATCGTCACAGCCCTGCGGCAGGGCCTGAAAAAGGGCCGGTCTGCCCGAGACAGCGGTCTGCCTGATCGAGGACACCACCCACGCTTCTGCCAACGCTCTGATGACCGCTGTAGGCTATGTGGATCTGCTGATCCCGCGCGGCGGTGCCGGGCTGATCCGTGCCTGCGTTCAGAACGCCAAGGTGCCCTGTATCCAGACCGGCACCGGCATCTGCCATATCTATGTAGACGACACTGCCGACCTTTCCAAAGCTCTGGACATCATCGAGAACGCCAAGGCCAGCCGCCCCAGCGTGTGCAACGCCGAGGAAGTGTGCCTTGTGCACTCTTCCATTGCCGGGCAGTTCCTGCCCCGTCTGGCCCAGCGGCTTGGCCCGGACCGTATTGCAAAGGGTCTGCACCCGGTGGATCTGCGGCTGGATAAGCGCGCCGCCGCCATAATCTCCGGCACCCCTGCCGGAGAAAAGGACTTTGACACCGAATTTCTGGACTACATCCTCGCGGTCAAGGTCGTGGACAGCGTAGAGGAGGCCATCGGGCATATTGCTGAGCACTCCACCGGCCACAGCGAGGCCATCCTGACCCAGACACAGGCCCATGCCGACCTGTTCACTGCCGCAGTGGACAGCGCCGCCGTGTATGTGAACTGTTCCACCCGCTTTACGGATGGCGGTGAATTCGGCCTTGGGTGCGAAATGGGCATTTCCACCCAGAAACTCCACGCCCGTGGCCCCATGGGACTGGCCGAGCTGTGCAGCTACAAGTATATCATCCACGGCAATGGTCAGATCCGCTAAAGCCCGCTGAACCTACCTTTCCAGTGCGGAAATCGGGAGTGAGCGTTTTCTCCATAATATTCATAATTTAGAAACGAAACTGAAAAGCTTTTTCCGAAACAGGCTGGTGCGATTTGCGCCAGCCTGTATTTTGTTTTATTCCCATGAAATGTTCTTTCAGTAAAGACAAAAGCTGAATTATGTTTTCAATCTGCCTTTCCTGTTCGCTCACTGATATAGATGATTGTATCCCAGTTTTCTCCAATTCTTACAAAGTAATAGTCTTACTTTCTCCATTTTGTTTTGTAAAAAGTACAAGGCCCCCCTTGACAACCCCCTATTTCGATGCGGTAAAACCTATATTGGAAAACTTGATAACGATTTCACTTCATTTCACTTTCCAATGAGAAAGTTGTTCGTCACACACAACACTATACTTGGAACAAAGGAGAGAGCAATATGACGATCGCCATTCTTGCACACGATTCCCGCAAAGAGCTTGCACTGCAGTTCTGCACTGCTTACAGCGCCATTTTGTCCAAAAACACAGTCATTGCTACCGGCACCACCGGACGGATGCTGGCGCAGACTACCGGCCTGCCCGTGCACTGTTATCTCTCCGGGCGCTTGGGCGGTGTGCAGCAGATTACTTCCCGCATTGCGTGCGACGAAGTGGATCTGGTGTTGTTCTTCCGTGACCCGCTGAAAGCGGATGCCGCCAGCATCACCGAGCAGAATCTGCTCCGCCTGTGCGATATGCACAGCGTACCCATTGCCACCAACATTGCCACCGCCGAGGTCTTGCTGCGCGGTATGGATCAGGGCGACCTGGACTACCGCGAGGGGATGCATCCCGCTCTTGTGGAGCCAATGCCCACCGTGCAGCGCCACGCCGTGTGATGAATCGTGTATAGAGTATCGGGAAAGAGACAACGCCGCAGGAAACTTCCTGCGGCGTTGTTGTTTTTTGTTTTGCTTTTATTTCAGTAAAGCCTGCAGCTTTTCCAGCCGGCGGACGGCTTCGTCCAGCACATCGGTGCCGCGGGCAAAGTGCATCCGGATCAGGTGGTTCACCGGCTCCCGGAAGAAGCTGGAGCCAGGCACAGCGGCCACGCCCACTTCCCGGATCATCCACTCACAGAACTGCAGGTCGGTCCAGCCCTTGAACTGGGGCAGCGCCAGAAAATCGGAAATATCGATCATCACAAAATAGGTGCCCTGCGGAACATTGTGCTTCAGCCCCACACGGTCCAGTCCGGCCAGAAAATGATCGCGTTTTTCGGTGTAAAGGGCCTGCAGCTCTTCGTAATAGCTGGCGGGCATCTCCAAACCGGCCACAGCGGCCTCCTGCAGGGGTGCAGCCGCACCCACAGTGAGGAGTCGTGCACCTTGCGCGCGCCCTCAATGACCTCTGCGGGTCCGATCAGATAGCCCAGACGCCAGCCCGTGATGGAGTAAGTCTTTGGAGAGCGAGTTGCAGGTGATGGTGTGCTCAAACATGCCGGGCAGGCTTGCCATGCAGATATGCTCTGCCGGCGCATAAATGATATGCTCGTACACCTCATCCGTCACCACAAAGGCATCGTATTGGATGGCCAGCTTTGCAATGGCTTCCAGCTCGTCGCGGCGGAACACCTTGCCGCAGGGATTGGAGGGGTTGCACAGGATCAGCGCCTTGGCACCCTCGGCAAAGCCCTTTTCCGATCAGGCTGATGTCAAACTCATAGGTGGGCGGCACCAGCGGGATATAGATGGGTTCCGCGCCCGAAAGAATGGCATCGGCACCGTAGTTCTCGTAGAACGGTGAGAAGATCATCACCTTGTCGCCGGGGTTGCAGATGGTCATCATGGCGGCCATCATGGCCTCAGTGCCGCCGCAGGTCACGCAGATCTCGGTGTTGGGGTCTACTTCGTGGTGCAGGGCAGGGCTGGTCCTTTTTTGCCAGCGCCTCGCGGAAGCTTTTTGCGCGCCAAAGGTCACAGCGTACTGGTGCGGGCCTTTGTAAGCCGTTTCGGCCAGAGCGTCCAGCAACTGCTTCGGCGGGTCAAAAATCCGGGAAGCCCTGCGAAAGGTTGATGGAGTCGTACTGATTGTTGATGCGGGTCATGCGGCGGATAACAGAATCCGTGAAGGTACCCACACGGTCACTTAAAACAGGCATGCGCTCTCCCCTTTTCAGCCCTTAAAATAAGCCTTCTGGATGGCCAGCAGCACGCCTGCACGGCTGGCAGCAAAGTTCAGACCGCCCTGCAGGTAGCAGGTGTACGGCTCACGCAGCGGGCCGTCGCAGGAAAGCTCGATGGTGCTGCCCTGTGTAAAGCTGCCGCTTGCCATGACCACCTCGTCGGTATAGCCCGGCTCCGGAGAAGGTTCCGGGGCGGCATAGCTGTCCACGGGACTTGCAGCCTGAATACCCTGACAGAAGCCGATGAGCGCATCCGCAGTGCCTGCATCAAAGCAGGTGACGATATCGTTGTGGTCGTCGCAGTAGCGCGGCACTGGATTCTTGCCCAGCAGCTCCAGCATACACTGGGCGTAAATGGCGGTCTTGATGGCCTCGCACACCACGCCGGGCGCGTAGTAGAAGCCCAGATACATATCACGGGGCGTTTCCAGCGTGCAGCCCAGATCCTTGCCGAGACCGGGCGCATTCAGGCGGTAAGCGCACAGCTCCACAAGGTCTTTGCGGCCCGCAATGTAGCCGCCGGTGGGAGCGATGCCGCCGCCGGGGTTCTTGATCAAGCTGCCCACCACAAGGTCTGCGCCCATCTGACAGGGTTCCTGCGTCTGGGTGAACTCGCCGTAGCAGTTATCCACTAAAAAATAATGATGTCCCGGGTTTGCGGCGCGGGCGGTATCCGCAAATTTTTTCGGATCGTTTCCAGATCAAAGGCATTGCGCTGCAGATAGCCGCGGCTGCGCTGGATGTGGCACACCTTTGCACCGGGGGCCATTTTGGGCGATCAGGTCATAATCCGGGGTGAAGTCGGCTTTCAGCGGAGCTT
>ENA-OQCV01000174-OQCV01000174.1-human-gut-metagenome-genome-assembly--contig:-NODE-174-length-18589-cov-3.992688_pt1 | contig 18589 bp, 23 predicted proteins | sample MGYA00242766_ERZ504592 | MGnify/ENA primary metagenome ERZ504592 (study PRJEB26092, sample SAMD00036315) | human gut metagenome | host: Homo sapiens | study: EMG produced TPA metagenomics assembly of...
ATCGATGCTGTGCCGACAGGCCCCCCCGCCAGCGGGGCGTGCTGATGTCGGCGGATGATCATGACGACATATCCACGGAATCCGTGAAAGGCACGTACACTGGACTGTATGACTGTGAAACTGTGGATATCCGGCGCACGCCCGAAAACCTTGACGACCTCCCTGTCCTCCGTGGCGGTGGGCGCATGCTGCGCGTATCCGGTGATCGTGGGCGATCTCAACTGCGCGCAGACCCGGTCCGACACGTCGCAATGCGCGGCGGTCACCGCCGATGCGCAGGCGATGATGTCTCGGTTCTGGCTCGTCACGCTGCTGTGCGTGTGCGTGGGCGTGTTACTGCAGATCGCGGTGAACTACGCCAATGACTATTCCGATGGCATCCGCGGTGTCGATGAGGGCCGCGGTGGCAGTGAGAAGAAGACCAAGAAGCCCATGCGGCTGACCGCGTCCGGCCTGGTTCCGGCGAAGCATGTACTCGTCGCCGCCGTGGTGAGCGCTCTGCTGGCCTGCGTGTGCGGCCTCGTCGCCGTCGTCCTGTCACAGGCGTGGTGGCTGCTGCTGGTCGGCGTGCTTTGCCTGCTGGCCGGCTGGTTCTACACCGGAGGCAAGCATCCATACGGATATGCGGGATTCGGCGAACTCTCGGTGTTCCTGTTCTTCGGTTTGGCCGCCGTGCTTGGCACGCAGTATGCGCTGAGCGGTTCGGTCAGCGTGCTCGGCGTGTTGTGCGCGGTTGTCGCGGGGCTGTTGTCATGCCAGATACTGATGGTGAACAACCTGCGTGACATCAACGAGGATCGCCGGCATGGCAAGCGCACGCTCGCAGTGCGCATGGGGGAGCGTGGCGCCCGCGTGATGCTGGGCGTCTGCTGCGTCGTCGCATGGGCGATCGGCGTGTGGGTGGTGATGCTGCTGTGGACGCCGTGGGGCGGCATCCTCATGCTGTCCGGCATCGGCGTGCCGTGGCGCATGGTGACCAGCACGGGCCGTAAGGAATTCCGCAAAGCGCTGTCGGACGCCTGCTTCCAGCCCCCGTTCTTCGCCGTCATCCTGCTGATTTCGCTGATGGTGTGAGTATTCCTGCGCAAGCGTTCGGCGAAACGGTGGACAAAGGCTCGAATTTGGCCGGGCTGAGCGGTAGACTGCGAGTTATGACTTATAAACTAGTACTGCTCCGTCACGGACAGAGCGCATGGAACAAGACCAATCAGTTCACCGGCTGGGTGGACGTCCCGCTGACCGAGCAGGGCGAAGCCGAAGCCAAGCGTGGTGGCGAGCTGCTCAAGGAGAAGAACGTCCTGCCGGACATCGTCTTCACCTCCCTGCTGCGTCGTGCCATCAATACCGCCAACATCGCACTGGATGCCGCCGATCGCCTGTGGATTCCGGTTCAGCGTGACTGGCGTCTCAACGAGCGTCACTACGGCGCTCTGCAGGGCAAGAACAAGACCGAGATTCGTCAGGAGTACGGTGACGAGAAGTTCATGCTGTGGCGTCGCTCCTACGCGACCCCGCCGCCCGAGATCGACCCGAACGACCAGTACGCGCAGAACCACGACCCGCGTTACGCCGGTGACCCGGTTCCGGAAGCCGAGTGCCTGGCCAACGTCGTCGAGCGTGTCAAGCCCTACTTCGAGTCCGCCATCGAGCCTGAGCTGCGCGCCGGCAAGACCGTGCTGATCGCCGCCCACGGCAACTCGCTGCGTGCCATCGTCAAGATGCTCGACAACCTGTCCGAGGACGAGATCGCCAAGGTCAACATCCCGACCGCCATCCCGCTGCTCTACGAGCTGGACGAGAACTTCAAGCCGGTCAAGCCGCGTGGCGAGTACCTGGACCCGGAGGCCGCCGCCGCCGGTGCCGCCGCCGTCGCAGCTCAGGGCCAGAAGTGATTCTCTGACCTGGCATTAGCCTGATGCATAGGGCCGTTCCCTCATGGGAGCGGCCCTTTTGCGTATCCGGCCACGCCCCGACGTGTGTGATGTAGGCCGAGGGGGGGCGTCTCCTCGGTATGCGAAACGCTGCTCGGCGTATTCGGCGCCGTGGCACCGGTCGTGGTCGGCGGCATGCTGCGGTTCGTGCCGGGCGGGTTCACGCTGATCGCCGCCGTGGTGTGTGCGCTGGCCACGGCGGGCATGGTCGTGGCCGTCTTCTCGCCGATTCGCACCATTCCCGCTTCCGCTGACTGGGAGCGCGGCGAAGCGTGACTCGTGCGGGGTGTCACGCTGCGAGGGCGCGCGCGGTGACGCAACTCACGCACGGTGACGTCGCGATGGAGTCTATGATCCGGGTTCCAAAGCCGCGCACCGCCCGTCGGGGCATACAAAAACGGCGAGCAGCCGTGGCCGTCTCGCCGTTCGATGGGACTCTCCGTGGAGAGAAGTTCAGTTATGGCGGAATGCCGGTGACGGCATCGCCGCGGTCGTCGTCACTCGACGGCGCCGTCCTCGTCGCGCGACGGCTCCTTGCTCGGATCGAAGCCGGACACGATGTACACGACGCGGCGGGAGGCCGACACGGCGTGGTCGCCAAGACGCTCCATGAAGCGACCGAGCAGCACGACGTCGATCAGCTGCTGACGGCTGCCGGTCCACTTGTCGGACAGAGCCAGGTCGAAGGTCTTGTGGTGCAGCGCGTCGAGCTTGTCGTCGTCGAGGATGATCTCCTCGGCGGTTTTGGCGTCGCGGTCCTGCAGCATGACGACGATGCGGTCGGCGGTCATCGACAGGAACTGCTGCATCTCGGTGAACAGCTCCGTGGCCTCGGCCGGCAGCGCCGGTTCGGGGTAGATGCGGCGTGCAGCTTCGGCGATGTGCTTCGCCAAATCGCCCATGCGCTCGAAGGTCGCAGCGAGCCGCAGCGTCGATACGACGACTCGCAGGTCGGTCGCCACCGGGTTCTGCTTGGCGAGCAGACGGATGCACTGGTCGATGACGCTGGATTCGAGGGCATCGATCTCGATGTCGCCGTCGATGACGCTCTGGGCGGCTTCGACATCCTGCTTCAGCAAGGCGTCTCCGGCCCCGTTGATGGCCTTGCGCACGTCTTGCACCATGCGATCGAGGTCATCGGCAACGGCCTTGAGCTCCTCGTCAAAAATAACGCGCATTGTTGTAGCCTTTCATGCTATGTAGTTGCTCTTGATGGAACCTCTATCAAGTGTAAGCCGCATAAGCTGTGTTTGCCTAGTGCGTGGCGGTCAGGTTCTTGAAATTGTCTCAAAATTCATTGGCTGGTTCACCCGGAATTCACGTTCGCCGCATGTCGCCTCTCGGTGTGAGACAATGGAACCATGCCTCAGTTTCAGCCGTCGGTATGGATTTTTGTAGTTTTCGCGCTATTGGCGCTGGCCGCATTGGCGGGAATCGGCTTTTCATCGCGGACCGGCTGCAGCCCGTCATCATGAACGCGCTGCGCAGCAATGACCGCTTGCCGTCGTTGCAGTCTCGGCGTCGCGGCGCGCGCCGTCGTCAGGAGGATGACGAGCCGGCCGATGATCTGGATGACTCCACCCAGCTGGTGCTGTCGATGCTCTCGCTGGCGTCGGTCGTGGTGGACGATCAGGACGAGGTGGTCCGTGCCAATCCTGCGGCCTATAGACTCGGCTTGGTGCGTGATGACACGCTGATCGAACCTACGTTGCTTGACGCGGTGCACAAGGTGATGAAGGACGGTTCCCGGTGCTCGTTCGACCTGGAGACTCAGACGCCGGAGCAGTTCATGACGATGAACGGATTCGATGCCGCGGCTGCCGATGACGGCCTGACCGCAGAGGCCTCGTCTCGGCCGAACTGGCTGAAGGTGACGGTGGGACGCATCGGCGACCATCTGGTGCTCGTGCTGATCAACGATGTCAGCGAGTCGATCCGGTTCGCTCAGATTCGAGACTCGTTCATATCGAACGTCTCCGAACAGCTGCTGCAACCGACCCGCGCGCTGGAGCGGCTGGCCGATTCGTTGGAGAGCGCGGACGTGAGCCACGAGCAGCTGTCGAACCACGCGCGGCAGGTGCGGCATTCCTGTGTGCGGCTCGACCGCATGATCTCTGACCTGCTGATGCTGATTAAGGCTCAGGAGCCGGTGACGGCTTCGGAGGCGAACCGTTGCGACCTGTTCTCGCAGGTTTCCGGGGCCGTGGATGATCTTGCCGGCACTGCGCGGGATGCCGGGGTGCAGGTGCGGGTCGGCGGCAAGAGCCCCGTGATGATTCACGGGGAGGCCGATCAGATTCGCATGGCCGTGCGCAAGATGGTGGAGAATGCGATCGTGTATTCACACCCAGGCGGGGCGGTCGGCGTCTCCGTCGCCCTGTCTTCGGACGGGAAGAACGCCGTGGTGCGTGTCATCGATCATGGCGAGGGCGTGCCGAAGGCCGATCTGCCCCGTATCTTCGAACGGTTCTACCGCGGTTCCAACCAGAACGAGCGCACGACCGACGGCATCGGTCTGGGATTGGCGATCGTCAAGCATGCGGCGCTCGCCCATCACGGCGATGTGACGGTGTGGAGCGCTCCCGGGCAGGGCAGCACGTTCACGCTGTCGCTGCCGGTGGGGGGCACTGATACGGCTCAGTTGCCGAGACGCCGGTAATCCCAGCGGTCGAAATGCTCCCATACCAGCATCATGACGCCGATGATCAGTCCGGCCGCGCACATGATGAGCAATTGCAGCACATCCAGCCCGCACGCGAGCAGTATCGCGCTGACGATCAGCGCGACCGACCACAGCACGCAGCCGATGAGGAACGTCTTGCGCAGGTCGACGCGCACCGGTTTCGGTGCCGGCTTGCGTACTTCAGGATTGATGATGGCTGCGAATTTCATACCTATATACCTTAGCGCATGGGATGAATCGGGCGGGTGGCGGTACATACACCGGCACCCGCCCGAGCGTTCAGTCCTTGATGATCGGGCGGCTCTTGCTGCCGCGTCCGTCACAGGTGCTCGACGACGTAATCGATGCACGCGGTGAGCGCGGCCACGTCCGACGGCTCCACCGAGGGGAACACGCCGATGCGCAGCTGGTTGCGCCCGAGCTTGCGGTATCCGGACGTGTCTACGATGCCGTTCTCGCGCAGCGCGGCGATGACCTGTTTGGCGCTGACCGCGTCATCCAGGTCGACGGTGACGACCGCATTGGAGCGCGAGCCCGGGTCGGCGACGAACGGCCGGGCGTATTCGCTGCGCTCCGCCCACTCGTACAGCAGCGCGGCGGACTGCGCGCAACGTGCCGTGGACCAGGCCATGCCGCCATTCTCGTTGAGCCAGCGCACTTGGTTCTCCAGCATGATTAGCGTGGCGACCGACGGCGTGTTCAGGGTCTGATCCTTGCGTGCGTTGTCGAGCGCAGAGGTCAGCGAGAGGAACGGCGGAACCCAACGGCGGGAGCCTTCGAGCTTGGCTTCGCCCTCGACCTGCTGCGCACGTGCGATGGCGCGCGGCGACAGCACCGCGATCCACAGGCCGCCGTCGGAGCCGAACGCCTTCTGCGGGGAGAAGTAGTACGCGTCGGTCTGGCTGACATCCACCGGCAACGCGCCGGCAGCGCTGGTGCCATCGACCACGACGATCGCGTTCTGCTCGTCGCTGCCTTCCACGCGCCGCACCGGTGCCGACACGCCGGTGGAGGTCTCGTTGTGCGCCCACGCGTAGGTGTCCACGCCGTCGGTGCGCTCGGGGAGCCGATAGGTGCCCGGCTCTCCCGCGAAGATGACGGGGTCGTCGAGGAAGGGCGCGCTCTGCGCCGACTTGGCGAACTTCGTGCTGAATGAGCCGTATGTGCCGAATGCGGCCTTGCCGGCGATGAGCGACGCGCAGGCGATGTCCCAGAAGGCGCTCGCGCCGCCGTTGCCGAGCGCGATCTCATATCCGTCGGGCAGGGAGAAGAACGAGCCGAGTCCTTCACGGATGGAGGCGACCAGGGATTTCACCGGCGTCTGCCGGTGTGAGGTGCCGAGGAGCGTCTTGCCGCCGCGTTCGAGCGCGTCTACCTGCTCGGGACGGATCTTGCTGGGGCCGGAGCCGAATCGTCCGTCTTCGGGCTTCATTGAGGACGGGATGTTCACGATATTGTCCATATGCTCAACACTAGCCAATGATGCGGATTGATGGGGGTCGGCGTTCATGTGTCGGATGCGGTCGGGTTGCCGATGGCCGCACCCCGCGGTAAGCTGGTCAACCGTGATGAACGTGCGGCGTCTTCGGGAGGCCGCATCGCGATGGTATTAAAGGAGCAAAAAGTATGAGGCATGCTGCGCATAAGGCCAATAAGGGTTCCGTTCAGCGCACCAGCCCTTCGGCGTTATTTCGCTCCTCCCGGGGTTCCCACACGGCCAGGGCCGTGCGTGCCGTGCGGGCGGCCAACGGCGATGCCGTGGCGCTCGCCATCGACCCCGTTCTTGCAGCCAAGCTGAACGAGGTCGCCCCGATGACCCGCCGGGCCATCCGCGAGACCGCGAAGGCCGCGCAGCGCAAGTCGTACATGATGTCATCCGCATCCCTTGCGGCTCTGGTCGGCACTGCGGCCACCGCCTTGGCCTTTTCCAATATCCAGCAGTCGTCCAACTCTCGTCTGCTGGCCGACGATCCCGCCACGACGACCACTCAGCTGGCCCGCGTGACCGGTTCGACGGTCTCGCGTTCCGAATCCCGTACCGAGCTCGGCCCCATCGCCTCCGACCAGACCGCAGCCGCGGCCACGAGCGGCGCGGCCGACGCGAAGACGAGCAATACGATCGCCGACGCCAAATCCGTGCAGACCACCAACAACGGCAACTGGGAGCTGAACGACAAGAACTCCGCCATCGACGTGAGCCAGCTGTCCCGCTCCCTGGCGAACAACCCGCAGGTCGCGGTGCTGGTCGACCAGGATGCCGGCAAGCTGCCCGAAGGATTCAACCCGAACCATGCCACGGGCGACAGCGGTCTCGCCTATGCGTTCAGCCAGTGCACGTGGTGGGCGTACCTGCGTCGCCATCAGCTCGGCCTGCCCGTCGGATCATATTTCGGCAATGGTCAGGACTGGGCGAACTCCGCTCGTGCGCACGGCTACTGGGTGGACAACACGCCTCGCCACAAGGGCGACGTCATGGTGTTCCGCGCGGGTCAGGAAGGCGCGAGTTCCGTGTATGGCCATGTCGCCATCGTGGAGAGCATCAACGCTGACGGCACGGTCACCGTCTCGGAGTGCGGTGCTTCGCTGAACGGCAAGCCGGCATCCCGCACCCTTTCCAACGTGAACGACTTCCAGTACATCCACTACTGATTTTCGGCGGGTCTTCGGTCCCCGCCAGTGAGATTCATCTCTATTATTCTCCCGGGAGTGTCGCGCCGGTCGTGTGAAGATTGCCGGTTTTCCCGTGATGTTGCCGATATGGCGTGATTTCCTAGCGTGAGTGTTTTCAGGCGAAGATGCATGCCTGTGTGCTACAATCATGCCTCGATGATGATTTGCAAGAAGATTATTTCGACTATCACCGCCGCAGCAGCTGCGGTGGCGTTGTTCACGGTATCGGTGCCTGTCGCCTTGGCCGGTTCCGATAATGCGAGCAGGAAGGCGATTACCTCTTCTCGCTCGTTCCCGAAGATGAACACCGCGCGTAAGGACCTGCTCAAGGAGACCGTATCGGTCAGCTCCGATGACAGCGAAAGCTGGGGCGGTGTGGAATCCCTGAACGTGCCCGAGACCAAGTCCACGGCCGAGGAAAAAAGGCCGAGGAAGAGGCCAAGAAGGCCGAAGAGGAGCGCAAGGCCGCCGAGAAGGCCGCCGCCGAAGCCGCCCGCCTGCAGGCGGCGGAGGTCAGCCGTTCCCGCGCATCGGCCGCGACCAGCAGCACCAGCTCGTCGTCCGTCTCCAATGACGGTGCGGTCGATGCCCCGGTCAGCGCCAATGGCGCCGGCGTGGTCGCCTACGCCTCCCAGTTCCAGGGCGTGCCCTATGTGTACGGCGGCACCACGCCGTCGGGATTCGACTGCTCGGGCTTCACGCAGTATGTGTACGCCAAGTTCGGCATCAGCCTGCCGCGTATCGACTATCAGCAGCGTGTGTGGGCTCAGGCCCACGGCACGAAGGTCAACGATCCCCAGCCGGGCGACCTGATGTGGAGATCCGGCCATGTGGGCATCTACGTCGGCAACGGTCTGATGATTCACGCGCCGCGCCCCGGCAAGAGCGTGTCCATCGTGCCCGTATACGCTTCCTTCGAGTACTACCGAATCATCTAAGCCGGTTGCTTCCGGTCGAAGAGTCTTCGAACGATATTTCGCACTGCACAGCGCCTCCATTGGGGCGCTGTCGTGCTTTTTCGACAGGTGATGCGGCGACGATGCCGTGCCCGCTTCCGCTGCGCTGCCGCGCGTTATGACACACCGACGCCAGGAATGTGGCATTGTTCTCAATCGGCAAAATGACTGATGTTCATCCCGCATCCTGACGCGTACGCGGTATTCTAGGAACTATGACCCGATGCGCCGCTGCATCGGTGTTACCTTAAGGAGGTTGCCATGATCAACGAAAAGGCGATTCTGGTTGGGGTGGACGGTTCTCATGCCAGTTACAAGGCCACGTGGTGGGCCGCCAATTTTGCCAAGCATGCGGGATTGACGCTGCAGATCGTATGCGCGTATTCGTTGCCCAGCTACGCCGCAGTGTCGTTCGACGCCACGTACACCGCGATGGGTGATGACAACGCGGCGCACAGCGACGCACAGGAGATTCTTTCCAAGGCCAAGGCCATCGCCGACGAGCAGGGCGTCGAGGCGGCGACGCTGATCGTCACCGGTGACCCAGCGTCCGTGTTCGTCGAGCTGTCGCGCAACTACAATCTCATCGTCATCGGCAATCGCGGCAAGGGCGGACTGGCCGAGCGCCTGCTCGGCACCACCAGCTCGTCGCTGCCCGCGTACGCGTACTGCCCGATCGTCGTCGTGCCCTATACCGACGACGACGGCAACCTGATGCACCTGAACAACACGATCACCAAGGTGGCGGTCGGCTCCGACGAGTCGAAGTGGGGTCTGAAGGCGCTGGACATCGCCGCCTCGTTCGCCAACATGTGGGGTGCCGAACTCGACGTGATCTCCGCCGCGCCGAAGGTGCAGGGATCGGACGGCGACAAGGCCGTGATGGAATCCTTCATGGAGGATCTTGAGGTGCGTATCAAGCCGATCGAGGAGTCCTACCCCGATCTGAAGATCACCCGCACCGTGGTGCCGGGCAACGCCGTGCAGGCGCTGACCAAGGCCAGCTATGACCATGACGTGGTCGTCGTCGGCTCCCGCGGCCGCGGCGGGTTCACCGGCCTGCTGCTGGGCTCCACCAGCCAGGGACTGATCCAGCACGCCGTCGGCCCGGTGTATGTCGTACCCCGCAAGTACGTCGAAGCCGCGGAATCCCGTCTTGACACGGTTCCGAGCTCGCCGGCCGATGTCGAGCCGAAGCCCTTGGAGTCCATCGGCGGTGTCGAGGAGCTGCCGGTGCCGGCCGCGCAGCCGGAGGTCGTCGAGCAGATCGATTCGGCCATCGACCCCGAGCACAAGGCCTGATTCGGCTCTGATGCATGCAGTGGCCCCGCCGGACTCGATGCCCGGCGGGGGCCATGATGTTGTTGTGCCGGCGCTCGTGCCGGACGCGGTAGCATGAACTCCCCCGTGCCGTTATATGACAGGGGAGGAGCTCCGCGATGCCTCAGCGGCGAACCGTCACATCCATGCGCACCGGCGTCTCCTGCACATAGGTGTGCTTGACGGTGCAGCCCTTTTCGATGTGGCGCGTGACACGTTCCTTGAGCTTGTTCGCATCCTCTTCGCTCAGCTTCGCGTCAGTGGCATCCACCACGACCTGCTCGTTGAAGTTGATGTAGGCATCGCTGTCGGCGTCATATGTGCCGTCCACGACGATCCTCGCGCCCTTGCCGTCACCGAGTGTGTGCTCGATGGCGAACTGGCTGGACAGCGCGGCACAGCCCGCCAGCGCGATCTTCATCAGGTCTCCGGGGGTGAACACTCCGCGGCCCTTGCCGAACTTGATGTGAGCGCCGTCATCGCTGAACGCATCCCATGAACCATCCTTGTTGCGCTCGACCCAAAGTCGCTTGCCCATGCGTATCTCCTCGTGTAGTCGTCATGACGCGCCTGCCGCATCACACATACCTCTAATGTAGACCACAATCGTTCGCCATGGGTCGTGATACGCGTTCGGCTGGACGCCCCTCCGGCCCGAGCACGTCTGCTCGATGGGTACTTTGGTCTGATCTGGGTCTGGTTTGGGGCGTCTACCCCGTCTCGTCCGGCGTTTCATCTCCGAAATCGCCTGTGCATGCCATGTTTCGGCGTCACGCTGTGCGGGTACCGTCACGCTGTGCGGGTTCGCGGCGTGACGGTTTCTTGGAAACCGCTGGAAACACTGGGGTTTGTGGTACCGTCACTGTGTGCGAGGGCGCACACAGTGACGGTACCCGCACAGCGTGACGCTACCGCATCCATCGCACGCTGCCGTCCGTCGTCTCCGCCACTCGCCTCGGGCTGTTAGCCGCTGTCGTTACACTGGGTGGCATGGCTTTGACACCGGAACAACTCGCAGATATCCGCACCCGTATCCCCGCCCGTCCTCACAGTGACGTCCCCACGCCGTACGAGGATTTGGTGCGCCGGATCATGCTCGAAGGCACGCTCAAGTCCGATCGCACCGGCACGGGAACGATATCCCTGTTCGGGCAGCAGATGCGTTTCGACCTGTCAGAAGGATTCCCGCTGCTCACCACCAAGACCGTGTTCTTCAACGGGACTGGCATACGAGCTGCTGTGGTTCCTCAAGGGCAGCAGCAACGTGCGCTGGCTGCAGGAGCACAACGTGCACATCTGGGATGACTGGGCGGACGAGAATGGCGACCTCGGTCCCGTGTACGGTGTGCAGTGGCGCAGCTGGCCCGCGCCGACCCCCGAAGACCCGAATCGCACCATCGACCAGATCGGCAATGTTCTCGACCTGATCCGCAACCACCCCGACTCCCGTCGCATGGTGGTCAGCGCATGGAACCCGGCCGAGGTCGAGAACATGGCGCTGCCGCCCTGCCACGCCCTGTTCCAGTTCTACGTGGCCGACGGGCGGCTCAGCTGCCAGCTGTACCAGCGTTCGTGCGACATGTTCATCGGGGTGCCGTTCAACATCGCTTCGTATTCGCTGCTGACGATGATGATCGCGCAGCAGACCGGCTTGGAACCGGGCGAATTCGTCTGGACCGGCGGCGACTGCCACGTCTACGACAACCACGTCGACCAGGTGCTGGAGCAGCTGTCGCGCGAGCCGTACCCGTATCCGAAGATCGAGATCCGCAAGGCCGATTCGCTGTTCGACTACCAGTACGAGGATTTTACGATCGTCGACTACCGGCACCATCCCACCATCAAGGCGCCGGTCGCGGTCTGAACCGACCGTTACACTATTGTCCCAGTCCGATTCAAGGAGTGAATGAAATGGAGCATGATAGTAGCCGCAACGGCTATCACGAACCGGAGCCCGGGTTCGCCGGGCAGGAGAAAGCCGATGATTGGGGTGATGACTTTCCCAAAGACGTTTTCAGTGAACCTGATTTGGGCCGAAGCTGACGACAAAGACGGCCGTCCCGGTGCCATCGGGTTCGACGGCGGCATGCCTTGGCATCTGCCGGAGGATATGAAACGTTTCAAGGAGCTCACCGTCTCTCACCCGGTGATCATGGGACGCAGGACATGGGAGTCACTGAACGTGAAGTACCGTCCGCTGCCCAATCGTGACAACATCGTGGTATCGCACAATCCCCAGTATCTGGCGCTGGGCGCCACGGTCGTCACCGATCTGGATGCGGCGCTCGACATCGCGCGGCAGGAGGCCATTCCCGACGACGGGCTTGACCGCAGCGAGATCTGGGTGATCGGTGGAGCGCAGGTCTTCCAGGAGGCGCTGCCTTTCGCCAGCAAGGCGTTCGTGACGAAGATCCAGACCTCAGTGGACGCAGACACGTATGCGCCCGATATGGACGCTCTGGTCGACGCCGGCCTGTGGGAGGTCGCCGACCCCGGCCATTGGAAGAGAACGCAGAAGGACGACAGCGGAATCAAGCGGTACCGCTTCGTCACCTATCGCAAGATCGGCTGAATCGCCGCGCGCGCAAGTTCACCGGGCGCCTTACGCACAGGCGCCCATCGGAAACCATCAGGAGCCATCATGACACAGCAGCACCCATACACCGTGATGACCGTGTGCACGGGCAACATCTGCCGTTCGCCCATGGCGGAGATCATCCTTCGCGCCGAATTCGAGTCGCGTGGGATAGGGGAGGACCGCGTGCGCGTCCTGTCCAGCGGCGTGAGCGACGAGGAGTACGGCCATCCTATCGACCCGCGCGCCGTGCGCGTGCTGCGGGCCGACGGGTATGAGATCCCCACGCATCATTTCGCCCATCGCGTCACGCGCGAGGAGATCGAGGAAACCGACCTGTTCCTGCCGATGACGGCCTCGCATATGCGCGCGCTGCTGCGGCAGCTGCCGTCCTCCAAGCGCGCCGAAGTGCACATGTACCGCAGTTTCGACCCGAACCTGCCCAAGCCGGCGGCCGGCCGCGAGGACTCCATCGACCTGGTGGATCCCTGGTATGGCGGGCCCCGCGAGTTCCAGGTGGCCATCGGCCAGATTCAGGAGGTCGCGCCGTACATCGTCGATTGGGTGGAACGGCAGATCGGATGACGGCATGCGGCCGGCCGCCGGAGCGCGGCGGCACGCGACGAGATGCGATGAAACGCGACGCGCCTTGGCATGACTGCCGGGCGCGTCGCGTCATATTCGCCGGATTGCGCCGCGGCGAGCCGGGGCGGATACCGTTCGCCGGATTATTCTGGTGCATTGACAGCCGGTTTCGCGGGGATACCCGCGTATTCCATCGGAACATGTATCGGAACGTTCGAGGAGGAATGATGAGCAGACTGAACGGCAGACGTGCCGAGGCCGAAGCGCAGGGGTTGCGCGTCAACGTGGCGATTCTGGGCGCCGGGCGCATCGCGCATTCGATGGCGCGAACACTGGTGGCGATGGCGGCGGACCCGCGGTATGCCGGTCTGGTAGCGCCGTATGCGGTCGCCGCGCGTGACGGGGGCAGGGCCGCGGCGTTCGCGGCCGAATACGGGTTCCCGGTGTCGTATGGCTCGTATGACGAGCTGCTGGCCGACCCGGACGTGGATCTGGTGTATATCGCCACGCCGCACAGCCTGCACGCCGAGCAGGGCATCGCCTGCCTGAAGGCCGGCAAGAACATCCTGGTCGAAAAGTCGTTCACCGCGAACGCCGCGCAGGCCCGTGCGCTGCTCGATGCGGCCGACGGCAGCGGTCTGCTGTGCACGGAGGCTATCTGGACGCGCTACATGCCGTCACGGGCCATCGTCGACCGGATCGTGGCCTCCGGCGCGATCGGCGAGCTGCGGTCGATTTCGGCGAACCTGTGCTATCCGGTGTCGGGCAAGGCGCGTATGAGCGATCCCGCGATGGCTGGAGGGGCGCTGCTCGACGTCGGCGTGTACCCGCTCAATTTCATCGACATGGTGATGGGCGGCCACGGCGAGGTGCCGGTCGAGCGCGTCGAGACGTCGATGACGCCATACGCCCCGACCGGCGTGGACGCGCAGAACTCGACCACGCTGTATTACGCCAATGGCGTGATGGCGGTGTCCACGTCGTCGATGCTCGCCTGCTCCGACCGTGCGGGCTGCATTTGGGGCGACAAGGGGTACGTGGTGTGCCGCAACATCAACAACATCGAAGCGATCGACGTGTACGGCGCCGACCATGCCGTGGCGGAGCATTACGATGTGCCGGCGCAGCTGACCGGTTACGAGTATCAGGTCGTCGCCGCGGCGAACGCGATTCTCGACGGGCGCGAGGAGTGCGCCGAGATGCCGCACGCCGATTCGCTGCGCATCGTCGAGCTCATGGACGAGCTGCGGGCGAAGTGGGGGCTGAAGTATCCGTTCGAGTGACGGTTCTGCGGCAGGTTGGGCGGCGGGTTCCTCATCCATCCTTGACGGGACTCGCCGCCAGGCATGCTCCTAGAACACCAGCTGTATCAGCAGCATATACACCGCGGTGACGCCGGCGGTCGAAAGCAGTATGTTGCGCTTCCACAGATGCAGCAATGTGATGACGGCACAGGCGATGAGTTCCGGAATGCCGTGCGAACCGGTCAGGATCGGCGTGTTGCGTAGCGCATATACCACCAGCAGGCCGGTCATGGCATAGGGGGAGCACCTTGCCGAAGTATTCGACGAGCTTGGGTGGTTGCCTGGATTCGGGAAACACCAGAAAGGCGGATTCTAGCGGTGGTTGCAACACCAAAAAAAGCACCAGGTGTTGCAACCACCGCTAGAATCCGCCAAGTGATATCGTCGAACTCGCCACGTCGACGCCCCGCGTCGAAATCGCCCTCGCCGGGCACTTCATCATTCATCACTGGCATGGTTCCATTATCACGACATTATGTCGCAGAACGAATACGGCACCCCGGCAACGCGAGTGGGTCGCCGGGGTGCCGGGGTGCGGGGTGCCGAAATGCCGAAGCGGTGTATGGGTGCCGCCCGGCCCAGGTGGGTCACACCCGGGCCAGTTTCTTGCTCCTGAGACGCAGCACGACATCGGCGGAGTCGGCGACGCGCTTGGAATGCGTCACCACGATCACGCATTTGCCGAGCTGATGGGCGGCGTGCTGCAGCAGATGAATCACCTCGTCGGTCATCTTCGGGTCGAGGCTGCCCGTCGGCTCGTCCGCGAGGATCGCGCGGCCCGGGGCGACCAGCGCGCGGCCGACCGCCACCCGTTGACGCTGGCCGCCCGACAGGTGCATGATGTTGCGCTTGGATTCCTCACGGCTCAAACCCAGTTCCTCGAGGATCTTCATATCGGCCTTGGTGCTGACCAGCCGCAGGTTCTCTTCGGGGGTGAGGTAGTCGATCAGGTTATGGTCCTGGAACACCAGGGACACGTGCTCTCGACGGTGCTTCGCATAGCCCGATGTGGCGATGTCCTCCCCTTCGAAGCGGACCACTCCCCGGGAGGGGGCGTCCAGGCCGGCCAGCAGCGACAGCAGCGTGCTCTTGCCGGCGCCGGACGGGCCGGTGATCGCATACATCTTCCCGGATTCGAAATCCGCGCTGACATCCGAAAGAACAAGGATCTTCGCCGCGCCGTAGGCGTAATCGACATGGTCCAGTTGCAGACAGTTAGACATAATTGGTGACTCCTAACGCATAGAGGAAAGAATGGATTTCGGGGATTTGGACAGCACGGCGGCGCATGACACGGCAAGGGCCACGGCGATGACCGCGCATCCGGAGCAGCAGGATGAGCAGCGTCTGCTCAGGCGGCAAGGCCTCCACGTGCAACGATTCCAACGGCGCGACGCCCGAATCGCGCAACAGTCGGGAAGACACGTATCCCGACAGCATGGCGCCGGTGCCCAGCGAACACAGGGCGGCGACCACCGCCATGAGTCCGGTTTCGATGGCGAGTTGTGCGACGATCCGCATCTTGCCGATGCCGAGGGCCAGAAGCGTGCCTATCTCATGGATGCGTGAGCGAATCCAGAAGACCAGCGCCATCGCCAGCACCAGTACGTCCGCGAGGCAGACGGACAGCAGCACCATGCGCACCAGATCACGCACCGTCTGCACGGATTGCAGGACGCCGGAGAGCCGGGCCGAATCGTCGGTGACGTCGTACTTGCCGCCGGCCATGGTCTTGGCCTGACTGACCGCCGCGGACAGGTCCTGCGGATTATCCGACAGGCATCGGATCATGCCGATCTGGTCGTTTCCGGTCAGAGCGGAGGTCACTCGCCTACCCGAATAGATGAGGTTCTCGGAAGTGTCCGAGGGCAAGGGGCTTTGGGCCTGCACGTTGCCGGAGAAGATCCCGGCCACACGCACCGTGGCGTTGCGCCCCTCCTGCCGGAGACGGAATGTCGAGCCGACCGATAGGCCGTTCTGCAGCGCGAAGTCGCGGTGGACCAGCACATTGTCGCCGTCGCCCGAGATATGGCGGCCCTGCTCCAGACGGTACAGGCCGCTCTGGAATTCCTCGGACAATGAGGAATCGGTGGTGCCCAGCACGCTGACCTGCATGGCCAGATCGGAGTCCAATCGGGGGCCCTGCCGGGGCATGACCGGGCGCGCGCCATCCACCTGCGCCAAGGTCTTCGTCGCATAGGCGGTCTTCGTCACACCGGGGATACGCGAGAACCGGCTCGCCTCCTCGGCGCTGATGGGATTCTCGCCGGCGCTGACGGTAAACCCTATGCCCATGCCCGCGCCGATGCTGTCGGACATGGTACGCAGGGCCGTCGAGACTCCGACCTGCGCCACCAGGCTCGTGAAGACCATCAGCATCAGCAGACCGATGATGCCGCTGCGTACCGGCTTGCGTACGATCGCCAACGTGGCACGCTTCCACACATTCATGCTCATCATCGAATCTCCGACAGGTCTCGCGGCGATTTGCGCAGCATCGGTATGCACGCCACCGCGACGCACACCAGCATCACCGCCAACAATCCGAGCGCCACGTACAGCATGGCGGTCCCGTCGACCGACACCGTGAGCGAATCCAGGGTGCGCACCGACATGCTGGATTCAAGGTCGCCGCCGACCTGTCCCATGCTGCTCAGCTCCTTCGCCGCGGAGGCGTTCACGGAATGGAGCGCCGTGGTGCCGAGCCATTGGGCCATTCCCTGCGCGCACAGCCAGCCGAGGGCAAGGGACGGCAGACCGATCAGCACCATCTCGGTGAGGTATTGGGCGACCAGGGAGGGCTTGCCGACGCCAAGGGACACCAGTATGCCCATCTCCTGACGGCGGTCGTTCATCCACAGCAGCAGCATGAGACTGAGCACGAGCACGGCCGAGACGGTCACGCCGATCAGGGCGCCGCGCATCATGGAGCGCACGCCGCGGCGGCATGCAGCATGCTCGATGAATACTGGTCGTTGCGCGTGATCTGATAGTTGTTCCAATCCACCGGGAGTTTCTTTGCGGCGTCCATGGTCTTCTCCACGTCAACGCCCTTGGACAGCACGAAGGTGGCGTCCTGGTATATTTCCTTGCCGTCCTTGTACTGGTACAGATCGCGTGTGGTATCCAGATCGGTGTAGATGGTGTTGGCGGTCAGTTCCGCTCGGCTGGATACCTTTCTGGCGCTGTCGCCCTTGAATATGCCCACGATGGTGGTCTTGACGGTCGCCGTCGAATGTGATTCGTTGTCGGCGTCGTAGGCGTTGGCCTTGAGCGTGAGCGTGTCTCCGACTTTGAGCCCGTTGGCTTTGGCGAGATCCTCATGGATCATCGACGTGTACTTGTCGGAGGCCTTCAGATGCCGTCCTTCGGCCATGCCGAGCGTGCGCGACGTGAACACGTTGAGTTTCGACGAATCATTCGTGCCTATGACGTTGGCGGCGTTGCCGAACTGCTGCTCCTTGGTCGCATCGTAATCATCGCCGCCGGGGACCTTCGCCACATTCGCCCCCACGAGGTCGGCGGTGGCGTTCTGACGGACCATATACGAATCGACCCCGGGCAGTTGGGCGATCCTGCGCACGTCGGCGGGACGCACCATGCCGCCTCCGCGAGGCGTGAGCATGCTGCCCTGCAGATTGCTGGCCAGCACGAATCCGCCGACCGCTTCCTTCTCGATTCGTCCGGCGGCCTGTTGAGCTGCTCGAGAAACCGCGATCGTGGATAGCATGCTCGCTGTTATGATGGTCAATACTATGAGGAGCACTATGGTTCGCACTCGTTTTCTGAGAACATAGCGCACCGACCGTGCAACGAACGTCATCAATACCTCCTGTGGGCCTTGGGCTTTTCGCCCAAAATGCGAAACATGCCGCGTTTCGCCGGTTAGTTAGCCGCGACAATACATGATGCACCTCAAGATACGGGTAGATATACGCCTTGGGCGAAAGACGGAACAGCGGCGAATGTCGGTTATTCTGGATTTTGGTCCATCTCGGGGCGCGTCGATGCGTCGGCCCGCGAGGAATCAGCGCTCGCGCCTCGCCTTCGAGGCGGCGAACGCATAGTTCTCGCATTGGATGTACAGGTATGCGACCAGGACGAGCCAGCAGATGACGGTCTTGTGCCAGACGTCGGATTCGCCCGAACACGCGCCGGCAACGCCATCATCAATATTACCCCCGGCAACATCAGCAACGTCGGCGACACAAACACCGTGCGCCAGCCCGTCGGACGATGCGCCATTCGCACCGCCACGGCATACCGTCCTCCCGCGCGTCATGCAGACCAACGAGGAGCCGATCAGCATGGCCAGCCCCCTACCTCGATGTGGCCGCTAAATGTCTTACGCTCCCTTCGTGAGAGCATTGATAAATGAAAACGGCAGCCTATGAATCGAGTAGGATGCCGTGCTGATAGTGTCCGCCGACGATGATGAGGATTTCGGAATATACGGATCACGTAATTTTAATGATTTTCTGCGCTTTATCGTTCTTTGAAGTAGGTGAAGAGATGTCGTTCTTTGATGTGGAGGGCGGTGATGGTGGTGGCGAGTAGGTAGGCGG
>ENA-OQCV01000175-OQCV01000175.1-human-gut-metagenome-genome-assembly--contig:-NODE-175-length-18580-cov-5.351433_pt1 | contig 18580 bp, 17 predicted proteins | sample MGYA00242766_ERZ504592 | MGnify/ENA primary metagenome ERZ504592 (study PRJEB26092, sample SAMD00036315) | human gut metagenome | host: Homo sapiens | study: EMG produced TPA metagenomics assembly of...
TTTTTATAACATTCAATACGTCTGATGTATTTACATTATTATTCTTGTTTGATTGATTAATAGCAGATGTACTTATATATCATCTGGTTCATGACTTTTTTCTTACGTTTTTTCCAGAAATTCCATGATTACCTGCCGGTTATAGGTCAGGTGCATATTCATGGCACATTTTGCCCCTACAGGATCTTTATGTTCAATAGAGTTAACAATTGCCCTGTGTGTTTCCAGAGTTTCCTGCATCAGAGTTCTGTATGTGATATTGGCAAATATCACAACTGATGTATTGATTACAGGGATCAGACGCTCTACTACCATATTTCCACTGAGTTTCGCCAGATAACTATGGAATTCTATATCTTTCTGGATATGATTATACCCTTGCTTGTATAGCCTCTCAACTTCATTACATAATTCACGAAGTTTCGCAATCTGTTCCTTCGTTGCCTTTCTACATGCCCATGTGACAATCTCCGGTTCAATCATCAGACGGACATCAAAAAGATCTAATGCCAGCTGATATCTGTCTTTTATCTGCCCAAATCCCAGAACATCATTCTCCATATAAACTGTACTGATCACATAAGTTCCGTCTCCACGCCGCACTTCCAGAATCCCACGGCTTACCAGCCCCTTCACAGCCTCACGAATTGTACTTCTTCCTACATCAAATATCCCAGCAAGCTCAAATTCATTTGGAATTTTCTCACCAATTGCAATTTGATTATCTAAGATGTACTTCATTAGCTGATCCTCGGTTTGCTGACCAAGAGTCATTTTTTATCTGTACATTTTTTCTGACTCATTGTTTTCTCCTTATGAAAAAGAAGTATTCTGCTCCAGGTATTTCTTCAATGAAGAGACATACAGATTCCCCACCTTGCTGAGAATCGAATTCTTTCTGGTAATATAGCCAATCTCCATGTCGCTGTTCTGGTTCTGCTCATCCCCTTCGAAGGGAATTGCCAGATAGTCACTGCCATTCAGCTCCTCACAGATAATCCCTGAACACAGGGTATAGCCATTGAGTCCTACCATCAGATTCAGCATAGTCGCCCGGTCTGAAGCCTTAACTGTTCTGGAATATTCATTGGTAGACAGAATCTCCTCTGACAGATAAAAACTGCTCTTATCTCCCTGTTCGAAGGACAAGCAGGGGTATTTAGCCAGCTGGCTGTAGCTGATAGATTTCTCATTTGCCAGTGGATGATTTTTCCACAAATATACATATGCCTGACAGTCAATCAAATGATGAAACTCCAGATTCGCAGAGTGGAGAAGCTTTAGCAGTGCCTTTCTGTTGAAATCACTGAGATAAAGTACTCCCACCTCGCTTTTCATGGTGCTGACGTCACTGATCACATCTGCAGTCTTTGTCTCCCTGATGGCAAATTCATATTCCGACACATCAAACTTCTGCACCATATCCACGAATGCTTTCACTGCAAAAGAATAATGCTGAGTGGAAACGCCAAATTTCTTCTTATAGGAACCACCCTCACTGTATTTCTCAACCACACTTTCATACTGTCCGTATATCTGACGGGCATACATCAGAAATTCTGTCCCGTCATTGGTCAGTGTCACACCACGGCCGCTGCGGTTGAATATAATGATTCCAAGCTCCTTCTCAAGCTCCTTCACTGCATTGGTCAGAGAAGGCTGGGAAATATACAACGCCTCCGCAGCTTTATTTAATGAACCAGTTTCGGAAATTGTGATGATATAATTCATCTGTGTTAGTGTCATGTTGTCTCTCCCTTACATATCCTTAGATCTTTTAATCAACTTTTTTCAAAGTATTTTCTCTGGCTGTAATAATTTTACTATATCATCTGAAGTTTCTCAACATTGCAATTTCTGCAAACAAAAATTCTCCTGTGCAGACATATCAAATCGATTTCCTATCTGCTTCAGAAGATTTTTTCATGAAAAATAATTACAACAGTCTGAATACCTGCTCTGCAGCTGCAGCCATATTTGCTTTTGCAGTGTCCGGATCCATTGCTTCTTCCAGTGTGGAAATTCCGCGCACGATTGGAAAGAAGGCATCTATTCCTACTTCATTGCAGGCAACTGCCTCCTTCGTAACACTTCCTGCAAATGCAATGGTTTTTGCGCCATATTTCCTGCCAAGCTTCGCAACGCCCACCGGGGCTTTTCCCATGGCAGTCTGATGATCCAGACGACCTTCCCCTGTCACAACCACATCTGCATCCTTCATCTCATCCTCTATATGGACAGCATCCAGAATAAGCTGTATTCCCGGTGTCAGCTCTCCATCCAGATAATTCAGAAATGCAAATCCAAGTCCGCCTGCCGCACCTGCACCTGCTGCATTCTGGTTATCTTTACCAATCACTTTGGCAGTAACCTCTGCATAGTTTTTCATGCCTGCATCCAGAACCGGAAGGATATCGGGGGTAACTCCCTTCTGCGGTCCATAGATATAGGTAGCTCCCTGAGAACCGCAGAGAGGATTGGTCACATCACAGGCAATCCTGAAATTACACTGGGAAAGAAGTTCCTTCTTGTCTGAAATTTCTACAGATGCAATCCTTGCAAGTGCCTGTCCACCTTCCCCTACATCTTCTCCCTTTTCATCCAGAAATTTATATCCAAAGGCTCTCAGCATTCCCACTCCACCGTCATTAGTGGCGCTTCCGCCAATACCGATAATGAAGTTGCGGATACCTCTGCCGATTGCATGAAGGATCAGTTCTCCCACTCCATAGGTGGTAGCGGTCATAGGCTCCTTCTTATCTGAAAGTGTGATACCTGCTGCTGTTGCCATTTCCATAACTGCGGTATTACTTTCCCTGAGATATCCATAATATGCCTGAACCGGCTCATGATAAGGACCTGTAACTGTCACATCCACACGTTCTCCCTTCAGACCTTCGATCAGCGCATCCGTAGTTCCCTCTCCACCGTCAGCCAGAGGTTTTACGATCACTTCTGCGTCCTTTTTTGCTGCAAGAATACCTGCTTTGACAGCCATTCCTGCTTCCATGGAAGTCATACTTCCCTTAAATGAATCAACTGCAACTACAACCTTCATAGCCAAAACCTCCAACTATTTCTATTATTTAAGACGGGTGATACATATTATGTTCTTTCTCCAGTTCTTTATAAAGCTGCATACAGTTCCAGTTCTGATTATGCTCCGTCAGAACCGCCTTGTAATCCACAGGTGTACCTGCTTTCCGCAAGGTATAGAGCACCTGGTCAAACAGATTCCCGGTGATTCCTGCAAGAATCAGCATTTCCTTCTCCATCTGCTCCTGAGGTATCAGCGCTGATGGAATCTGCACCTGAAAAACGTCCTTTACTCCTGCCAGATATCCGATTGGCTGACTATAGTCCTGGGGTTCTATGGTTTTAATCCGAAGCTTAAAAGGCAGCAACGCCATCTTTAACTTGCGAAGCTTCTGCTGATCCTGAAAATTTATTAATAAAATAGTTGGTTTCATATAAACACTCCTTCTGATACAAGTAAATCCCCACCCACTACTTATTGCTCTTTACAATTGAAGCAGGGACTTCCTTGATTTGGTTAAATAATTACAACTATTATACCCTCTTCACCTGCACCTGACAATCATAATAGCCTGCATAGGACTTTTTATGTCACAGGAATATTATAAAATAATTTCACTAAAGTAACGAGAATGCGACGCGCAATTAATTTATGATGTTAAGTTCAAGAAAAAAATGGGAATTACATTTCTCGAATATCAGAATGAATACCGCCTTTCCTTTATTTATCGTGATCTGATCACAACCAGAGATCCTGTTCATGTCATTCTGGAGCGGCATGGCTTTACCAATTACAAACTATTTCGCAGGATGTTCCTTGAGCACTTCGGAAACACTCCCAATCAAATAAGAAAACAGCGGGAAATATTGTAATTCACACATTATTGTGGTAAAGTAGTGTCGTGCTATTTTTCCTGAACCCGGTATCTTATCACAGTTATAGGACTCAGAAATTTTACCAGATTTGCGCATCACTCAATCCGTCTGCCAATATAGTCCTTCGGGTATCAGGAAATGAAAATAAAGAGGAGGGAACAAATGAAAAAATTCTATTCGTGGTATAAAAAACATATTACCGCAGCAATCTTTACCGGACTGATCCTGGGTATCATTACCGGACTGTTTCTGGCAAACCGTTTCGAACCGGTTCTTACCGTCACAAGTCTCATAGGAAGCATTTACATGAATGCCCTGAACATGATGATCTTTCCACTGGTCTTCTGTTCCATTATCATGGGTATCTCCAGTATCGGAAATGCCCGCACAACCGGCAAGATCACAGCCGGTGCCATGATCTTTTTCCTGTGCACCACAGCACTTGCCAGCCTGGCAGGACTGATCATCCCGCGGCTGATCCATCTCGGTGAGGGTGTTAAATTCGAGATGGCAACTTCCGACATCCAGGCAACTGAGATGACCAGCATTCTGGACACCATCAAAAACTTAATCCCATCCAATCCGGTTGCAGCTTTCGCAAACGGAAATATGCTTCAGGTACTTGTATTCGCAGTTATCGTAGGCTTCACACTTATCGCCATCGGCGAAAAGGGTACTGCACTTCTGAAAGTCATCGATTCCTGTAACGAAGTCTGTCTGAAAGTCATCAGCACAGTTATGTACTTCACACCTATCGGTGTATTCTGTACTATCGTTCCTGTTGTAGAAGCCAACGGTACAGAAACCATCATTTCACTGGCAACTCAGCTGATCATCCTGTATGTGGCATTCTTCGGATTTGCCCTGGTCATTTACGGCGGCTCCGTGAAATTCATCGGCAAAGAAAGCCCTGTGAAATTCTTCAAAGCAATGCTTCCTGCCGCTCTGAACGCATTCGGAACCTGTTCCAGTTCAGCGACCATTCCGATCAGTAAACAGCGTATGGAAGACGAAATGGGCGTATCCAACAAGATCACAAGTATTGCCATTCCTCTTGGCGCTACTGTAAACATGGATGCCGTATCCATCCTGATGTCATTCATGATCATGTTCTTCGCCAATGCATGCGGAATTAACGTAAGCATTTCCATGATGATCATAATCCTTCTGGCAAACGTACTCCTGTCAGTAGGAACCCCAGGAATCCCGGGCGGTGCCATCGCATCCTTCGCAGCCCTTGCAACCATGGCAGGTCTGCCTGCAGGAGTTATGGGCGTTTATATCAGCATCAATACACTCTGCGATATGGGCGCAACCTGCGTCAATGTTATCGGAGACATGGCAGGATGTGTGGTTCTGAAGGAAAAAATTAAATTGGAAGATTAAACGCAAAAAGAAAAGCTATTGTTTCTAATCGATTTAATGCCAAAAAGTTGCTGTACATTTCTATAACTGAAACGCACAGCAACTTTTTTATTTACAGCAATCTTTTTCGTCACGTTAATCTACACCGAATAACTGCTCCCAGTTTATTGGTTAGACTGCTATCTGGCTCTATTTCTTTAATCCGGTTGTAACCTTGCAGTTAGTTACCTTAAGGCTTCCTTCAGAAGCAAAGAGTGACAGACTTTCTCCCGGACGTTTATATGCTCTTGCATTTAATGCAACACCGTCTACATAGATTGTAGCAATTGTATCATCTACGATCATTTTAATATTGTACTTTTTACCAGGTACCAGCTCCAGCGGTCTCTCCAGTCCGATATTCTGGTTTGCAGGCCATGGCCAGTTTGGTTTTTTCTCAAATACATATCTGTCTTCTGTTACATTAAATACGAACTGATAAGACTCAGCCTTATCCTCATCTTCATAGAATCTCACACCGAAAGTTCTAGTTCCTTCTGTGAATTCCACATCTGCTTCGAATTTGAAGATATCTCCTGTATCTTTTGCAACTACTTTTTCTGTACTCTTAGTTGGAGTATCAATTACAAAATCTTCTGTCTTTTCTTCTTTATCAAATGCATTCCATACAGTTTCCGGAATTCTTACACCAAGAGTTCCATCTTCTCTCTGGTAAACCTCATGTGCCATAAATGTTCCTGCCCAGATGAAGTTATTGTCATCATCATCCTGATCCTTGGTAGCAACCCAGCCAAAGAGGATTCTCTGTCCGTTCAGTTCAAAAGTACGTCCTGCATAATAAGATCTGCCGTCAAATGCATCATCTTTCGGTGCGATCCATGGACCTTCCAGACTCTTGCTCATACGGTATACCATTTTACTTCTGTCACTGTATTCTGTCACAATATGATACCACCAGTCACCAATCTTAAATAAGTCTGGCATCTCATGCATAGTATAGAGATCCGGTGCCCAGAAATCTCCTTCAAACTTCCAGTTTTTCAGGTCTTTAGATGTGAATTTAACAGTTCTTCCTGTCTGTCTTGTCTTTGGTCCCTGTAATCTTGCACCAAGGATCAGCAGATACTGATCATTTTCCTCATCGCGGATCACCCATGGATCTCTCCAGTCATCCGGGTCATAGCCTTCCTGTGGAGTGAAGGTAAGTGCATCCTGAGTTTTGTGCCATGTTACAAGATCATCACTGTATGCATGCATCAGAACCTGAGATGGTTTTCCAAGTGCCGGATAATCACGGTTATAACCTGTATAGAAAATATGATACTGTCCTTCTGCCTCGAAAACACTTCCTGCAAAGATAAACTGATCCTGTTCTTCATCTGTTCCTCTCGGAATTGCCACGCCTTTATCTTCGTAATGTACAAAATCAGAAGTTGTTGCCAGATCCCAGCCAAATGGTTCTCCAAATGGTCCCGGTTTTCTGGTATCTCTCTGATGATATAAATAGAATTTATCTCCATGTCCAAATGGCATGCAATCGCCAAACCATGTTCCCGGGAACTGATAGTATAATTTCTGCATAGTCTTAATCTCCTTTTTTATACTTTATTTCACTTTACAGGCCTGCTTGTACTTTTCCGGCAAGCCTGTTATTTACTCATAAATCAAACTACTGTTATCAGGTAATTCTTGCATATTATCAACCTTTTACTGCACCTGCTGTCATACCTGCCAGCATCTTCTTGCTGCTGAAGAAGTAGAAAATAAATACCGGAAGTACTGTTACAGTGATGGCTGCAAATGTACCACCCCAGTCTGTCAGTCCCATGCTTCCTACGAAGTCATTTAAACCAAGTGTAATGGTTTTCATATCTGTAGATCTGGTAAATGTATAAGCATTAATATACTCATTCCAGCAGAATACTGCCTGCATGGTTGCTACTGTGATAATAGAGTTCAGTGACATCGGAACCACCATCTTAAAGAAACATCCTATCGGTGAACATCCATCAATGATCGCTGCTTCCAGCATTTCTTCAGGGAAGAATTTGCTGAATGAATAAAACAGCTGAATGGAATAAGACAGTGAAAAAGCAATCTGTGGCAAAAATAATTGCCGGGTATGTATTGATCAGTCCCATCTTATTAAAAATAGTAAACAATGGAATCAGTGCAACCTGCATAGGAAGCATCAATCCAAGAAGGAAATAATTAAGGACAAATTTTCTGCCTTTGAATTTGATTTTGCTTAATGCAAATCCAGCCATCAATGCAAATAAAAGCAGAGGAATCAATACACCGATCAAAACAATGATACTGTTTTTAAAATAAGTCAGCATATGGCTTTTTGTAAAAAACATTGATAAAGTTTGTCAGCACCCATTTTGACGGGAGTGCATATGCCGGTAACTGTCTGAAATCATCCAGTGACTTAAAGCTTGAAGTAAATACATAGAAGAAAGGATAAACCTGCATCACAACAAGGATTAATGCGATAACCCATTTAATGATGCTCGGAATGGTTGTTTTTTCTTTTTCATTCGTCATCCCCTCCTCCTGTAAATTTACGGAATAACATTCCAACTACCATACAGATGATTACGATCATGATCGCTACAGAACTTCCGTAACCATATTTCATACTGCTGAACGCCTGTTTATACATATAAGTTGTCATAAGTTCAGAAGCATTTCCCGGTCCTCCATGTGTTAACAGATAAGAGAACTCGAAAGATCTCAGGGATCCATTCAGTACCAGCAGACAGTTTGCAATGATAACCGGTTTAATATAAGGAATTCTTACATAAAGATATTCCTGCCATGTTGATGCTCCATCGATCAGTGCTGCTTCTCCCAGTTCATCCGGAACACCGATCAGTGCTGCATAAAAGATAACCATATACAGTCCCAGGTATTTATATGCTTCTACAAAAGCTGTTACATACAGTGAAATCTGAGGATTGGAAATCCACTCCATCAGTTTCAGAGATGGATCGATGAATGATAATACCTGATTCACAATACCGGTTGGAGTTACTGATAATAACTTTGTAAAAATCTGGCAAATCGCTACAGAAGAGATAACTACCGGAATATAATACAGAGTCTGTAAAGCAACTCTTCCTTTTTTAATACGACTGAGGAGAATCGCAAATAATAATCCTCCAAATACCTGAATTGCCACATTAATTACAGTATAAACAAGAGTATGCCCTATTGTAGCTCTGAAAACTTCATCCTGCGTAACAAGTTCTATATAGTTTTTTAATCCTACAAATACTTTCTCTCCAACACCACCCCAGTCAAAAAAGCTATAATAACCAGCCCATATGATGGAAACAATTACAAATGCTGTATAAATAAGAAATGCTGGAAAGATGAATAAAAGGATGACTGACGTTTTTTCCAAATGCTTTCTGCACAGTTCTTCCTCCTCTCTTTCTCTGAAAGAGACTGACAAGGCAGCTGTCAGTCTCTGTTTATTATTATTGAAAAATCACTTACTTTTTACAAAAGAATCACAGGTTTCGATAAATTCATCCGGAGTGGTAATTCCCTGAGCCAGTTTCTGCTGTTCATCTGCAATTTGGGTCAGATTTTCTGAATCAAGCTTATCATCCCATGAGGTCCATGCTGTTTCAGCATTTTCAAATAACGGCTGAAGATCATAGAAAAGCTGTGGAAGTCCTTCTGGAATATCATCGTTAAACGGTGAGAAAATATTTCCTTTGTTGTAACAAGCCTCTGAATAATGTTCACATGCATAATCAAAGAATTCCTGCATAGTGTCGTCATATGTAGCCTTATTATATCCAATACCAAATCCTGCGTGAATTGGAATATTTGTCTCCATATTATCCATTTCTTCTGTGTCAGGCACAGGGAAAAATCCTATCTGACCTGCATCATACATATCCTCAGCAAGATTGATCTGACCTGAACCACTGTAGAAAATTCCACCAGTGCCACCATAGAATAAGTTTGTGGCTGAAGTGTAATCTACACTTGCAAATCCTGGTTCAAAATATCCTTTTGTTCCAAGATCATAAACCAGATTTACACCATATTTGGCAGCTTCATTTTTGGCAAAAGAGTCTGTTCCAGCCTGATATCCAGTGATAAATTCCGGACCTGTTACTCTCCATGGAGAGAATGAAAGATATCTCATAATCTGCCATACATCTGAACCACCGATAATAACCGGAATTTCTCCTATATCCGCAAGTTTCTGACAGTCTTCTTCAAATTCTTTCCATGTTGTCGGAGTTTCTTTAATACCGGCTTTTTCAAAGAGATCCTTCCTATACATAAAGAATTCACAATATAATCCCTGTGGGAAAAGATACAAATTACCATCATCTGCATCTGTAAGGAAATCTCGTACCGCACCATTCATCTTATCCGCATATCCATTTCGATCTAACTCAGCACCTAAATCCACTAATGCATCAATGTCTTTACATGCTTTAGAAAGTGTTCCATTGGGGCATCCGAAGATATCTGGTAATGTATCACTATTGATATACATCTGTAATTTCGTAAAATAATCTTGTTTATCATTAACCATTTCTATTTCATAGTCAATGCCTTTCTCATCACAGAAATTTTTCAACAAATAGTCATAAACCTGATACTGTTCTGTCGATTCTGTTGAATTTAATAAAGCAGTAATCTTCGTTCTTTTTCCATCGTCCGATTTCTTCGCAGAAGCTGTAACTGCTCCCATGCCTGTCAGAAGACTGGCTGTCATAGCTGCCGTCATGGCAAGTGATAACACTTTTTTCATTTTCCTCATTTACTTGTTTCCTCCTTTTAATTTGTGTTTCCTCGTTCTTGATGATTTTATTTTAGTCTTTTTGCCTTTTATAAACAATTGGAAATAAAGTAAAAATAGGAGATTTGTGCACAAATTTTATACTGTGCACAAATCTCCTGTTCTATCGTCAGGCAGATAAAATCATCCGCCTCGCTGCTTGCATGATTCGGTTAAATGACTTACCTGATACAGTTAACCTCGTTGTTTATATATGTTTCCTGAATTCATTGGGCGTAATGCCGTAACGCTTTTTGAATACTTTTATGTAGTATCCAAAGTCTTTGTATCCTACCATTTCTGCGATTTCATATTGTTTATATTTATTATCTGCAATCAGTTTCTCCACCTGTTGGAACCGGACATCTGTCAGATATTCCAGAAAACTCTTTCCGGCATATTTCTTAAGAAGGCGGCTGATATAGGTTCTGCTTACATGGAATTTCTCAGTCAGATCATCCATAGATAAATCTCCTGAATAATTCTTCTCAATGTAAGAAAGAACACTCTGAACCAGTTTCCGGTTCCGTTCATCAGTTCCTTCTGTATTCTGTTTAATCAGCGTTCCAAACAGATTCAGCAGACAATTCAACACCTCTTCTGTGTTCTCGCACTGACAGATTCATTTTTATTCCATCCCTGAAGCACAGAAAGATTCCAGTTTTTATTATGAATTTCACTGTCAACTGCACAGATATATGGAAATTTCATACATCCCAAAAGTAAATCCATTGCTGCAAATTTCACCGGAGATACATCTTCCGGTGCGTTTCGAAACATCTGATGAAGTTCATCCTCCGCTTTCTCAAAACTGTCCTGAAACAAAGTCATCATAAAATGTGTTTTTTCACCGGAAGTAATCACAAAGTCTGTCTGTTTTTCATATTGCAGATCTTCGTATCTGAGTATGATATTCGTACCCAGATAAACACATTGCCTGCATGCTGTCTGTGCCTTACGGTACTGTGCATTTGCCTGATATTCGTCCACTTCTACATCGCTCAATCCAAAATTCATATGTGCTTTCAGATACCGTTCTACTTCTACCTGTATCTTACTGCATGCCTGCAATGCTTTTTCCATACATACTGCGTTTTCTTCTTCCTTTTCAAACAAAAGAATAAAATTATATTCTGCAGTTGCTGTATTATAATCGCTCAAAACATGAATTCCAAAAATTCATTAAAAATTTCCTCAAAAATATTGATGCATGCAAATTCCTCTATCCATTTATCTCCTGTATGGATTTTATTTTCTCCAACAACTTTTCGCCCTACACACACAATATATTTCTCTATTGTCAGATTCAGAGATTCTGCCTGCTCTTTTACAACTCCTTTTCCCTGGATTCTTCCATACAGAAGATTTCCCGCAAATTTGGATCTCAGCTGCGGAACTGACCTGTTGAAATATTTCTTCAGATCCCGGATTTCCTGCTGCTTTTTTCCTTCCTTGCATGAATTTCCCCTGCAATCCGGGCAGCCATTGCCTTTAACTCATCATAGTCCACCGGTTTGAGAAGATATTCTTCCACACCAATGCTGATTGCTTTCTGAGCGTAGGCAAAACTGTCATATCCTGTCAGTATCACTATAACCGCATTGGGATAAATCTCATGTGCTTTTTCTGCAAAATCCAGTCCATCCATTCCCGGCATCTTCACATCTGTAAGGATCAGATCCGGTTTCGCCTGCTCCAGTTTCTCCAGCCCTTCCAATCCGTTCCTTGCAGTTGCGGATATACGGTATCCATAATCGCTCCATGGAAACGAACATAAACCATCCAGAATAATATATTCATCATCTAATATCATTACCTGCAATTCCATTATCTCTCGTCTCCCCTTTTTTTGTTATTTATTTTCATTAACAGGTTCATCACATTTCCTGTAGGTAACTCCGACATTACCGTTCATCGGGATTTCCAGTATTACCTGTGTTCCCTTCCCCGGTTCTGATGTAATGCTCATCCTTGCCTTGTTCTGATATACATAATCCAGTCTCTTTCTCACCGCATACACTCCCAGATGAGTATGTGTCCGCTCTGCTTCATGATCTGGCTCTTCCTCTGTCCCCATCAATTTCTCCAACTGCTCCTGTGACATTCCAACTCCATCATCCTTTACTGTAAATACTGCCATTCCATCTGTAATTTCTCCTGAAACATAAAGGAAACAGTCCCATGTCGCATTTTCTACACCATGAACTACCGCATTTTCCACCAGTGTCTGAATAGTCATCTTCGGAATCTCTAATTCATTTAATCTCTCATCCACTTCAATATAAGATGTAAATTTATCTCCATATCTGGTTTCCTGTATGTAAAGATAATCCTGTACATATTTTATTTCCTCACGAATATAAACCATACTTCTTTTATTGCTGATACTTGCACGCATCAGACTGCTGATAGAAGTAACCATACGACAAATATTATCCTCACCCTTTTTTTCGCGCCATCCAGTTGATTGTATCCAGTACATTATAAAGAAAATGCGGATTGATCTGTGCCTGTAAAGCCTGGAATTCAATATCTTTGTTAACTGTTTCCATCTCCACAACCTGTTTTATCAGCTGCTCTATTTTCTCTATCGTCTGGTTGAAAACAGAATTCATGGCTCCAATCTCATCCCTTCTTCCTTCCGGAAGACGGACAGAAAAGTCACCCTCCGCAAACTGCTGCATTGCTTTACTTGTACGCTTGATCGGACCGGCGATTCCCTTTGCCAGAATATTAGCAAGAAAAATACACAACATCAAACTTGCCAGAATAAGCATGATTGTCGTTTTCTGTAATCCTCTGGCTGTTTTCTGCAAGAAACTCATAGGGATCATTCCTACAACTGTAAGTCCTGTGTCAGAACTTCTCTGATATACACAGTCATAACCCTGTCCATCTGCAGTAAACAGAAATTCTCCTGTGTTGCCTGATATTTTTTCTATCCAGCTTCTGTCACTGATTGTCGCATCATTCTCTGCACTCTCTATCAGAACATTTTTGTCATTGTCCAGAAGAAAAATATGTGCAGCCAAAGAATCTCTGGCTGTGATCGTCACTTTTTTTCAGATAGCTCAGCTTAATAGATGCTCTCAATATTCCCACTGGCTTCATAGTCAGAGAATCTTTGATCTGCTTTGCCATATACATCAGGCCTTCCTCAGAAGCATTATAATAAATACAGCGTCCTTTTGCCTGCTCCGCCAGTTCACAGGATGTCTGAGCGGTATTTTCATTAATCTCATGATTATTTGCCAGCAGATGATTTGCTCCGTTATAACCATACAGCTGGATATCATTCATATAAATACTTGTATATCCCTGCAAAAGCAGCCTTCTGATCTGCCCTGATCTTGAATAATAGGAATACAGCTCTGTGCCATCCGATTTATATGGTTCATCAGACTCCAATTCCTCCTGAACCGTATTGTTATTTGCAATATACTCAAATGAATTCCTCACCATATCAAAATAATGATCCAAATTCACCGACAACTCGTTCACCACTCCCGCAGACTGCTTCCTTGTCTGTTCTGTCACAATTGAAGATGCAGACATGTACTGCGAAACACTGGCAGCCAACAGAACAACCAATGCTACCCCTAACGTACAATACAGAATTTTTCTCTGTATCGACAGATTAATATACCACTTCTTTAAATTTTTCATCTCTCTTTTCCCTTTAATGCCCCTTTATTTTTTCCCGTTTTTCACTGCTGCGGTCTATTCCGGACAGCCAAAAAGCCGACACACTGCTTCCAGTCAATGTATCGGCTTTACTGCTTCATTTTATTATACAGGTATATTCCGTAACTTTTTCTGTTTTACAGATACTGACTGAATTCCACTTTCTCCTTGTTCGGACCCTCAATGGTTAAAAAACTTCACACCATTTTCCCAGAATGGCAGGAAATGAATGGTATCCTGTGTGGAGTTTAAACCAGCTTCATTAATATACTGGAAAATCTCCTCAATGTCTCTCACATCAAGCGCAACATGATCAATCGCCCCATGCTCCATCTTCGCCGCATGATTCTCATAAGTCTCCACTACCAGAGTTTCCCAGTTTCAGAAACACAACCTTCTCATTCGCTTCCTCATTTACAGTCTCAAATGCAGTCTCAAAACCAAGTTTATGATAAAACTCCACAGTTTTATCAATGTCATTTGTCGGAATCCCGATATGCTGTACCCCTGTTGAATAATTCTTTAAATCCATGATCTTTACCTCTTTCTGCTCATCTTTGTAGCTTTTATTCATTTATTTTCATAATTTTACTTATCCAATATTTAATATTTATTTTTACAATATACGCAGAAAATCATTCGATTGTCAAGAGTAACAACTGATTCTTTTCACTTGACCCCTCCGCTCCCACCACCTCATCCATTTTCTCTTACACAGTCAATAGCCAGCGCGAAGCAGCATCTCTCTGCAGGTGAATCTGGAGGGAGCTTAGTAACTCTTAGGTGGGGGAAATCCGCGTTATGAAGAAAAATAGCAGCCTGTCTGAGCGGAGTCTGCGACGGAGCGAGTTTTGCATTTTTCTTCATGCTTTTAGCGGATTCCCCCCACCTTAGAGTTACTTAGCCCCCGGAACTGAACCTGCAGAGAGATGCTGCTTCGCGCGTCCCCTCTTGCGCTGTGTACGCCCCACGCCAACAAACTTCCCCAAATACTTCAAAAAACCTCTTGACTTTCAAAACAAACAGCGTTAAAATTGCTTTAGCTTTTTAAACAGCTAAACCTATAACGCATAAATTCAACGAAGGGAACCAGTAAAAACAGTGCCCCCCTGTCCTCAGAGAACTGCAGTCCGGTGAAATGCAGTGACAGACCTGTTTCGAATATCATCCCCGAGAAGGAAAGCCGAACCCTTGAATACAGCCATCACAGATATTGCCGTATTCACAGTAAGCTTCCCCGGCCGCCCCCCGTTACAGGAGCCGCGTATATCGGTACGTTGCAGAATCGTACTTGTTTCAAAGGTGAAACAGGGTGGTTACGGAATATCATATGTCCGTCCCTGCGTGGGGCGGACTTTTTTTATGTTATAGGAAATTACTCCATAATATTCCCATAACATAAAAAAGGCCCTGACACACGAGACATACTTTCTTTCCAGGCTGTCGATCTGAAACCGAAACACTACTTCTGTTTTTCGCAGACAACAGAATTCACCACAGATGAAAAATGTAACTAATTACATATTATAACCATTACATTCCATCTGCCTTGAATCTGCTCCAAATTCCGAAAAACAGCAGCAAATTTTTTGAGAGGAGTAGAGAGCATGAAAATCTACAAAAAAATCATGAACGCACTGGCTGCAGTAGAAAAGATCGTCCTTGTGATCTCCACACTGCTGATCCTGGTGCTGACTGTGGGAAACGTATTTTCCCGTAAAGTCATCCACCGTTCCTGGTCCTTCACAGAAGAACTTGTAGTAGCGGTATTCGTACTCATCACCCTGCTGGCAGCCGCACTGGCCTGCCGCGAAGGAGAACTGGTCAGCCTGACACTGGTCACAGACCGTCTTCCAAAGAAACTGAAGAAACCATCCGTGATCCTGATCACAGTCCTGAGCATCATCTTCAGCGTCATCCTTTTCAAATACGGAATGGACAAGGTAATCACTCAGCTTCAGAATGGAAAAAGAACCTTCGTATTAAACTGGCCTGAATGGATCTTCTGGTCCTTCGTACCCATCGGTGCAGGATGCATGATCCTTCACTTCATTGAATTCTGTCTGGACTTCTGCTGCAAAACCGACAGCGCCAAAAATACCGACAACAGCACAAAAAGTAACATGAATACAATCACAACAGACAAAAAGGAGGGCAAATAAATGATCAGTGCAATCTTATTTATCTCCTTCTTCATATTCCTGATCCTGGGTGTACCCATCGGAATCTGCCTCGGACTTTCCTCCGTATGCGCAATCCTCTACTCCGGTACATCTCTGACGATCGTAGCAACAAATATGTACTCAGGAATCAGTAAATTCCTGCTCCTGGCAATCCCATTCTTCGTACTGTCAGGAAACATCATGGCAAAAGCCGGTATCTCCAAACGACTGATCAAATTCGTTGATACCTGCGTAGGCCACAAAAAAGGCGGTATCGCCATCGTATGTGTTATCGTAGCCTGCTTCTTCGGCGCCATCTCCGGTTCCGGCCCTGCAACTGTTGCAGCTCTTGGCGCCGTACTGATCCCTGCAATGGTAGAACAGGGCGGTTTCTCCGCACCATTCTCCACAGCACTGATGGCAACCTCAAGCTCCATCGCCATTGTCATCCCGCCAAGTATCGCCTTCGTTGTATATGCCTCCATCACAGGCACATCCATCGCAGATATGTTCATGGCAGGTATCGTACCAGGTCTTCTAATGGGCGTGGCACTGATAATCGTAGTAATGCTGGAAGCAAAGAAACACAATATCAAACCATCCAGGGAAAAAGCCTCCGGCAAAGAACGCTGGGACGCTTTCAAAGATGCTTTCTGGGGATTCCTGATGCCGGTCATCATTCTGGGCGGTATCTACGGCGGTATCTTCACACCAACAGAAGCAGCAGCCGTATCCGTTGTATACGGTCTCTTCGTAGGTATGGTCATCTACCGCGAAGTTTCCATCCGCGATATGTTTGACATTCTGGTAGACTCAGCAAAGACAACCGGCGGTATTATGCTCATCGTAGCAAGTGCCTCTCTGTTCTCCTTTGTATGTACCAAATTCGGTATTGCAGATGCAGCCTCCAATTTACTTGGAAGCATCGCACACAATCAGTTTACCTTCCTGCTGATCGTAAATATCATCTTCCTGATCGCAGGATGCTTCATCGATGCAAACTCTGCTATGTACATCTTCATTCCGATCATGCTTCCTGTATGTAAGGCTCTTGGATACGATATAGTAGCATTCGGTGTTATGGCAACTGTAAACCTTGCAATCGGACAGGTAACTCCTCCTGTAGGCGTAAACCTCTTCGTAGCAATCAGCATCAAGATCAAAAAAGGTCTGGAAGTTACTCTGCAGGAGATCTCAAGGGCAGTTGTGCCAATGATCGCAGCCTGCGTTGCAGTTCTTCTGATCGTTACATACATCCCGATCACCTCCACTTTCCTTCCGAAAGCTCTTGCAAAAGAAGGCTCCTACACAGGTGATCAGTCCTCCGCTTCCTCTGACACAGCTTCCAAGGAGGCAGGAGACGGCAATAACTCCTTTGACACAATCGCAGATTACAGCGACCTTGACTGGCCGGAAATGACCTGGAACTTCGCATGCTCCACTACTGAGACAAGTACATGGGCTGATGGCGGACGTAAGTTCGGTGAACTGATGGAAAAAGCCACAGGCGGCAAAGTCAAAGTCAACATTTACGCTGCTGACCAGCTTACAAACGGCAACCAGTCCGAAGGTATTCAGGCTCTGATGAATGGGGACCCGGTTCAGATCTCCATGCACTCCAACCTGATCTACTCTGCATTTGATCCACGTTTCAACGTTGTTTCTCTTCCATTCGTCTATGATTCTTACGACGATGCAGATGCAAAATTCGATGGCGAAGCAGGTGCAAAGCTGAAAGAAATCCTCAGTGAGTACGGACTCCACTGCATGGGTATTGCAGAGAACGGTTTCCGCGAAATCACAAACAGCAAACATGAGATTAAATCTGTAGACGATATGAAGAACCTGAAGGTTCGTGTAGCAGGCTCCAACCTTCTGATGGAATGCTACAAGAGATGGGGCGCTGATGCCACAAACATGAACTGGTCTGAAACTTACACAGCACTTCAGCAGAACACAGTAGAAGGTCAGGAGAATCCGCTTCCCGCTATCGACGCTGCAAGTGTTCAGGAGGTTCAACCTTACTGCTCTATGTGGGATGCAATTTATGACTGCCTGTTCTTCTGTATCAACGAAAACATCTACAACAGTCTCACACCACAACAGCAGGAAGTTGTTGACGAGGCAGGACAGAAAGCAGTTGAATATGAGCGTTACATCAACCGCTCCGGAGATGACGAGATCAAAGAACGCTGGGCAAGCCAGAACGGTGTAACAATCACAGAAAAAGAAGACATGGACATCGACTCCTTTAAAGAAGCAGTTGATGGTATCGATGACTGGTTTGTAAACGAACTGAAGAGCCAGGGCTATGACGATGCCCAGGATCTGGTTGATCTTTTCACAAAGGACTCCTTCAACACAGTGGAAGATTACAGTAATCTGGACTGGCCGGAAACAACCTGGAACTTCGCATGCTCCACTACTGAGACAAGTACCTGGGCTGACGGCGGACGTAAGTTCGGTGAACTGATGGAAAAAGCTACAGGCGGAAAGGTTAAAGTCAATATTTATGCAGCTGACCAGCTTACAAACGGCAACCAGTCCGAAGGTATTCAGGCTCTGATGAATGGGGACCCGGTTCAGATCTCCATGCACTCCAACCTGATCTACTCTGCATTTGATCCACGTTTCAACGTTGTTT
>ENA-OQCV01000176-OQCV01000176.1-human-gut-metagenome-genome-assembly--contig:-NODE-176-length-18576-cov-2.747737_pt1 | contig 18576 bp, 12 predicted proteins | sample MGYA00242766_ERZ504592 | MGnify/ENA primary metagenome ERZ504592 (study PRJEB26092, sample SAMD00036315) | human gut metagenome | host: Homo sapiens | study: EMG produced TPA metagenomics assembly of...
CTGCCCGATGGGACTGCGCCCGGGATCTCGCCACGCCGTTCCTCCGGCCCGCCCCTCCCGCGCCGGCGTTTGCCTTTATGACGCAGACGCGCCCTGATTCCACGGCGGGTACGCGTCAGGCCGGGTGGATCAAGCCGCCGCTCGTTGATCGCCCTGTAGATAGCGGACGCAAAGACCATCAGTCCCGGCCGCTCGACCGCGATCCCGCCCGCGATCCGCCCGGACGACCAATGCTCCCGCACGACAAGACGCCGCACAAGCCCCGCCCCTCGCTCGCCGTCGAGGACCCCGGGCCGCACGCAGGAAACCCTTCGGGACTCGCGGCCACGCTGGGCGGCCGATGCACGATGGCCCCGCCCCGAGCCAACGGCGAACGAGTTTCCGGCCATCTCCCCGCTGACGGTCGCTTCGTCCCCGCCCGCCGCTCCGGCCATCCCGCCGCAGCTCCCCCCCCCCCCAGCGCCTCAGCAACACGATTTCCTCGCGCTCGGCCAAGGCAAGACGGGCGTACCGGCCCATGGGACCTCCCGATACCCGGTTGTCGCAGGCAAACACCATCGTACCGGGAACACATGGGCCCACATCATCCACAAGTGTTGCACCAGCAATGAAAAATCAAGGCACAACGTCGCAACCTGAACCGCACCTCCGATCATCGAATCTGAATTTCTTCAGTCCAACAATCGGGGTGCGGTTCAGGTTGCGACGTTGTGCACTTTTATGCTGTCCATATAGTGCGATCACTGCGGAATCTTTGGAACTGGAATCTTCGAACTCGAAATTCCCGGAATCAATCGGCGGTGATCAGCTCGCTCGAATCCATGTCGAAGTCGGACATGGCAAACGAGCGGATCGCCGGATCCTCATACGTGTTCATGTAATACGTGTTGGTTTTCCCGGAATAGCCACTGGTGAACAGCGTGCGCTCGAACTGGCCGTTGCCCATCTTGGACATGCCGTCAACCATTTGCACGGAAACCAGCGTGTGGAACAGACGAGACACATTAGCAGCCTCGTTGTTCTGCTGCGGATAGTGCGTGTTGGTGTAGGCGACGCGTACGAAACGCGACGGCGAACTCACGTCACCGGGAATGCCGTGCATGCTCACGCCGGCACCCCATGCGCTCAGTTCCGCCTTGCCCCAAGTGGTCGGCTCCGCCATTTCGTTGCTCACACACATGTAGTTGCGCAGGTTTTCCATATGAAAGTCGAAGGTCGGCTGGTTGGTAAGCACGTCCACATCGTCATGATGAATGTGCATGCCGTCAGCCATCTGCTCGACGACGATGCTGCGGGTGCCGTCACCAATGAACCAGTGCAGCAGGGATTCCTGCTGGCCGGGCACGACCTGCGAAACGAGCGTCACGTTCTTCAACGCCTCTTCGACTTCGTCGACACTGTCGAAATTGCGCGCCACCCACAGCGGGAATTCGAAGGTAGCGACGTTTTCGGTTCCTTCGACCGGCTCGTGCGCAAAGGAGGCGTATCCAGGGAAGTTCAGTCCGGCAATGGCCAGACCATGCTCGTTGGCGCAGTCGAAATACATGGGGCGGTCGACCATGACCACGCCCACGCCGATCACCGCATTCGGTTCGCTTTTACCTTCGGCCCCATACACATAGTCGTACTGGTAGCCTCGCGGAGTGACCAGAATGGTCTCGCCGTAGGAGAAGCTCCAGTCGAGATTACGGCCGAAATACATGTTTCCCTCATCGTCGGAGAAACGAACACCAGTGCACATATGGACTCCTTTCCATGATTTGCCGTGATTTTCTTGCTTGCGTGTTCATGGTAAGCGTCACTTGCTGGGAAAATCTTAAGTTTTGCCCGCGGAAGAATCTGCTTTGACTACCTCATCCATAGTATCGTCCTCCTCAATCATGTATTTCGTGTAAAATACGCCTGCCGCAATATCCGTCACACATGTACGCCCGCAGGAACATGTCGAGCGCCTTCGCATGATCAGCCGCACAGCCTCTGCCCTCGGCCAGCATGTCTCCCAGCTTGTAGCAGCCCTCCGCGATCCCCGCTTCGGCCGCATGACAAAAGCACTCGTATGCCAAAACGTCCGTATCCGGTTTGGGTGAAACTTCGCCGAAATTGTTGTAATACGAGCGGAAGTATCTACCCTCGCAGCGGTCGTACGCGTACACGTACCCCAGGCACAGCCATCCGATCGCATTGCCGCGGCCGGCCGCGTGCCGGTAAAGGATCCCGGCGGCTCTGAAACAGTCGACCCGCTTCCGCCGTTCCGATGCGGCGGTATAGTGCATGCCCTCCTCGTAGTACATGCCGCCGAGGCCCAGAGCAATCGACCCGTCCGGATCGCTGATGTCGGCCGTGGTGCATTCGTCGTCCTCATCGAAGGTATCGTCGTAGTACGGCACGCCCGTTTCCGCCTCGTTCGCATGACCGATGCCGACCGGGCTGATTCGCGCGATTTGCGCTTCCGACAAGCGCGACACGCCCGGATTGCTCAGCACAATCGTCAGGGGATCACTGAAGTACAACGGTGCACTTTGACATTCGTGCAGCGCAATCCGGGCGTGTCGTGCGACGCGTGTGGCCGATTCCCGGGCCGCATGCGCGTCATACGGGAAATTTGTGTCAATCCCGCAATTGCGGGTCTGCGAAGCGTCGGTTCTCCAGAACCGGCAGCGTGCGTCGCGCGGATTCGAGAACTTCTCGGTGCAGCCGGGCAATCAGCATTCCGGCCTGTCCGCCCGCCCCGCCCTGTCCGTCATCCGCCTGCGCGATGACCTCGCCCAGCGGGTCAATGACACGGCTGCAGCCGATGTTGCGCGCGCTCACCTCGCTGCATGCCAGTACGTAGCACGTGTTTTCCAGCGCACGCGCGGCGGTCATCAGCTTCCAATGTCGCTCCTTCAAACGCCCGCGCACCCATGCCGCACTGACGATGATCACATCGGCGCCGCGCACGGCCAGCGACCGCGCGACTTCGGGAAATCTCACGTCATAGCAGGTCATGACGCCGACATGCCAGCCGTCGATCTCGACGATTGGCGGCAGCTCGATACCGGGGCGAACCGTATCGGACTCCCGCGCGGCGAATGCATCATAGAGATGCAGCTTCCGATAGGTCGCGATAAGAGCCCCGCTCACGGATGACGACGAAAACGTTGGAGACCCGGGAATCCGTTGCGCAAGACGCCGGCTTGTCCGGCACCGCATCAGCCGCGCCGAGCACAGCATGAACCGTGCCCATCAGCGTAATATGACGCTCTTCGCTGATCCGTCTCAGGCCGGTGACGAACGGCCCGTCCAGTGGTTGCGCGTGTGCGGCCGCGAACATGTCATCATCGCCGTCACGCGCGATCAGCCCTTCCGGAAGCACCAGCAAGCGGGCACCGGCATCCGCGGCCTGCCAGGCATATCCGTCGATAATGTCAAGGTTCCATTCCGGCTCCCGGCGAACCATGAACTGAGCTACGGCGACCTTCAGCTCTTGCGTGCCATTCATGGCTACCGTTATATCAGATGCGCAGGCATGGTTCCTCATGAATCCCGCCCGCGACCGATACGCCTCGGTCTCACACCGCGAACGCCGACCAGCGCCCGTGCGTGTGTTGCACCTCGATCGGCATGCCGAACAGCTCCGACAGTCGCTCGTCGGTCAGGCCGGCCTCCAGTGGACCGGTGTAGACGATGGTGCCGGCGGACGGGTTGCCCATCGCGTCAATGCCGTCGTTGGTGGCGTCCTCGGCGGAGACCGGCTTGCGTCCCATGATGGCGATGTGGTCGAAGCCCGCGGGAATCTCCTCAAGTCGATGGGTGACCAGCACCACGGCACGCCGCGAATCCTCTTCGCCGATACGGCTCAGGGTGCGCATCACCTGCTCGCGGCCGCCCAGGTCAAGGCCAGTGGTCGGCTCATCCATGATGAGCAGTTCGGGGTCGCCCATCAACGCGCGGGCGATGAGCACGCGGGTGCGCTCGCCCTCGGAGAGCCGCCACATCTCCTTGCCTTCGAGATAGGAGACGCGGAAGTCGCGCAGCAGCTGTCGCGCCCGCGCATACTCCTCGTCAGTATAGGTGTCGCGCCATCGTCCGGTCACGGCGCTCAGGCCCGTGACGACGGCGTCCAGCGGATCCTCGAATTCGGGAAACTGCCGGCCGAGGTCGGCCGAAGCCAGACCGATGCGCGTGCGCAGTTTGAATACGTCGTATTTGCCGAGCTGATGGCCGAGGATGAATACGCGACCGTCCGAGGGGAACGTGCGCGTGGCGAGCATGCCGACCGCGGTGGATTTGCCGATGCCGTTCGGCCCGAACAGCACCCATCGCTCCCCCGCGTGGATGATGAGGTTCACGTCTGTGATGATGACGCGCCGGTTGCGGCGGAATTCGACGTTGTCGAGCTTGAGGACTTCGTTGTCGGCGGTGTCGGTCGTGGGCATGTTGTGGTTCCTTGTCGTGGGGAGGTTTGCCGGCAGTGCGGGTTTGGAATGGTTGCGGTAATTCGCGAAGCCGTGCCATCCGGTCATGCCGCGCATTACGGCCCCGCAGCGGGGCATCATTCCTTGCCCCCGCCTGCGTCAGATCGCCGTTACTTGTTCTGCTCGTCGAGGACGGACTGGTAGACGGCCACGGTCTTGTCGGCGATGGACTCCCAGCTGAAACTGGTCGCGGGCGCGCTCGTAGCCCGCCTGGCCCATCTTCTTGGCGAGTTCGGGGTCGGCCATGATCTTGTCGATGGCGGCTGCCATGTCATGCACGAACTTGTCCGGGATCGGTGGGCGTGCCGGTACCGTCGCGCAGCTGGTCGATCGGCACCAGATAGCCGGTCTCGCCGTCGACGACGACCTCGGGAATGCCGCCGGTGGCGGAGGCGACTACGGGCAGGCCACAGGCCATGGCTTCCAGATTCACGATGCCCAGCGGCTCATAGATGCTCGGGCAGATGAACGCGTCACAGCCATGCTCCAGCGCGTTGAGCTCCGGACGAGGCAACATCTCCTCGATCCAGATGATGTTGCCGCGTTCCTCGTCGAGCTTGGCGAACGCGGTCTTGACCTCCTCGGCGATCTCCGGGGTGTCCGGGGCGCCGGCGCACAGCACCACCTGGATGTCCTTGGAGATCAGGTGCAGCGCCTTGAGCAGGTATGGCAGGCCCTTCTGACGGGTGATGCGGCCGACGAACAGCAGCGTAGGCTTGCTGCGGTCGATGTGGTAACGGTCGAACACGGCCCAGCCCGGGTCGTCGTCGGCCGGCGTGGCGAAGTCGCTCATGGTGATGCCGTTATGCACCACGACGACCTTGTCGGGGTCGAGGTTCGGGTACGCGGCGAGGATGTCCTCGCGCATGCCGCCGGAGACGGCGATGACGCGGTCGGCGTGCTCGTAGGCGTCCTTTTCGGCCCAGGAGCTCAGATTATAACCGCCGCCGAGCTGCTCGCGCTTCCACGGGCGGAACGGCTCCAGCGAATGTGCGGTGATGACCAGCGGCGTACCGTGCAGCATCTTGGCGAGGTATCCGGCCAGGCACGCATACCAGGTGTGCGCGTGGGCGATGTCGGCGTCGACGTCGTTGGCTATCTGCAGATCAACGCCGAAGGTCTTCAGCGCCGGATTCGCGTCGGCCAGCTCAGAGGGCGTTCCGTAGCCCACGACTTTCAGGCTGCCCTTCGCCGAGCCATCTCCGGGGATGGCGGGTGCATCGGCTTCGGTGCGCGGTCCGTCGAACGCACGGACGGTCACGTCGACCCGCTCGGCCAGCACCTTCGAGAGCTCTTCCGCGTGCACGCCTGCGCCACCATAGACATACGGCGGGTATTCGCGGGTGAGGATATCAACTTTCACGATTAAGGCCTCCTTCGTCGGTAACCTTGTTTGCGGCTACTGCCATATATAACTTTAGGGCATTGCACGTCGAAAAAACGCACAATGCCCATGTTCGTGTTGGCGAAAAATCACGCCATAATACCAGATAACTACCGGATACCAGACTCTCACACCGCGGTGCCGTTGGCGTCCAGGTTCGGGTTGTTGCGGTAGTTGCCGGCCGTGAAGAACAGGCTGAGCACGCCGACGACGAACACGACGGACACGGTCAGGATCAGCCACAGCGGATGCGTGGGCAGCCACATCACCACGAAGAACGCGATGACCGACAGCGCGATCAGCGTCCAGCTGCCGACACGGAACCACTGCCGCACGGAGTGCGGTGCCTTGAACGCCTTGGGATCCTGATAGTTCGGGTTGGCCTCGAACACCGACTCCACTTCCTCATCGACCTCGGTGCGAGCGCTGGGCTTCCACACGCCGCTGTCATCCACGCCCTCCTGAATACGGCGGGACTTCTCCTGAAGCGCGTACTCGTCGAGCATGCCGGATCGGGCACGGCCACGGGTCTGGTCGTACTGCGACGGGACTCCCCGACGCTGATCTTTTGCTGCTTTGCGGCGTTCGGCACGGTTAGGCATCGTTACTTCTCCTGCTCGTTTGTGGATAACACTCCTATGTACTGTACTCCAAGCCGTGCCGTAGCGGTGGTTCGACTCGCACGACGAGACAGATCCGCAATCGTTGGCAATCACGACGTCCGAGCCGTGGCCGCGTCACGTACCACCCCGCACATAGCCGGCCTCCTTCTGCGGCTCACCCACACATGAGCGGGCCATTCCTCCGGCGAAACCCACCGGCACACAACGGGACGGGACTTTCGCCAGAAATGGGGAACGCCCGATATGCGACTGGGGGCCGGAAGTCCCTTGAAGAGACTTCCGGCCCCCAGTAGATGTCGGTACGGCGAACCGCCGGACTATCGAATCATCGCGGCAGCATCATCGGACGCTGGGATGCGGTGATCGGCGCGGGCAGCTCGGTGACGCCGGTGAGGTACTCATCGACGGCGGCCGCGCAGGAGCGGCCCTCCGAAATGGCCCACACGACCAGGCTCTGGCCGCGGCCCGCGTCGCCGGCAACGAACACGCCATCCTGAGAGGTGGCGAACTTGTCGTTGCGGGCCACGTTGCCGCGCTTGTCCAATTCGACAGGCAGCTGGTCGAGCAGCGTGGAGGTGTCCGGGTGCAGGAAGCCGACCGAGATGAGCACCAGATCCGCGGGCAGCACGCGTTCGGTACCGGGCTGGCGGGTGAACGGCCCGTTCTCCCCCGGTGCCACATCCACGACCTTCAGACCGGTGACGTGGCCGTTCTCGTCGGCCACGAATCCTTCGGACGCGGTGGAATCCTCAATGTGCACACGGGCCTGTTCCTCGTCAGAGCCGACGAAGTTGACAGAATCGGTGCTGTACACATAGGTGCCGCCCTCCTCCATCGAGGAGGTCTTCTGGTAGAGACGCGCGAACGTCGGCCACGGCTGGTTGTCCGGGCGCTCGTCCGGCTCCTTCGGCATGATCTGCAGCACGGTCACGTCCTTCGCGCCTTGACGGATGGAGGTGCCGAGGCAGTCGGAACCGGTGTCGCCACCACCGATGATGATGACGTGCTTGTCCTTGGCGGTGATGTCGTGCACGGGCTTTACGCCGTACACGCGTCGGGTCGCGTCGGGCAGGAACTCCATCGCGAAGTGAATGCCCTTGAGCTCGCGGCCGGGAATCTTCATGTCACGCGGCACGGTGGAGCCGATAGCGACGACCACGGCGTCATAGCGGTCGCGCAAATCGTCCCAGCTGATGTCCTTGCCGATCTCCACGCCCGTGCGGAAGCGGGTGCCTTCGGCCTCCATCTGCTTGATACGACGGTCGATCAGTCGCTTGTCGAGCTTGAAGTTCGGGATGCCGTAGCGCATCAGACCGCCGATGGCGTCATCGCGCTCATAGACGACGACCGTGTGGCCGGCTCGGGTGAGCTGCTGGGCGCATGCCAGACCGGCGGGGCCGGATCCGACGACCGCCACGGTCTGGTCGGTCAGACGCTGCGGAGGCATGGGCTTGACGATATCCAGACCCCATGCCTGGTCGATGATCGTCTGCTCGTCGAGCTTGATCATCGTCGGCGGCTGGTGGATGCCGAGCACGCACGCCTTCTCGCACAGTGCCGGGCAGATGCGTCCGGTCACTTCGGGGAAGTTGTTGGTGGTGGACAGACGATTGTAGGCGTCCTCCCACTTCTCCTGACGAACCAGATCGTTGAACTCGGGGATGATGTTGCCGAGCGGGCATCCGGTCATGCAGAAAGGAGTGCCGCAATCCATGCAGCGGGCGGCCTGTTCGGTGGTCCACGGCTGCAAGCCGGACTCAGCATGGACGTCAAGCCAGTCCTTGATGCGCTCCTCGACGGGGCGTTCCGCCAGTTCGCGACGGGTACGGACCTTCAGGAATCCTCTGGGATCTCCCATGTCAGTGCGCTCCTTCCATCACCTGCTCGTACACCTGTTCCCAGGCGCCGGGCGTGTTGAAATCGATATTGTCTTCCTCGGCCTTCGCCATGGCGGCGGTCATGGCCAGATAGTGTTCTGGCACCACGTGCGTGAACCGGGCGACGGTGTGCTTCCAATCCTTGAGGAGTCCGGCGGCGAATGCGGAACCGGTCTCTTCGGCGTGACGCTTCACCAGATCGTGGACCAGTGCCTGTGCTTCGTCGTCCAGAGGTAGGAACAGCAGCGAGCCGTCCTTCGCCGCGGTCGGATTGACCTGGTTCATGTCCAGATCGAGCACGTACACGTTGCCGCCGGAGAAGCCGGCACCGAAGTTGCGGCCCATGGAGCCGAGCACCACGACGGTGCCTCCGGTCATGTACTCGCAGCCGTGGTCGCCCACGCCCTCGACCACGAACGTGGCGCCGGAGTTGCGCACGCCGAAACGCTCGCCTGCACGGCCGGCCACGAACAGCTCTCCGGAGGTCGCGCCGAAACCGGTCACGTTGCCCGCGATGACGTTCTCGTGCGGGTCGAAGATGACGCCGTCCTCGGGGCGTACGATCAGGCGTCCGCCCGACAGGCCCTTGCCGGCGTAGTCGTTGACCTCGCCGTAGACGCGGATGGTCTCGCCACGCGGGATGAACGCGCCGATCGACTGGCCGCCGGCACCGTGGAACGTCATGTCGATGGTGTCGTCCGGCAGTCCTTCGGCACCGTAGCGGCGGGTGATCTCGTAGCCGACCATCGTGCCGAGCGTACGGTTGACGTTGCGGATCGGCATCTCGATGCGTACCGGCTCCTTGCGCTCCAGCGCGGGTTCGGCCATCTCGATGAGCTTGTTGTCGAGCGCCTTCTCCAGTTCGTGGTTCTGCTCGATGGTCTGGTGCAGAATCGTTCCGGGAACCGGGCCGGGCTGCATGAGCACGTTGCTCAGGTCGATGCCGTCGGACTTCCAGCGCTTGATCGCCTCGTTCTGGTCCAGGCATTCGACATGGCCGACGGCCTCCTCCAGCGTACGGAAACCGAGCTCGGCAAGCAGTTCGCGCACTTCCTCGGCGATGTACATGAAGAAGTTGATGACCGCTTCCGGCTTGCCCTTGAACCGGGCGCGCAGCTCGGGATCCTGGGTGGCGATGCCCTGCGGGCAGGTGTTCTTCTGGCACGCGCGCATCATGACGCAGCCCTCGACCATAAGCGCCGTGGTGGCGAAGCCGAATTCCTCGGCACCGAGCAGCGCGGCGATGACCACGTCGCGGCCGGTCTTGAGCTCGCCGTCGCACTGAACGACGATGCGGGAGCGCAGACCGTTCAGAATCAGCGTCTGCTGGGTTTCGGACAGGCCGATCTCCCACGGGGTGCCCGCGTGGCGAATCGCGTTGAGCGGCGCCGCACCGGTGCCGCCGTCATAGCCGGAGATCAGCACCACGTCGGCATGGCACTTGGCCACACCGGCCGCGATGGTGCCGACGCCGAACTCCGAGACGAGCTTGACGTGGATGCGCGCCTTCGGGTTGGCCATCTTCGCATCGTTGATCAGCTGCTTGAGATCCTCGATGGAGTAGATGTCGTGGTGAGGCGGCGGGGAGATGAGCTCCACGCCGGGGGTTCGCGTGACGGACCTTGGCGATCCACGGCGGGACCTTGGACCGGGCAGGTGGCCGCCCTCGCCGGGCTTGGCGCCCTGGGCGAGCTTGATCTGCAGGTCGGTGGCGTGCACCAGGTAATCGCTGGTGACGCCGAAGCGGGCGGATGCGATCTGCTTGATGCGGCTGTAACGCAGCGGATCCTCGATGCGGTCGTCGGATTCGCCGCCCTCGCCGGAGTTGGAACGCGCGTCGATCGTGTTCATGGCGATGGCGAGCGTCTCGTGCGCCTCTTGCGAGATGGAGCCGATAGCTCATTGCGCCGGTGGAGAACCGCTTGACGATCTCGGAGGCCGACTCGACCTCGGAGATGTCGATCGGCTTGCGGTCGTGCTTGAACTTCATGAGTCCGCGCAGCGTCATAATGCGGTTCGACGTGTCGTTGATGTGGTGCGAGTACTTCTTAAACATCTGGTAGTCGCCGCGAGCGGTCGACTGCTGCAGCAGGAAAATCGCCTCGGAGTCGTTCAGATGATCCTCGCCGGTGCGATCGCCACTTGTATTCGCCGCCGGTTTCGAGGTTCATGTGCGGGTGCGGTCCACTGGTTCGGGTAGGCCACTGCGGTGGCGAATCGCCACCTCCTCGGCCAGCTCGTCGAGCCCGATGCCGCCGACCTGCGAGACCGTGCCGGTGAAGTACTTGTCGACGATGTCCTTGCTCAGGCCGACCGCCTCGAACAGCTGCGCTCCGCGGTAGCTCATGATGGTGGAGACGCCCATCTTCGACATGATCTTCAGCACGCCGATGGACAGCGCCTTGGTCAGGTTCTTCACGGCTGTGTGCTCGTCGACCTTCAGGTAGCCGGTGCGGGCCAGGTCCTCGACGGATTCGAACGCCAGATACGGGTTGACGCATGCGGCACCGTATGCGATCAGCAGCGCGACATGATGGATCTCACGCACATCGCCGGCCTCGACGGCCATCGAGATCTGCGTGCGGGTGTGCTTGCGCAGCAGGTGGTGCTGCACGGCGCTGGTGAGCAGCAGTGACGGGATCGGGCCCCACGTGTGGTTGGAATCACGGTCGGACAGCACGATGAAGTTGCTGCCGCCCGCGATGGCCTCGTCGACTTCGGCAAAGATCTCCTCAAGGCGCTCGCCCAGCGCCTTGCCGCCGCCGGCCACCTGATACAGGCCCTTGACGACGAACGGACGGTAGTATCCGCCGAGCACCTTGGCCTTGTCGAGCCGCTTGAGCTGCGCCATCTCGTCGGAGTTGATGACAGGCAGCGGGATCAGGATCTTCTTGGCGTGCAGCTCGGAATCCTCCAGCAGGTTCGGCTCGGGGCCGATGGCGGATTCGAGCGAGGTGACGATCTCCTCGCGCTCCCAGTCCAGCGGAGGGTTGGTGACCTGCGCGAACTTCTGGTGGAAGTAGTCGAACAGCATGCGGCTGCGCTTGGAGAGCACCGGCAGCGGGTTGTCGTTGCCCATCGAGCCCAGCGGCTCCTTGCCGGTGTTGGCCATCGGCGTGAGCAGCATCTTGAGGTCTTCCTCGGTGTAGCCGAACGCGCGCTGACGACGCTGCACGGACTGGCCGGAATGGCTCACGTGCTCGCGGTGCGGCAGGTCGCTCATCTCCACGGAGTTGCCTTCGACCCACTTACGGTACGGGTGCTGCGAGGCAAGGTTCCTCTTGATCTCCTCGTCGGGGATGATGCGGCCCTCGTCGGTGTCGACAAGGAACATCTTTCCGGGCTCCAGACGGCCCTTGGAGACGATATGCTTGTCGTCGATCTCCGGCAGCACGCCGGCTTCGGAGGCGAGCACAAGGTAGCCGTCATCGGTGAGCTGCCAGCGGCCGGGGCGGAAGCCGTTGCGGTCGAGCAGGGCGCCCACCTGCGTGCCGTCGGTGAAGATGATGTCGGCCGGGCCGTCCCACGGTTCGATCAGCGTGTTGTTGTACTCGTAGAACGCGCGCACGTCGGGGTCGAGCTGGTCGTTGTTCTCCCATGCCGGCGGCAGCATCATCGAGATGGCGTGCGGCAGAGAGCGGCCGGCGAGGTGCAGCAGTTCGAGGCATTCGTCGAACGTGCCGGAATCCGAATAGCCGGGCGTGGTGATCGGCAGCAACGGCTCGAACTCGCCGAGCAGTTCGGAGCTCAGGCGGCCTTCGCGGGCCGACAGCCAGTTGCGGTTGCCCTGGATCGTGTTGATCTCGCCGTTGTGGGCGAGCAGGCGGAACGGCTGCGCGAGCGGCCAGCTCGGGAACGTGTTCGTGGAGAAGCGCGAGTGCACAATCGCGATCTTCGCCTTCATGCGCGAATCCGACAGGTCGGGGAAGAACGGGGTGAGCTGCATCGTGGTGAGCATGCCCTTGTAGGTGATGGTGCGGGCCGACAGCGACGCGAAGTAGATGCCGACCTCGTGCTCGACGCGCTTGCGGATGCGGAAGGTCCTGCGGTCGAGCTCGATGCCCGCCAGCTTGCCTTCGGCGTCGGCGATGACCAGCGTCTTGAAGCTGGGCATCGAGGCGAGCGCCTGCAGGCCGAGCCCGTCCGGGTTGGTCGGCACCACTCGCCAGGCGAGTACTTCCAGACCCTCTTCGCGCACGATGCTCGCGATGGCCTGCTCCTGCTGGCCGGACGTGGCGATGTCGCGGTCGAGGAACGCGATGCCCGCCGCGTAATGGCCGGCCTCGGGCAGTTCGACGCCCGTGGTGGCCCGCATGAACTCGTCGGGCATGCTCATCAGGATGCCCGCACCGTCACCGGTGTTCTCCTCGGCGCCCACGGCGCCACGGTGGTTGAGATTGACGAGCACTTCGATGGCGTCGTCGATGATCTTACGTTCCGGCCGCTTGTTGAGTGTGGTGACCATACCTACGCCGCAAGCGTCATGTTCTGAGCTTGGGTCGTACAGACCTTGTGATTTATGTATGCTCAAATCGAGCGGGGCGTGGAAAGTCACCGAAACCACCTTCATATCGTTTTGGCAGGATCTTGACAACCTGCGGTTCTTTTGTTAGTGCGTAGGAAAGAGTACCGCTCGGCTATGTCAAACACGTTTCGCTGTCCATATACCGAGTCGAGGTGTTTGTCAATACCCAATTTCAATGTTTCTCAAGCGATTCGGAAAATCTGCGGCACCCGTTTCGCATGTCAATGAGATGTCTCTTATGTGAATGGCGTGTTAAGTGTGACGAATATCACTGTCACTGCCGCCGGGCCCCTTTGCCCGGCGAAGACGTCACTGCCCGGCGTCGTATGCGCGATCCAGATGCATGAAATCCGGCACCCGGTACCATTTGACCGTGTAACCGGCGCCATGCGCGCAGAACACCGAATCAGGGGTGTTTTCGAGATCGTCTCCCGGATCGTATCCCGCTTGTTCGATGACCTCGGCCGCATTGTGGCATGGCCGGTAGCCGTCGAACACGCACCCCAGATGGCCCGTGCCGTGGGTGTAGACGTTCACATCCATGGCGTAGTCGCGCATCTCGGATACCGGGCAGACTCCCGCCAGCACGGCGAACTGGCCGTCCATCTCGGGTGGGTCGAACGTGCCCGACATGCGTTGTATGTCGGACATGGCCCGGCCGAGCATGTCCTGCGGGATGTCGAGCCGGAAGCGGTACCACGGTTCGAGCACCCGGCACCAGCCGGGATCGCGGGCGGGCCGCGGAGGCGAAGGCGCTGCCGTCCGACGGCTCCGATTCGTCCGTCCGGGCTGTTTTGGCATCGGCTGCGGCCGCGTCTTCGGCGACGTCCTCCGCGGCGTCCTCGTCGAACAGGTCGTGCCGGGAGAAGTCTCCCTCGACCAGGGCGGTCATCAGCCCCTGTCGGATGGCCCGGTAGGTGGCTTGGCGGAAATCACCACCCTCCGTATGCTTCTCGTGCGCGCGGCCGGTGAGCAGCGTGAGCTTCATGTCGGTGATGGGGACGCCGATGAGCACGCCCAGATGCTCCTTCTCGGCGAAATGCGTCAGGATGAGCCTCTGCCAGTTGCGGGCCAGCACGTCTTCGGAACAGGATGTGGCGAAGGTCAGTCCGCTGCCCGGCTCGCCCGGCTCCAGCAGCACGTGCGCCTCGGCGTAGTGTCGTAGCGGCTCGAAGTGGCCGATGCCCTCCACCGCATGGGCGATCGTCTCCTTGTAGAGGATGGATCCGGGGCCGAAGCCGACGTTCAAGTTGAAACGGTCCCGCATGATCTGCTGGATGATCTCCAATTGAACCGCGCCCATGAGCTGCACATGGATCTCCTGCAGCCTCTCCTGCCATACCACATGCAGCAGAGGGTCCTCATCATCCAGTTCTCGCAGCGCGGTCAGGCAACGGTGAGGATCCTCCCCCTGTGGCAACAGCGTGTAGGTGAGCACCGGCTGCAGCACCGGGGCGTCGGCGTCGCACTGGTCGCCCAGCCCCTGACCGGGGCGGCTGTGCGTCAGGCCGGTGACGGCGCAGATCGAGCCGGCGGGCAGCTCATCGACCGTGGTGAATTTCGCACCGGAATACAGGCGCACCTGGTCGGCCTTCTCGTCGCCGTCAAGCACCATCTTCGCCTTGATCTCTCCCCCGGTGACGCGCAGCCACGTCAGACGGTTGCCATGCTCGTCATGCGACACCTTATATACACGTGCCCCGAAACGAGCACCCGGTTCGATCTCCTTGGTATACCGTTCAAAGCCGGCGAGGAGCCATCGATGCCCTCCATGGCGAGGGCGGACCCGAAGAACACGGGGAACAGTGCGCGCGCGGATATCATGGCTTTCAGCCGCTTGTCCGCGACGGCGCCGGAGTCCAGGAACTCGTTCATGGCCGATTCGTCGAGCATCGCGATGTCTTCCATCGACCGGGTCGGAGCGCCGTTCTCGAAGTCCACGCAGCCGTCGGAGAACCTGTCACGCAGCTGGGCGAGCAGTGCGGCCCGGTCGGCGCCGGGCGCGTCCATCTTGTTGACGAATATGAAGGTCGGCACGTTGTATCGCCGCAACAGGCGCCACAGCGTCTCGGTATGCCCCTGGATGCCGTCCGCCCCGGACACCACCAGTATGGCGTAATCCAGCACCGCCAGCACGCGCTCGGTCTCGGCGGAGAAATCGACGTGCCCCGGCGTATCGATGAGGGTGATCGTCAGATCGCCGGATCGGATGATGGCGGGCTCGGCGAATATCGTGATGCCTCGCGCCCGCTCCATCGCGTCGGTGTCGAGGAACGCATCGCCGTGATCGACGCGGCCGAGCCTGCGGATCTGCCCAGAACGGTAGAGCAGCGCTTCGGACAGCGTGGTCTTGCCCGCGTCCACATGAGCCAGAATGCCCGCGACGATGTGCTTTTTCATAGCGTCCATCCTATCGGCGGCGAGGACGTGACGGCGGGGAGCCTCGAGCCCCTCTCCGCTTTGCGAATTACGGGTCGAAAAAGCCGTTATCCGTGATGCCCGCCAACTACTGCCGGTAGCAGCTGAGGAAGTCGGTGAGCTTCTCCGTCGCGTCCTTGAGCACTTCGATGCGCGGCAGGTAGACGATGCGGAAGTGGTCCGGCTCATGCCAGTTGAACCCGCCGCCGCGCGTGATGAGGATGCGCTTGTCATGCAGCAGGTCAAGCGCGAACTGCTCATCATCAGTGATGTTGAACTTCTTCACGTCGAGCTTGGGGAAGATGTAGAACGCGGCCTTCGGCTTGACCGCGGTGACGCCGGGAATCGAGTTCAACGCGTTGTAGATGTATTCGCGCTGCTCGTACAGACGGCCGCCGGGCACAATGTAGTCGTTGACGCTCTGGTGGCCGCCGAGGGCGGTCTGCACGATCGACTGGGCGGGCACGTTCGAGCAGATGCGCATGTTGGTGAGCATGTTGATGCCCTCGATGTAGTCCTTCGCGATGGACTTGTTGCCGCTGAGCACCATCCATCCGATGCGGTAGCCCGCGATCATGTGCGACTTCGACAGGCCGGAGAACGTGACACAGAACAGGTCCGGGGCCATGGACGCTATCGAGACGTGCTGGAGTCCGTCCATCACCAGACGGTCGTAGATCTCGTCGGAGAAGATCATCAGCTGGTGTTCGCGGGCCAGATCGACGATCTGCTGCAGCACCTCCTTCGGGTAGAGGGCGCCGGTCGGATTGTTCGGGTTGATCAGGACGATCGCCACCGTGCGGTCGGTGATCTTGCTGCGCATGTCATCGATGTCCGGATACCATTCGGATTCCTCGTCGCACACGTAGTGCACGGCGGTGCCGCCGGCCAGGTTGACGCAGGCGGTCCACAGCGGGTAGTCGGGGCTGGGCACCAGAACCTCGTCGCCGTTGTCGAGCAGGGCGGACAACGACAGGTTGATCAGCTCGCTGACGCCGTTGCCGGTGTAGATGTCTTCGATGCCGACATTGGGCAGGTTCTTGAGCTGCGCGTACTGCATGATCGCCTTGCGCGCCGAGAACAGGCCCTTGGACGCGGAGTAGCCTTCCGTGTCGCTGAGCTGCCGGGACATGTCGTATACGACCTCGTCCGGCGTGCGGAAGCCGAACGGCGCGGGGTTGCCGATGTTGAGCTTGAGCACGTGCATGCCGGACTGCTCCATGCGGGCGGCCTCGTCGACGACCGGTCCGCGCACGTCGTACAGCACGTTGTCAAGTTTGGTGGATTTGTTGAAGTGGCGCATGGGTGTTCCTTCCGGTTCGTGTGATGGTGACGTTGTCTGGGGTGCGGGCGCTTGGGATGATGGCGTGCGTGGCGCGTCGGCCCGGCCGCCGGGATTGTCCGGCACCCGTTTCGGCTGCGCCGGCATGCCGGGCCGTCCGCGATCATGGCCGAGCAGCCATTGCTCGTCGACCTGCAGTGTATCGGCGAGGAACCTGAGCGTATCCGCGCGGGGCGTCGTCTTGCCGCTGACATATTGGCTGATGTGGCTTTTGCCGAGTTTGACACCTGACGCCTGGGCGGCACGCACGATGTCGACCTGTCTGAGGTGACGGGCGTTCATGGCGGTTCTCAGCCGCGTCGCGAAGCTCTCCAATGACTTCCTCAATTCACGTTGGTTCAAAGTTCAAATTCTGGTTCAAAAGAATATCACGGCTTTGTCAGCGAAACAACCTGAGTTCAATTTTATCTGTATTGAACTTTCCTCCGATGGACATATTTAGTTTGCTTACAACCCAAAAGGTGCTAGCACGGCAGCGAAGCTGCACGGTACGAGAACGCGGCGGAACGCGAGAGACTGCGAAGTTCTCTGCGCAAGGTAATCGAGAATCTTCAAGCCTGACGCAACAGGCATCCCGTCGACCTGCCTTCCAGCACTACATCGGGCAGAACACACGAAAGGAGTCATGATTCATGCCGTATTCCATCAAGCGGCTGATATGCTTTCTGGCGGGAATCGCCCATCGAATCCTTCGGCATCGCACTCATCACGAAAAGCGACCTCGGAACCTCGCCGATCTCCAGCATAGCCTGGGTGACGCATTCTCCATCGTGAGCAAGGTGAAGTTCGGCACGGTCAAGGTCTGCTTCGACGTTTCACTGCCGGAGCCACTACAGGCCGACCGCGCCGAACATGCGCTCGATGACGGCGTCGTTGAGCAACCGGCCTCTCCTCGTGGCGACGGCATGGCCCGTCGTCGGGTCGAGGGTGATGAGGCCATCCCCGACCAGTGGCGTGAGGCACGCGTCGTCGATGATGCGCAGCGTTCCCTGCGCCGCATCCTGCGCCCGGTTCACCGCTTCGATATGCCGATTGACGCGGCCGATGTCGAGCCCTTCCCGAATGCGCAGGCCAAGCATAATGAGCTCTTCAAGGTTCTCCGTGGGCGATATGGTCTCATCGCCCGACCACGGCACACGCCCGTCGTTGATGGCCATCCCCCGACATGCGCGGATGCGCGATGTCCCAACCGCGCATCGATGTGGAGGTTACGGAAGCCGAAACGTCTCCAGCGGCGTCGCTGTTCGCGGCGTCACCGTCTGTGGAGCTGCCCATAACCGTGTTGTAATGGCTGTGCGCTCCAGGGCCCAGGCCAGCCCAGTCGACGTTGCGCCAATACCCGAGATTGTGCCGGCTCTCATAGCCCGGGCGCGACCAGTTAGAGATCTCGTACCATTCTAGGCCCGCCGCGGCGAACAGGTCATCGGCGATCTCGTATTTCGCTGCCTCGTCGTCATCGTCGGGCTTGGGCAATGTGCCCGCCGCGATCTGTCGACCCATCTTCGTGGTCGGTTCCACGGTAAGTGCATAGGCGGAGACATGGTTCACGCCAAGATCGACTGCCGTGCGCACCGAGTCTCGCCAATCGTCAAGGCTCTCCCCCGGCGCCCCGTAGATCAGGTCCACGCTGGAGCGCAGGCCGGCCCTGTCGGCCGCCCTGACACCGGCCTCCACATTGGCGGGCGTATGCGTGCGGTCGAGGGTTTTCAACACATGCGGCACGGCTGACTGCATGCCGAATGACACGCGGGTGAACCCTCCTTCCGCGAGCGCGCCGATATAGCGCTCGTCGACCGTGTCGGGATTCGCCTCGGTGGTGATCTCCGCCTCCGGTTCGATGCCCCACAGGCCGCGGACCGCGTCCAGCATCATGACCAGATCGCGCGCCGGCAGAATAGTGGGCGTGCCGCCGCCGAAGAACACCGTGGAGACGGGCGGCTCCTCGATGCC
>ENA-OQCV01000177-OQCV01000177.1-human-gut-metagenome-genome-assembly--contig:-NODE-177-length-18545-cov-7.553915_pt1 | contig 18545 bp, 20 predicted proteins | sample MGYA00242766_ERZ504592 | MGnify/ENA primary metagenome ERZ504592 (study PRJEB26092, sample SAMD00036315) | human gut metagenome | host: Homo sapiens | study: EMG produced TPA metagenomics assembly of...
CACACCACTATTCCGCGAGGTGTTTTGGCATGAATATGCCAAAATCCCGAGACATACAAGCCAAAATTCCATTGCCGCAGGCAATCTGGAATGAATTTTGGCTACGTTACTGTGAACGGAGTGAACAATAACGTAGGAAGAAAACACAAGGTGGAAAACTGAAAATAAGCATTGTAAAAATCCGAACTGTAATTTATAATAAAATTCAATGGTAACGGTTCAATATCTTTACAGTTACAAATAATGAGAAACAAGGAGGAAAACATGAAAAGAGAAACAGTCGTCGTACTGGATTTCGGCGGTCAGTACAATCAGCTGGTTGCCAGACGTGTGAGAGAATGTAACGTATACTGCGAAATCTATTCATACAAGACCGATCTTGAGAAAATCAAGGCAATGAATCCTAAGGGAATCATCCTTACCGGTGGTCCGAACAGCTGCTATGAGGCAGATTCACCTACATGCAATAAAGAATTATTTGAGCTTGGTATTCCTGTTCTGGGACTTTGCTATGGCGCACAGCTTATGATGCATGTTCTGGGCGGAAAAGTTGAGAAAGCAGATGTGAGCGAATATGGAAAGACAGAGGTTCTGGTAGATAAGACAGATTCCAAAATCTTCAAAGACGTATCTGACAAAACAATCTGCTGGATGAGCCACACAGATTATATTTCTCAGGTTGCACCAGGATTTGAGATTGCTGCTCATACAGCAGACTGTCCGGTAGCAACTGCACAGAATGAGGAGAAGAAGCTGTATGCGATCCAGTTCCATCCGGAAGTGCTTCATACAGTAGAAGGAAAGAAGATGCTTTCCAACTTCGTACTTGGTGTATGCGGATGTGCCGGAGACTGGAAAATGGATGCCTTTGTTGAGCACACTATCAGAGAAATCCGCGAGAAGGTCGGGGATGGAAAAGTTCTTCTTGCCCTGTCAGGTGGTGTTGACTCTTCCGTTGCAGCAGGACTTCTTTCCAGAGCAATCGGAAAGCAGCTTACCTGTGTATTTGTAGACCATGGTCTTCTTCGTAAAGATGAGGGAGATGAGGTTGAGGGTGTATTCGGACCAAACGGTCAGTTTGACCTGAACTTTATCCGCGTTAATGCACAGCAGAGATACTATGACAAGCTGGCAGGTGTTACAGAGCCTGAAGCAAAACGTAAGATCATCGGTGAAGAATTTATCCGTATTTTTGAAGAAGAGGCCAAGAAGATTGGTGCGGTAGATTTCCTGGCACAGGGAACTATTTATCCAGACGTTGTAGAGAGTGGTCTGGGCGGAGAGTCCGCAGTGATCAAATCTCACCACAATGTAGGCGGACTTCCGGATTTCGTTGATTTCAAGGAAATCATCGAACCGCTCCGCGACCTTTTCAAGGATGAGGTTCGTAAAGCAGGTCTGGAGCTTGGAATTCCGGAGAGACTGGTATTCCGTCAGCCATTCCCGGGACCGGGACTTGGAATCCGTATTATCGGTGAAGTTACTGCAGAGAAGGTTCGTATTGTACAGGATGCAGATTTCATTTATCGTGAAGAGGTAGACAATGCTGCAGCTGAGTATAAGAAAGAACATGGTGAAGATCCTTCATGGATGCCGAACCAGTACTTTGCAGCACTGACAAATATGCGAAGTGTAGGTGTTATGGGTGACTTCAGAACTTATGATTACGCTGTAGCGCTCCGCGCAGTGAAGACTATCGACTTCATGACAGCCGAATCTGCTGAGATTCCGTATGCAGTACTGAATAAGGTTATGAACCGCATTATTAACGAAGTTAAAGGCGTTAACCGCGTATTCTATGACCTGACCAGCAAGCCGCCGGGTACGATTGAGTTTGAATAAATCGAGTTGCTTAAAAAAGCCAGTGTTTATGCGGGTTTCAGCGATTTCGATTAGTCTTTTGATAACAAATTGATAACAGTCATAGCAAGTGCCATTATTCTTGTTATCCAGTGGTTTATGGGTAACGGAACAATTAACAGGTGGCTTGCAGACTAAAGTTCGGAGCTTGGCTCTGAACAAATTCCATATTATAAACTAAGCCCTTAGCTGTGGTTAATAACCATAGTTAAGGGCTTTTTTGTCGTTGCCAAAGCATCTGTAGGGAGCTGCCAGTGGCAGGTCCTGTAGGTGCTTATTTATCTTTCAAGTGGTCTTTGAATGCTTCCACGAGAGCGTCACTTAATTCCTGTGATGGAACTTTTGCCCAACGCTGTGTGGTGTCGAACTCTGGATAATGGTAACGCCAGTTATCGTATTCTTCTCTGTTGATTTCTTCGGAAGATAGCTTGTCTGCCTGTTCTTTCCAAGCATACAGCATTTTGAGGAGTTCATATGCTTCTCTGCCTTTGTCCTTGTTGACCTTTAAGCATACCTCTCCGTCTGCTTCACTGACAGTAAGACCGTAAATATCTTCAAGGGTAAACAGAGTGTGCATAAGACCGATATAGCTGTCTATGTCAGGAACATCAAGAGCCTGTGGAGAAACATCAAGCACCTGTGCCAATGCATTTGTAAGGTCTGCTTTCGGTTTGCGTGTACCAGTTTCGTACTGTGCCAAACGCACATCAGCACTCTTTTCTGGAAAACCGATTGCTGTACCGAGATACTTTTGTGTCATACCACGCATTAGTCTGAAAAAATGTATTCTTTCGCTGATAGCCATAATGATACGCTCCTTTTATATTTAGTGAAATAAGTATAGCAGAAATGTTTAGTGGAAGTCAAGAAAAACCGAAACAAAAATGTTTAATATTTTCTTTGCAACCACTTGACAATAGCAAATATGTTTAGTAAAATAAATTACGAATTAAACAAATATGCTTAATGCGACAACTAAATGACCGTCCGAAAAGCCAAACCGCCAAGACCTCGTCGGAGCAAGTTCCGTATCGTTCGCTTGTGTGCAAGCACAAAAGCTCATTCGCTGCACTGCTCCTCCTCTTCCCCAAAAGTCTCCGACTTTTCGGGAACCCCTATACGAGCGAGCGCCTGATGTACTGCGGTGCATTGGGACAGCACAGCGCCTGCCGACAAGCAGGAGTGCCTGTTGGAACTTTAACACGGAGAAAGCGGCAAGCAAAAAATTATTTTAAGAAAGGAAGAAAAAGGATATGGAAAACAGATTTATCCGAGCCGAAGATGTGGCTCAGGAACTAAACGTATCAAAACCTTATGCATATAAACTCATCAGACAATTAAATGAGGAATTGAAAGCAAAGGGCTTTATTACGATTGCAGGGCGTGTAAATCGCCAGTATTTTTACGAAAGGCTCTACGGAGCAGGAAAGGGGGAAATGTAAATGCCGGTATTTAAGAATGAAGATAACGGTACTTGGTATGTGATGGCAAGGTATGTGAACTGGAAAGGGGAACGCAAGCAGAAATGCAAGCGTGGCTTTGCTACCAAACGAGAAGCACAGGAATGGGAAAGAATGTTCAAATTGCAGACTTCTTCAGACCTTGATATGAGTTTTGAAGCCTTTACGGAGCTTTATATCAATGATGTGAAGAACCGTTTGAAGGAAAACACGTGGCTTACCAAAGAGCATATCATACGCACAAAGATACTTCCGTATTTCGGGAAACTGAAAATCAGCGAGATTTCCACAAAGGAGATTATTACTTGGCAGAATGAAATGCTTGCCTATCGTGATGAGAAGAAAAAGCCTTATTCACAGACGTATCTGAAAACGCTGCACAATCAGTTGTCCGCCATTTTCAATCACGCTGTCCGCTACTATGAACTGCGTTCCAATCCTGCGGCAAAGGTGGGAAATATGGGACGTGAGGAACACAAGGAAATGCTGTTCTGGACAAAGGAAGAATACAAGAAATTCTCTTTTGAGATGATGGACAAGCCTGTTTCCTTTTATGCGTTTGAAATGCTTTACTGGTGCGGTATCCGAGAGGGCGAGCTGTTAGCTTTGACTCCGGCAGATTTCAACTTTGATAAGGAAACAGTCACAATCAATAAATCCTATCAGCGTTTGAAAGGGCAGGATGTGATTACTTCTCCGAAAACGAAAAAGAGCAACCGCACGATTAAAATGCCGAAGTTTCTGTGTGAGGAAATGAAAGAATATCTCGGTATGCTTTACGGATTGAAGAAGAAAGACCGTATCTTTACGGTGACGAAAAGCTATCTTCATCACGAGATGGACAGAGGGGCAAAGGCGGCAGGCGTGAAGCGTATCCGCATTCACGATCTCCGTCACAGCCACATTTCACTCTTGATTGATATGGGCTTTTCTGCGGTGGCGATTGCTGACCGAGTTGGTCACGAAAGTATTGATATTACTTATCAGTACGCACACCTCTTTCCGTCAAAGCAGATTGAGATGGCAGAAAAATTAGATGATTTAGGGAAAGGAGATTTTGAAAATGTCAGCTAAGAACAGAGATAACAAAAATCGTTGGAGGAATATCACAGTAGGGTTTCGAGTATCGCCCGAAGAAAACGAACTCATTAACAGAGCTGTAGCTCTATCAGGATTGCCAAAACAGGAGTATTGTTACCGCCGTTGCTTAAATCAGGATGTGGTGGTACAGGGCAATCCGAGAGTGTATAAGGCGTTGAAAACGGAATTTGCCACAGTCCTTGCGGAACTGAAAAGGATTGAAGCAGGAAAAGGTGTGGATGATGAACTGCTGAGTGTAATAGAACTGATTTCCATTATTCTCGGCGGTTTGAAAGGAGAGGATGCGAATGGAGAATAAAAAAGAAATGACTATTCCAAATGTATCTGCGGCAACAGATGCGGAACAGTCACTTTCCAAATGTACTGACAATAGTATAGTCAATCAGGATACGGATTTCAAGGGGTACGAGCAATCTTTTGAAGAAATGCAAAGGGAAATACTCAGACAGTTAGACCCTTCCTATCTGAAAACAGTATCAATGACAACGCTGTATGATACGGTGTTTGAGGTTCAGACACCACTTATCGACGGTCTGCTCCAAAGGGGAACTTACCTTTTCGTAGGTTCCCCGAAAGTGGGAAAGAGCTTTATGATGGCACAGCTTGCCTATCATATCAGCACAGGCACACCGCTTTGGGAGTATAAGGTGCGTAAGGCAACGGTGCTTTATTTTGCCCTTGAAGATGATTACCCACGTTTGCAGAAGCGATTGTTTCAGATGTTCGGTGCAAAGGAGACAGGCAATCTGTATTTCGCAACGGAATGTAAAACGGTCAATGGCGGACTGGAAGAACAGATAAGAGGGTTTATGAGGGAACACCCAGACACAGGCTTGATTATCATAGACACCTTAAAGCGTGTGCGTGAAGCAGGCGGAGCAGATTACAGCTACGCAAGTGATTATGATGTTGTGGCAAGGCTGAAAGCGTTGGCAGACAGTTACAAGGTTTCAATGCTTATTGTTCATCATACACGCAAACAAAAATCGGAAGATATATTCGATATGATTTCAGGCACGAATGGTCTGATGGGTGCGGCAGACGGTGCATTTGTTCTCAGTAAGGACAAGCGTACTTCCAACAATGCCACACTTGATGTTGCTGGCAGAGACCAGCAGGATATGAAAATCCATCTTGTAAGGGACAGCGAGCGATTGGTGTGGAACTTTGCAAAATCGGAAACGGAGATGTGGAAAGAACCGCCCGAACCTCTGCTTGAGAAGATAGCGGATACGCTCTTTTCGGAAAGTGACAGATGGGAAGGAACTGCTTCGGAACTTTGCGAAAGGCTTGCGGTGGATATAAAGCCGAATGTACTTTCTTTAAGGCTCAGTATCAACGCAAGCAGGCTGTTTCGTGATTACGGTATCCGTTATCAGAACAGCCGCACACACGACGGAAGAAAGGTTTCACTTTGGAAAGAAACCGAGCAGACGGCGTGACAAACGGTGTCAAAGGTGTCAATGTTTTTGAGAGCAGCACGCTGTGAAAAACATTGTCACCATCGTCACACTTTGACACCGGATAAAGTTTAGGGGAGTGTGCAGAGAGTGCCTTTTCAAAGGCGGCTCTTTGGTCTCGCCTGCTGGCTCGGTCGGTTCGCAGGCGTGTGTGCCACCGGCACACGCTCACCCCTCGGAGAGCCTTCGGAGAACGCAAAACCTGTTTACAGGTCGCATTTTTGATGGGTGTACCCGTCAAAAGTGCTTTTGCGTTACTTTTGACAAAAGTAACAAAACCTGAGAATGTTGAAATTTACAGATGGGAGATGAAAAAATGCAGAGAACGATAAGTGCAATGGTCGGTAAAGGCTCGGTCAATCACAATAGCCGAAAGTTCCGAGCAGAAAATGTAGACGGAACTCGTACTCATCTCAATATCGACTACTGCAATGAAAATATAAAGACAGTTTATCACGAATTGTTTGATGAAGCATTGGAAAGATACAATGCCAAGCAGATAAGGTCAGACCGAAAGATAAAAGATTATTATGAAAAAATCCGAAGTTCCAAGCAGGAAAAACCGTTCCACGAAATCATTTTACAGGTGGGCGGTAAGGGAAATATGAACGCCGATACGGAAAACGGAGAACTGGCAAAGCAGATTTTAGATGAATACTATCAGGGTTTTCAGGAGCGAAATCCACAGCTTCGGGTGTTCTCGGCTCATCTGCATATGGATGAAGCTACACCACATCTGCACATAGATTTTGTACCTTTTACCACAGGCAGCAAGCGTGGACTTGATACAAGAGTGTCACTAAAGCAGGCTCTTGCAACGCAAGGTTTTAAGGGCGGCAGTCGTGGCGATACGGAGTGGTCGCAATGGATACAGTCCGAAAAAGAACAGCTTGCGGCGGTGATGGAACGTTATGGGATTGAGTGGGAACATTTAGGCACACACGAAAAACATCTTTCTGTTTTGGATTATAAAAAGCAGGAAAGAGAAAAAGAAGTGGCGGCATTAGGTGCGAAAATCGAGCAGAAACAGATTGAATTTGATGTGTTGTCGGAACGAGTATTGAACTATGATAAGGCAAAAGACGAGCTGTCAAATCTTGAAATAGAGCTTGATACTGCACCGAAATATCAGTTGCCAGAACCAGAGAAATTTATGACTGCAAAGGCATATAAAACCAAAATGGCAGAGCCGGTTGTAAGGAAATTGAAGCAACTTGTCAAAACGGTGCTTGCCCGCTGCTTTGAGGGGTGGGACAACTATCATAGGCTGAATACAGCGAATGCACAGTTATACCGCACCAATCAGCGTTTGGAGAAAGTCAATGAAAGATTGACCGAAGAAAACAAAATCCTAAAAGCAGAAAATAAAGATTACAGCCTGCTCCGTAAGGTTTTTGGTCGCAAACAGATAGATGATTTGTTGGAGCAGGCAAGAACAGTTAAAGGTCGCAAGCGTGATAATACACGATCACGATAGACAAAAATCACAGGAGGAAAAGGAAAATGACAAAGACAATTTTTGAAGAAATGGGCGGAACTTATAGACAGGTGGGTGATTATTTATTGCCGAACATCACAGTACCAGCCGAAGAAGAAATAGAGCCGATTGGTTTATGGGGGAAACGACATGCAAGGCATTTAAAGGAACACTATAAAGTGTTATATATGAACCTGCTGACAAGCGGAAAGCTGCATAGTTATCTTGCAGAAGTCGATAAGCAAGCAGAGGATATGTTTCTTCGACTGGTAAAGGAATATGCCGACAGACAAGATGTGACGGAACAATTAAAGAAAGATAATCCCTACGAATGGATTGGAAGAATGAATAATATTCAGGCTTGTGTGAGGGAAGTTGTAGGAACGGAGTTGATTTACACATAAGCGTTTTACGGTATGGTGCTCCTGCGTTTGCTGGAGTGCTGTGGTTGTGGTTGTAAAGAGGTTGTGAAAGATTGAATTTCGTAATGGTTGGATGTATAATTAGGAAGTGAAAATTTTAATTTGCACTTCCATAAGGTGAAATGTATTGACACAAAAAATACAGTATGATAGTATTGCCATTAGAAGAAAGAAAGGCACATTTTGTGTAAGGTGAGGAAATGATTAATAGATAATTTGATTTAAGTAAGACACATATAGTTATTGAGCCTGTAGAGAATAGGTTTGTTTTGTGTACGCTTAAGTTGGATTATCGCAAGAGGCATTTCCTTTGTTTTCCTTTTGGAAAAGAAATAAGGGTCTATTTAGCGAGTCTATTTTTGCGTATGCAAAAAAGACTCGTTTTTGTGTGTTCAAAATAATAATTGGCTCAGACTTCGAAAAGGAGAAACTTTAATGTTGCAGATAAAAAAATTAAATTTAACACATAAAAAAGACCTGAGAATAATTCTTAATGATTTCAACCTTGTGCTAAATGATGGAGATAAGGCAGTTATTATTGGAGAAGAGGGAAATGGGAAATCGACATTAATGAAGTGGATATACAATCCGTCGCTTGTAGAAAACTATATAGAAGCAGATGGGGAAAGGATAATGGGACACGAACGTCTTGGTTATCTTCCGCAGGAGATGCTCGATGAAGATAAGGAAAAAACAATATACGAATATTTTTCTGAAGAGGAAATATTCTGGGAGAAAACGCCTAAAGAATTGTCTGTTATTGCGGGAAAATTTGGAATGAAAAATGATTTTTTCTACAGTAACCAGACAATGGGTAGTCTTTCAGGAGGCGAAAAAGTCAAGACACAACTTATGAGGCTTTTCATTCGCGATGTTTCTGTGCTGTTGTTGGACGAACCTTCCAATGACATCGACATTGCGACGCTTACATTACTGGAAAAAATCATAAATGACTGGAAGCACATTGTGCTTTTTATTTCACACGATGAAACGCTGATAGAGCGTACTGCCAACATGGTGATACATATCGAGCAGATTATACGAAAAACAAAGGCGAGATATACCGTGGCAAAGCTTCCCTATAGACGCTATGTGGAAGAACGGCTTCATAAATTTGAAATCCAAAAACAGCGGGCACTGAGTGACCGTAGGGAGAAAAAGATTCGCGATGAAAAATATCAAAGAGTTATGCAGAGTGTACAAGGTGCATTAAGAAGTTGTACCAGACAAGCACCGTCTGTTGCCAAAAACTTAAAGGACAAAATGCATACGGTTAAGGCAATGGAACGAAGATTTGAAAAAGAAGATGAAAATATGACTCAGATGCCGGAACAGGAAGAAGCAATCTTTGTCAAATTAGGGGATGAAAACTCACACATTCCCGCAGGAAAAACGGTCATAGAATATGAACTTTCAAAGCTTGTGACTCCGGATGGCAAAAGAATTTTAGCAGAAGGAATTCATTTAAAAATAAAAGGTTCAGAAAAAATCTGTATGATAGGAGCCAACGGGGCAGGAAAAACGACTCTTCTAAAAAAGATAGCGGAAGAACTCCTAAATCGGAATGACATTAAAGCAGAATATATGCCTCAAACTTATGAAGACCTGCTGGATTTGGATGTTACACCGGTTGATTACCTTGATAAAACAGGAGATAAAGAAGAGCGTACAAGAATTAGAACATACCTTGGTTCACTTAAATACACACCAGATGAAATGGAGCATCCGATTCGGGAGTTATCAGGCGGACAAAAGGCGAAAGTGCTTCTCTTGAGGATGAGCTTAAGTGGTGCAAATGTTCTTATTCTGGATGAACCGACAAGAAATTTTTCACCATTGTCCGGTCCGGTAATAAGAAAAATGCTCCGAGAATTTCCGGGGGCTGTCATTAGCATTTCTCACGATAGAAAGTATATTGAAGAGGTGTGCGATAAAATATATCAGCTAAATCCTAATGGATTACAGCTAATTGGTGATTGATAACAAAAAGGATGAAAGACTGACAAATTTCAGGCTTTTAGTGAGTTGGAAAGCATACAAAGATTTGAATTTGGAGGATAGATTATGGTACGTACAGAAGATGCATGTGAAATTATAAAATATGCTTTGCAAAACGAAATTAAAGTATATTTAGATGGCGGATGGGGTGTTGATGCACTTCTTAAAAGAGAATCAAGAATACACAATGATATTGATTTGTTTGTTGAACTGAAACATTATCATGATTATATTTATGTGATTAAGCAGCATGGATTTGAGGAAGTAAATACTGATTATACAACGGATGGTCATACTGTCTGGAAAGATGATAAACAAAGAATCATTGATTTACATTGTTTTGAATTTACAGATGACGGAATTGTTTATGAGGGAGATATATTTCCATCAAAAACTTTTTTCCGGTATTGGAAAAGTTGGAGATATAACTGTTTCTTGTATTGAACCATTGAGTCAGGTAATGCTTCATTTGGGATATGAACACGATAAAAATGATGTGCATGATGTGATGCTGTTGTGTGAAACATTTCAAATAGCAATACCAGATGAATATAAGGAAAAGTAAAATTTCAGTTTTGTGTTGAATCTCTAAGCAAAATAGCTTATAATTTGACATGCTACATATAGTTATTATCCACAGTTATCGAGTAGGTGTTATCAATGCCGATAACAAAATGATAACATTAGCTCGTATAGGCAGGATAATATGGATATATCAAATAATCAAAAGAACGAGAAACATTACAGAGAATAATTCCTAAACAAAAAGCGTTAGTCTTTGTAGAGTTTGAATGATGAAATGGACTTTAAGAACCTAGTATTCATGCGGGTTTCAAGCAAATTTGTTTAAGCGTTGGCAACGATTTGGCAACATTTAGAGTATCACTCACTGAATAACAGAATACTTCAATAACAGAAAACCTTACTGATTTTCAGAAATAAAGCTGAAAGTCGGTAAGGTTTTTGTACGTTTCGAGGTTGAAAATTAGTCGGATTCGGGGTTCAAGTCCTGTAAGATAAGGTCGCTGAGTTCTTGTGAGGGAATGACCTTTCTCCATTGTTTTGAGGTGTCTAATTCAGGATATTTGTACCGCCACTGGTCGTATTCTTCTTTGGTTATCTCGCCCTGTTCCAGACGGGCAGCCTGTTCCTGCCATGCATGGAACATATCAAACATAGTGGTGTAGGTTGTTCCGGCAGATTTATCTAACCGCAGACACACTTCTCCGTCAATCTCTCCGATTTTTAAGCCATACATATCTTCCAACGCAAAAAGCGTGTGCATAAGTCCGATATAACTGTCTATTTCCGGCACAGTGATTGCACGAGGACTTACATCGAGGAGATGTGCCATTTCTTTTACAAGGTCTTGTTTCGGTGTTCTGGATTCTGATTCGTATTGTGCCATACGGACATCAGAGGTCTTTCCCAGAAAACCGAGGAGTTCGCCTAATTGTTTCTGTGTCATGCCTTTCCGGTTGCGGAAAAAGCGGATTCTTTTGCCAATTGCCATAATAAAACCTCCGATACTAAACATTTCTGTTGAAGTTAGTATAACATGATGAAATAGGAATAGCAAGCGGGACTTAAATAAAAAAAAGTTAAGATTTTTCTGCAAACCACTTGACTTAACGGAATTTATTTAGTATCATAAAAACAGAACTTAAACAAAAAGAGTTAAAATTGAATGACCGTTCAAACCGAACAAACGCCATGACCTTTAAAAAAGAAGCGAGCGTTCCTTATGTAGAGGGACTGGCACAGCGCCGAAAAGGGTTGCCTGTCAGAACGGGAAGGAGAGAACGGCAGGAATTTTAGGGAAAGGAGAGGATATAGATGGCAGAAAAATCATTTATGACGGTGGAAGAAGTGGCAACAGAATTAAGGGTATCAAAGTCCAAAGCCTATCAGGTTGTAAGGGAATTGAACACAGAATTGCAGAAACAAGGGTATATGACAGTAGCGGGGCGTGTAAATACTACTTTCTTTCATAAGAAGGTCTGTTACAGCGATTAAGTTGGAAGGAGATGATGGAAATGGCTGTATATAAAGACAATGCTACGGGAACGTGGAGGGTAATTTATCGTTTCACGAATTGGAAAGGGGAACGGAAACAGACACAGAAACGTGGGTTTGCAACAAAAAGAGAAGCACAAGCCTGGGAACATGAGGTTATGCTGAAACAGAACTCCAAACTGGATATGACATTTGCCAGCTTTTTTGAACTTTATGAGGCAGATAAAAAGCAGCGTGTCAAGGAAAGTACATGGGAATCTAAAAGCCATGTAATACGCACAAAGATTTTACCTTATTTTGGAAATCGGAAGATTGCAGAGATTGAAGCAAAAGACATTATTGCATGGCAGAATGAACTCATGGCGTATCAGGATGAGAAAGGTAAGCCCTATTCAGCAGATTATCTGAAGACAATACACGCACAGCTTACAGCAATTTTTAACCATGCTGTAAACTTTTATAATCTGCCTTACAATCCGGCAAGACGGGCTGGCACAATGGGAAATGAAATTCCAAAGGAGATGGACTTCTGGACAAAAGAGGAATATCTAAAATTTTCAGAAGCCATGATGGATAAGCCACGTTCCTTTTATGCTTTTGAAATGCTTTACTGGTGCGGTATCCGTTCCGGTGAGCTGTTGGCTCTTACTGCTGCTGATTTTGATTTCCAGAAGCAGACGGTCACAATCAGCAAGACGTACCACCGTTCCAAAGGGCGTGATATTATTACAAGCCCTAAAACAGCGAAAAGCAACCGTACCGTAAAAATGACCCCCGTTTCTCTGCGAAGAAATGCAGGAGTATATCAAAATGCTCTATGACATCAAACCAGATGAACGGCTGTTTACGGTTACAAAATCTTATCTCAACCATGAGATGGAGCGAGGTGCAAAACAGGCGGGAGTGAAAAAGATTCGGGTGCATGATATTCGGCATAGCCATGTATCGTTGCTGATAAATATAGGATTTTCAGTGCTGGCGATTGGGGAACGAGTAGGACACGAAGCAGAAAAAATCACTTACAGGTATGCACATTTATTTCCAACTGTTCAGACAGAAATGGCAGAAAAGTTGGAAATGGAGCGAATGGAAAAGGAGGACAGCAATGGAAAGAAGTCTTGATTATAAAGGGCGTTGGAGAAACCATACTGTAGCATTTCGGGTATCAGATGAAGAAGCGAAGCTGCTTAATGATTTGGTAGCATTGTCTGGTTTGACAAAGCAGGAATATATCATAAGACGACTGACGTGCAGGGACGTGGTTGTACAGGGGAATCCGAGAGTTTATAAGGCATTAAAAAATCAGATGGCAGCTATTCACGAGGAATTAAAGCGACTGGAAACAGTAAGCCCGGATAATGATGAACTGCTCTATACGTTACAGGTAATTGCAATTACGTTAGAGGGATTGAAAGGAGAAGATGAATGATAGCAAAAAATGAAAACGACTGCTCCCGTATCATCTGTTGGCGCAGATGGGGTGCAGCCGAATGTGAAAAAATCACAATGAAATTATAGCAAATTCACAGGAACAAATCAATCAGCAAGCCATCAAAAACCCAGAGAAATCTGGGGATGGCGGACTGCATATCATGTCCATGCCGGAATTGTATGACACTGATTTTTGTGCCGAGAGTACCGATTGTAGACGGTTTTCTCTATGGCGGCACATATCTTTTTGTAGGTGCGCCAAAGGTAGGAAAATCATTCTTCATGGCACAGCTTGCCTATCATGTGGCAATGGGGATTCCGTTGTGGGATTATCCGGTGCGGAAAGGAACAGTGCTGTATCTGGCATTGGAAGATGATTATGCAAGACTTCAACGCCGACTGTCCGGTATGTTTGGTGTAGAGTGTGCCGATAATCTGTATTTTGCAACACAGGCAAAGACCTTGAATGAGGGATTAGACAGGCAATTAGAAGGATTTTTGAAAGAGCATAAGGACGCAAGGCTGATTATTATTGATACGCTCCAGAAAGTGCGTGAAGTTGGCGGGGATAGATACAGCTATTCCAGCGATTATGAGATTGTGACAAAGCTGAAATCATTCAGCGATAAATATGGTATCTGCCTGCTGGTGGTTCATCATACACGCAAGCTGGAATCGGAGGACAGCTTTGATATGATTTCCGGCACAAATGGACTGTTGGGTGCGGCAGATGGGGCGTTTATCATGCACAAAAAGAAACGGACAGACAATGAAGCAGTGATGGATATTGTGGGGCGTGACCAGCCGGATCAGGAACTGACTATAGAATTTGACAGGGAGCGTTGTGTATGGAAATTCAAGAAAGCAGAAACAGAGTTGTGGAAACAGCCACCGAACCCTCTTTTAGAAGCAATCAATGTGTTTCTGACAGAGGACAGACAGGCGTGGGAGGGAACAGCGACAGAACTTGTAAAGCAACTGCCGGATATACAGATACAGGCGAATGTGCTTTCCAGAAGGCTGAATACTGTCAATAGCCAGCTGCTCAATGACTATGGGATTTTCTATGATAATAAGCGGGGGCATGAAAGAAAAATCATTCTGAAACGCCTTGAAGTAAAAAGAATAAAAGCGACGATATGCGTCGGTTGCGACGGTATTTTTGATAGCAGGCTGGTGTGGAAAATATCGACGCTATCGACGCAAACTGACGCAGAAAGGGAGAGAAGATGAAGAATGTACAGATTCCTTATGAATTGTTTATGTTGCTGATCCGTCACTATCTGGTGGAGGATGATACTTGTTTGGATGAAATCCGGCAGGGATTAGAGAAGAAACTGGATTCTTTGGTGCAGCATGAACTATATGGGAAATTTAAGACTGCTCCAACACAGGAGGAACGGGAAAAAGCCAGACAGGAATATCTGGATAGACGTGGAGTGCTGGACAGTTTCCGCTGGTAGTGTTTCTTGATGAGAATAGACAGGGGCGTGTCACACCCCTGTGATAGCAGACAAAGAGAAAGGTGTGATTGGATGATAATTCAGCCGGAATGGGGAACTCGGAACGTGAATAAGTATTTTTACGAAAGTGAAGCCAGGAGGATTGCTGACCTCAATGAAATTTTCGGAGAGGTAGAGCTGACAGAAGATGAACAGCGGATACTGATATGGCTTGCCGGATGGGATGAATATACGATAGAAAATATGCTTTCAGCTATCCGAAAAGCTATGGTGGCAGAAGCAAAGCGGCTGAAAGCCGCCCGTCCGTAGGACAGAAAAGCTCCCGGCAGGGCGCAATGGCAGCTTTTGATGGACGGAACGGCTGTCAAAAGTGCTTTTGCGTTACTTTCGACGAAAGTAACAAAGCTATGTGCCGTATCCGGCACTGATTACCCCTAAACAGGGAGAAGGGATAAAGATTGAAGCGAACAATTAGTTTTATGACAGGAAAAGGTTCTGTTAATCATAACAGCAGAAAATTCCATGCAAAAAATATAGATTCGGAAAGAAGTTATCTGAATGTAGAATACTGTAACGAAGATGTCAAAGACGTGTATCACGAATTGTTTGATGAAGCTCTTGTTCGATACAACGAGAAGCAGACCAGAAGTGACCGTAAGATTGATGATTATTATGATAAAATTTGTTTCGGCAAACAGGAGAAACCGTTCCATGAAATCATTCTGCAAATTGGAGATAAAGACAATATGGGAGCGACAACAGAAAACGGACAGCTTGCTGCAAAGGTGCTTGATGAATATATGCGTGATTTTCAAAGACGGAATCCTACGCTACGGGTATTTTCTGCGTACTTGCACATGGATGAAGCGACACCGCATCTACATATTGATTTTGTACCATATACGACAGGAAGCAAAAGAGGACTCGATACAAGAGTTTCTTTGAAACAGGCGTTATCGGCTCTTGGGTTTAAAGGAGGCACCAGAAGCGAAACAGAATTAAATCAATGGGTACAGCATGAGAAAAAACAGCTTGCGGAAATTATGTTGGAACGTGGGATTGAATGGGAACAGAAAGGCACACATGAAAAGCATTTATCAGTTTTGGACTTTAAGAAAAAGGAACGGGCAAAGGAAGTTGCGGAGTTGGAAGCGAAAAAAGAAAGTTTGGAAGAACATAATGTTGCCATACTGGAAACCAGTGAAAAGTGGTTGGGAGAATTGGAAAATCTTGAACAGGAGATTCACTCCGCACAGGAAATTCGTGAGGAAGCAGATAAAAAAGTAGAAGTGGCTAAGAAAGAAGCAGCACGATATGAGAAAAAAAGCTGGCGGAGATTGCTCCTATGGTAAAGGATATGGAACGATTTGCAGTTAAGTATTCGTATGATCCAGAGGAAGTGCTGCCGGAAGCAGGAACATTGGAAAGCGGAAAGTCTTATAGAGAGAAAAAAGCAAAACCACTGATTGGGAAAATCATAACAGTTCTGCGGGCTGTGTATCGGGAATATTTGAGTGTTTCTAACCGATTTGAAAAACTGCAAGATGCATATAACAGAGAGCAAGACAGAAATGAAAGGTTAAAGAACCGATTAGAAGAATTTTTAGGGGAAAATCGGGAACTTCGGACGATTGCAACGGATTTTGGTCGTGTAAGAACAGTTATGGGGCTGAACAAGTAAATGCAGTTATTGACCGGGCAAAGCAACAGGAACAGATAGAAGCTGAACAGAAACGGGCTGTAAGGAGAAAACACAGTAGAGAAGTTCGGTGATTGAAAGAGGGCTGCTTAAAGCCCTCTTAACTGTCATGAAGTGAATCCTCGTCAGTTAGTCGAGAAAAGTGTAGCTATAAAGTTTACTCTTGATGGACTGATAGGGATTTGCTGGTTTTGCTTTACAGTGAAATGACTGGGAGATATAATGAAAACAATTACTTTATGACTAGATATAGGAGGACAATATGAAACGGTCTTTAAGTATAATATGTGTTTTTTTTGATTGTATTTTTATTGAGTGGATGCGGAAAATCGTCATTTGATGGTAGCAGAACAGGGAATGATAGCCAGTTTGTTATGAAGTACAAAATTTTTAATACTACGGATGAGCAATCATTGTTCTTAGAATCGGGAGATACTATTAGGACGGAAGTTATAGTTGACAGTGGAAAATTGTCGATAAAAATTCAAAAAGATAGTGATACCCCGATTTATGAAAGAGATGATATAGTAACCTCTGAAAATTTTGATGTTGAAATTCAAGAGAGTGGAACATATAAGATTACAGTTATAGGAGAAAATACAAAAGGTGGTGTAAATTTTAAGAAAGTTGATGGAGAGAAAGCGGAACAGGAAGAAACACAACAAGGGATAAGTGAAAAGAAGATTGATTTAGGCGGGGCATTTCAGGAGATTAATGGCTGTGCGGTGATTTATTCGCCAGTACAAGAGGAATATTCACTTTTTTAATGAAGATATGTGTCGGCAAGAAGTATCGCCCTATTCTACTTTTAAGATTATTTCAGCTTTATTAGGATTACAAAGAGGTGTTATTGTTGATGAATCGTCGACAATGGGGTATGACGGAACGGATTATGGAAATGCAGAATGGAATGGGGATTTAACATTAGAAGAAGCATTTGAGAAATCATGTATATGGTATTTTCGAGAAGTGATAGATTTAGTTGGTAGGGATAAAATGCAGGAAGAATTAAAGAATTTACAGTACGGGAATTGCGATATTTCGGAGTGGAATGGTAGCAATATCAATCCTTTGGAAAATCTAAATGGATTTTTGGTTAGATTCTTCGTTGAAAATTTCGCCGTTGGAACAAGTAGAAGTTTTGAGTAGGATATTTGAGGGACATAGTGATTACGATAGCAGAAATATAGAAATTTTGAAAAGAATAATGTTAGTGGATGAAAACGATTCCCAGAAAATTTATGGAAAAACAGGAAGTGGGAATGGAGAGGCATGGTTTGTTGGTTTTTCTGAATCAGATGGAGAACGGAAATACATTGCTATATATTTAAATGATAGTGAACATAGAGATCAGATTTCTGGAAATAAAGCTAAAGAAATGGCTTTGGAGATTCTGAAATAAATGGCTGTGCTTGTTGTGTTTTAGGGACATTGGAAACCTTGTTTCTCAAAGGATTATATTGCGTTATACTTCAAGAGTGTTTTGAGGGAGATAAATGACTGGTATATATTGACATAGGGGTAGTTATGAGTTATATTTAAAGTGCCTTATATATGAGATATAAGGGAAAGGAATTGTTGTCAATACCTGAAAGAGCTCTTTCAGATATGACTGGTGTTCTGGTTGCAAACTTATGAATAACCACATAAGAATGTTAATTAGAATCATCTCCTTCTTATCTATTCTAACATAGATATGTATTGAACGAATAATGGATAGCTGGCACCACATCAAAGCTGTCGAAAGACAAAATTGAATACCATGTTGAAAGAAGACCTATCAGTCAAGAGATGCTATCCCTCATGCTGGTAGGTCTTTCGCTAAATAGGAAGAGTGTATGGATTTATACGAATGGAAAACGAAAAATGCAAATGCAAGAAAATATGCGCATTTTGATGAAAAGGTTTCATTGGACAAAGTTTGGGATTATATCAGTGATCCGACTAACATTGTGAAACATGGATTTTATCCTTTTATACATTATGAAAAGAAATTTAATAAATTTACTAGGAAAGACGGAAGAGGTTATATAAAAGAAAAATCTAGGCACTTATGTTATTCTGCACATATTGATAGATATATATATTCTTATTATGGGTATCTTTTGAATCAAAAATATAATAAATACTTAGAAGAACGTAATATGAATTTGGCTGC
>ENA-OQCV01000178-OQCV01000178.1-human-gut-metagenome-genome-assembly--contig:-NODE-178-length-18527-cov-2.758207_pt1 | contig 18527 bp, 31 predicted proteins | sample MGYA00242766_ERZ504592 | MGnify/ENA primary metagenome ERZ504592 (study PRJEB26092, sample SAMD00036315) | human gut metagenome | host: Homo sapiens | study: EMG produced TPA metagenomics assembly of...
GACGGCAAAGGACTCGTCCGGATTTCCATGATACAGCAGTCCTCCGACAATGCCTGTATTCCCGTCCGGATAACGTTCGCAGAATCCGAACGAATAAGGCGCATGGTCGTAATAGAGTTCGATTTCGCATGGACGGTTCTCGTTCTTCTCCCATTGTTTTAGACGTTCAAGACAGTTTTCCAGTGTCTTGTCATTGATTGATTTTGCATACTGTACGACCTTGTCGTAATGCTCTTGTGAACAGCAGATTTTCATATCGTTTGAATTTATTGGTTGGTAAATGTTTTTTCAGTCAATCCAGAAAGTTCCGCAATGAGGGCATCTGCATCCGGCAGGATATTCATTCGAATACCGCACGTCACGGTGGCGTTTGTAGTTCATGTCACCGAAGGTGCATTTCCCGTCTCGGAATGTCTGCTCATAAGCGGCTTCCTGTTTCTTGTATTCAGCCATCCGGCTTTTTCGGACAGATCCGGTAAAAGGTATCATATCAAGCAGTACAAGAGGAAAATCGTACATGGAATGAAGGCAAATTGCCAGTATCAAATAGCGATAAGTCTTTTTCTGGTAACTACAAAAAACAATATAGGAAAATGCAATTTGAGCAAGCAATGTGGAAATCCGTTCTATACCTGCCAAAGCAACATCTGATCCCATATTGATAAGGGTGTAAGGCGAACATACGAGCAATATTACACTATTAACCCCAACAGATAGTGCCTCAATGCCTCCGTGCCCTAAACCGAAATATAATGGCGTATTTTGTGCTGACTGACCTTTTACGAAAAAGCGAAATGCGATATATCGTCCTATTTCTTCTGCAATCGCCGCCGTGACCGCTAAAATTGCGATATGGGCAACTCGGTTTGTCGTTATCAAAATCCTATATGAATCAATACTTTGTAATAAGGCGAGAAAGGGTTGGCGGAAAAGTATTTGTGCAACTAAATATGTGCATACACCCACAAGAAACACTTTCAGTTCTGTCTTTGCATTTTTTGATCTGGTTAAAATGATTAGAAATATAGCTATCGGAAATACGACACATACAGTGACATTAAATAGCCCACTCAACAAACCTACCATATTATACTCCTTGGTTAAAAGCCTTGATATAAATGCTTTCCCTCGTTGTTAATCCATATCGCCATTACTAAAATGAATAAAAGATTAGCTGCACAGGCAATCCAGCTCCCCATAAACAATGCGTTTGGGAAAAATCTCAACAACAGATATGCCGTTCCGCAGGTAACTACAACTCCAATCAAGGCTGTCAATATCGCTGGTAGACTTTGCTTGATAATATGGGTGACATTCTCCCATTCAAAATTGGGGAAAACGAGATTTAAGATGTAGCCTATCATTCCGATCAGCACCGAACATAGCAAAGGAAAAGCATACCCCAGCATAACTTTAGGGAAAGGCCATTGCAAATATAATGCCATAATGGTATTCAAAACAAAAATGGTCGGTACAGATATTGAGAGATGATGCAGCAGCTTTACTCGAAAGAGGCACTTTGCCGCAATGGGTAAGGATTTCAGAATTTCAATCTGTTTCCCCTCGATAGAAATACTGACATAGGTTGTGCAGGATATTGTTGTCAAGATAGAAAAAGCATATATGAACAGCACATCATAATCAGCAAAAGGCACCTGAAAATATTCGGCCAACTGATAAATGTATGGTGTGATCTTATCCGACATTAAAACCACCAGCAGAACAAAGACCGCAGCAAAAAGCAATCCGCAGGCAGTATTGGTTAGATATACTGGAAGCGAAAAATAACGTGTGCGCTCTCTTTCTAAAAGAGCAGATACCGGGCTGTGCTGTTCCGTGGTTTGTTTGTTCCAATCGACGGGCTGACTTTTTGAGCCTTGTATCGCATCATTGCTATACCAGTTACGAAATATTTTGATTAGACCATAGAGCAGAATAACGCCTATAAGGAATACCCCGCCGAAGTATAAGCCTATCAACAGATAGTCCCCGTTAAGCAATCGGTGAATATACTGGTCTGCATAAAGTGTAAAAGTCGAGGTAGAAATAACATCCCCAAAATTTCCGGCAGCTATATCAGGGAATTTGCAGAACATAAAGATCATAAATGCAAACAAAACCAGAATAGCCGCCGCTGCCTTTAGTCGGGCGATACGAGCAGAGGAACTTTTCAAGATGCGGTAAATCTGTGTTCCGATCATTGTTCCCAAAAGACCGGGAATGACAGGAAAGATGATTGTTATTCCAAGCACAATTAGATAAAACGGAAATCCCATATCTGCGGTCAGGCCAAACAGCACCATCATAGGAAGCAGCAGCGCCACAGTAAGGGCGACTTCTACCATAAACAGGACAGTCAATTTGGAGAGTATCAATGTACGCAGCGGAATTGGGAGTGCAAGCATACTGTCAATATTAGTATCGCTAAGGAGCAGGCCACTTCCCCAAAAACACTAATCGCAATATTAAGGCTCACGCAGATCAGAACCATAGGAATAACAAGTTCCGTCACTACTTCCTCCAACGACCACGCAATAGAATAAATGATTTTCAAGGAGTAAATCAGGTATGCAAGCAATCCCATTAGGATCGCTGCTATAAGCATATACAAAGTGATCGTTTTTGTGCGGTTCTTTGTATCTGCATATCGAAGCTGATTGGCATGAGATAGCTGCAAAATATTATTCCTTAGTAGGGGTAACAGAAATTTCATCGCCATTCATCTCCATAAATACTTCTTCTAAACCCTTTGTTCCAACGATTTCTGTCGTTCTGCCGGAATACAGTAATTGTCCATGCTTAATAACGGACACTTTATTGCACACCTTTTCTACCACATCAAGAATATGGCTTGAAAACAGAACAGAATTTCCACTTGCACAGAGTTCTTTCATCTGCTCTTTCAGGATCACAAATGCCTCCGGGTCTAATCCAACGAAAGGTTCATCCAATATCAGCAGTTTAGGCGTGTGCGAAAAGGCGGCAATCAGCGCAAGTTTCTGTTTCATGCCGTGGGAGTAAGAGGAAATCAAGTTATTCAAATGCGGCCCCAACCTGAAAAGCCGAGGCCAATTTCTCGAAGTTTTGTTTCCGCATCTTGGACGGTACTTCGTAAATGTCACAGATAAAATTGAGATACTGCAATCCAGTCATATACTCGTCAAGCTGGGGATTATCTGGCACATACGCCATCTTCCGCTTACAAGCCATCGGTTTTTTGAGGACAGAAGTTCCATCCAAAAGGATTTCTCCCTCGTCAATGCCGATGATACCTAAACAGGCTTTCAATGTTGTGGTTTTGCCAGCTCCATTCTTTCCGATGAAGCCCATTATGTCGCCATCTTCCACGACAAAACTAAGGTTGCTTACAGCCCTTTTTTCGCACCGTAGCTTTTGGATAAAGTTCTTGATTTGTAACATAGCATTCCTTGCCTTTATTTAGGAAAAAAATTCAAAAATGACATTCGAAAAAAATAACCGTTCCGCCATCAAAGTTCTTGTTGGGGCAATTCACTTCATCCCCAAATAGATCATGATGCCCGTTGCTACGAATGCAACAACAGCCATGATATAGTACATATACGGCTTTGCATTCTCTTTCTGGCTGACGGTAAAGCCAGAAATGAGGTTCAGCAGGACACAAGCCACAGGGACGCCGAACACTACAACATTGCGGGGCCAGAAAGAATTTGCAACTCCGGCAGAATCAAAGTGGACGGGGATAGACGCCGGCAGGCGGTTATAGAAAGCGAGAAAGACTACCAGCGTCAATGCACACAAAATGGTGCTGATAACAATATGCTTTGTTGCGGACTTCATAAGTATTACCTCCTTTAATTGCTTCGTTTCCTCTTAAAATAGAGGACAAGCGAATAGACCAGTGGGACAACGCCAACCAGAAAAATGATTAACGGAACGGTTACAAAAACAAGATTGTGTAGTGGATGAAGAATGCTGACAATACCGGCTAATATCCATGTGTAGCTACCCAGCCGATGCGTCTTGTACCAGCCTTCTTCATCATTGAATAACCATGGAAACTTTAGCCCGATATAGGGATTGATGTGGTTTTTTGGAAAATAATTGCCGCTGACAATAAACAAAATGCCAATAAAGACATACCAATAAGTATCTTGCATAGTCTTAGCGGGAAACAGTACGGAATATACCTGCGGGATCAAATATACAACTCCCGCAATCGGCATAATCCATTTGCCCAAAGACACTAACGCCTTGGCTCCGTTTGTCGAAGCAATTTTGATACTAAGCGCAAGGTTCAGAACAATATTCAGCAAAACGGCAATCACATAGAGCAGAATATAGTTTTCGTTACTGGCACCGCCCATGTGGGATAGAGCGAATGCTACGATGGACAAAATAATGCAAATTGTACTTGTCAGAAACAAGGTTCGTTTATTTTTGGGGTTCATCTTTATCCTCCTGAAATTGCATAAGCCACATAACAACACTTTCAAATACCGATGTATTGATTTCATAATAGATGTATTTCTGATAACGCGTTTCCAAAAATCAAATCAGCCATTTTTTAGAGTAGAAAGGTGGTATGAAATAGTGGCATTAGTTAAGTCAAATTCTGCGGCAATTTCACCGGCTGACATCTTCCGTTTTTGTTTTAGTTTCAGTAGTATCTCCCGTCGGACAGGATCACTTAATGCTTTGAAAATATTAGGTAAACTCACAGTGCTTTCACCTTTGTCCCTGTTATTTTGAAAAATCTCTAAATGATATTTTCATTGTAGCACAATGAGAAAGAAAGTCAACACTCATTTTGAAAATTCTCTAAATGGCTTTCATAGTATTAGGGCTTTTTTAGAATATAGCAGCGCCGCAAACGATGTGCTGAATACGAGAGCTGGAAAGCCCCTGTTGTCTACGCATTTAAGGGGCAAAAAGTCCACGGAAATCAAAGGTTTTCGGCGGCGGTCAATGGGGTGGCAGAATGATTTATCAAATACTTGCCGGAACGGGCTTTGAAATGCGTAGAATAAACCCATAGGAAAGCGCCGGGCGCAGGGCCAGCAGGCCGCCGCGTCCGACGGTTTTCTTATGGGCTGTTCAGGATAGCCCAGATTAGTCTACTCTGGTGTCATGGTTATGTATTGCCATAATCAAATAAATATGAATTATATAGAGGAAAAACGCACCGAATACAGAGCCGATAGGCATACTGTATCCGGTGCGTTGCAGACTTTTTAACCTTTCAGATAGTAATGCACATAGGCATTATAATCTCGACGCCTGGTAATCAACCGCAGCCAGATATAAAAGTGAGCAGTTTCCGAATACAAATTGAATTCGGTGGGCTCGCTGGTGGGCTGGGCGTACCCTCGGCAGAACCGTGTCAGGGTGTCCAAATTCCGAAACTCCGGCAGTTGGAACAGCGCATTCTGAAAAGCATCAATTTCACGGGCAACTTCCAGAACAGGCGTATCCTTTTGGCACTGATGCCAGGTGGTCCACCATTTCCAGCCATCATAATCAGAACGGGAATAGGCTATCTCGCTGGCAGGACGGGAGCCTTGCTGAAACAGATCTTCAAAGGTGCAGGAAGTAGTCAGCAGCGGATCTTCAAAATCGGTCTGCTGCTGGCTCAAACCGTTTTTGACAGCTGCCCATTCTGTTAGAGGGAGTGGGCAACGGTTGGCATCACGCAGGGCTTCATCTATACCGCACGCCTCGCAGATATGGACATCTGCATAGCGGCTCAGGGCGTTGATGACCAGCCTGCGGTCCAGCGGCTGACCACACCGAAGACACAAGGGTGGTTGCTCTGCCTCTGGGGTAAACAGCAGTTTGTCCTGCTGCCATACGGTTTCCAACAGGGATTTGGGATAGATACGGATCTTCATGATGATGTCCTCCTATTTTATTGTCTTTCATATTCGTACCGTTTCCTCCGGTCTTCAGACCAGGGAGGGTAGACACGAAGTTCCTCCTGAAACATGGTCATCAGCTCGGCTGCCATGTCCTCTTTACGCCGATAGATGCGCTGCTTCTCCGTACCATCTGCATAGCGGATGGTAGTCTGGAGTGCGGGTCCTTTCTGTGTGAAGATGAATTTGCGACCATGAGAAGGGTCAGATGCCTCGATCCAGAGGGGCAGGGTGGTGGAACTTCCATCCGGACACCGCCAGCCACTGTAATCAGTGTAGCTAAACCCGTTGATTTCTCGTGCCAGCCGGCGCAGGGCAATATACAGCCGCTCAAAGCGGCGTCCCAGTTCGCCTTTTTGTTGCCGGATGTAGAGGGTATGCCCCTCATGATCCAGGGTATCCAAATTTTTTGCCATAAAACAGGTATTCAGGGTAAAGGCAGCCATCCGATTCAAGAATTTGTCCGGTAGGTTCCGCAAGGTGATTGTCTGATAGCCAGACCGGAAAAAGTCCGTCTGCGGCTTTTATATTGATGAAAGCGCAGTGGTCGGGGCGGAATCCGGTTAAGTTGGTGGTAAGGGTTTCCCAAAAAATCAGGATGCCGTGATCCTTTTCATAAAGTTTGATGGCGAGATTGCCGTTGGGATATGTACTGATTTTCAAAGTCAGCTGGGCTCGGTGTTCGCCCAGCGTAAATGCGAGAGTATTCATAAGCGTTTTCCTCCAAAGAAGCACCGGACGCCTGCAAAAATGCAGATTGCCGGTGCTTCTTAGTGTGTGTTCCGAACAAGGAAACCGGAGCAGGGAGAGGAATGCAGTTCCTCTCTGGTCATCGTCAGCTACACAGCCAAAGTTTTTGACTCGAACTGATAGCGCAGAACCTGAGCCAGCTTTGTCCTGTTTTCACAAGTAATGCGATAGGTAGGGCCATAGTTATGCCCCTGTTCATCCATCCTTCGAATGGAAATGCTAAATCGGGTGCCCTCCTGGGTGATCCACAGACGCCTGCCCGTGGCAGCATCTTCAGCAATAATCCATAAAGGGCACTGCATGGTCATGTAGGTCTGGGGGTAAGCACGCCAGCCGCTGCGGTCATGGTAACAGAAACCGGGGGTAGTCTGCCGCCTTTCATTCAGTACATCATAAACTGCCTTATATTTCATGCACTGCACCGCCTTTCAAAGTTTTTCAGGTAGCCTGCATACCCTTCCGGGTCCAGCTCCTGTAGCCGGTTGGCACGAAAACGATATTCAGGATAGGTGCAGAACCCACTCTGCATGGTGCGACCGGTTGGGATAGCCAGACCATGTCGGACGAGCCAGGTGGGAAATTCCGAATCGGCATTGGTGTCGATAAAGGCATGGTCTTTTTGCCGTTGGCCGGGCAGGTTGACGGTGAGAGTCGCCCAGGGTTCCGGGTCGCCGCTTTCCCATGTCACCATTTGTATGGCAAGGTTTCCATTCAGGTAGGAAGTCACCTGCAGCTCGGATGGGGTGCGTGGCGCCAAATTTCTTGTAAGGCAAGGTAACAGGTGCAGCATCGGTATCAGGCTCTCCGTCCTCTACGCCCAGTTCCCAACTAAGGGACAAAATCTGGCTCTGGCTCAGCGTGCGGGTATATTTCTTTGCGTATTTTGGCTTGAAGAGCAGAGCGCCGTCCTGCAGGAGCAGCTTTCCTTCTTTTTGGTCCTGGATACAGCGCAGGCCATGCAGACGGGGCTTTGCGCACTCCACCGCATCGTGGATCTTCGGATGGTCAAACCATATGGAATACTGTACGGCTACATGGAGATGGGGATGCTCCTGAAAGCGTGAGCATAGGAGCTCCAGCACCTGTTGACAGACTTTTCTCGTTTCTCCAGCGTCTGACGCTCGTTAAACGGTCAGCATGAAATACGAGAAATCCCGATTCGGATGCGTCTGCGGCGCTGCTAAAGGCAATTACACCAGAAGTACAGATCCCATCGGTCGCTGCCATAGGACACAGGGATAATTTTCGTCATACTGGTAGCAGACAAAGTCCTGTGCGATGGCTTCCATGACGGGTTTCATTGCTGCGCTGCTCTCCAAACTTGCCTGACGGATATACTGTTCCCATTCTTCGCGGGTGTGGCTGTCATAAAACTGTTTGTTGGCTGCGGCCTCTGCTTCGGTGCATAGGGATTGCAGGCGCAGGGAGTGGACGTCTTCTTTGGCATAGCCTTTTTCAAACCATCTGGTGTCAATATTCATATGAGAACGATCTTCGTGAATTTTCATTTTGCATCCTCCTTGTGTATAGTTGCTGCATTTTTTTGGACGCAGTGTGGTCATTGGTCTTTCCAGTCATAGAGCAGTAGGTCATGTCCGGAAGATTTGGCTTCGGCTCTTTTGTCCCGGAAACGGTAGTTGGTAAACACAAAGCCGGTGGGCTTGTGGGTATAGCGGACAGCCAGAATGTGGAACTGACTGTTTAGCCATTCGGCTGAGTCTACTGCTTCCTCGGCGGTGTTCTCAACATCGGTGGCAAAGAGCCAGTTTTCCCAGTACCAACCATGCCCAACCGCTTCTCTGGCATCAGGCAGGGGAAAGCAGTTTTTCCCTCAGCGCTTCATGATCCTGCAGGTGCGGATGCTGTGCATGAACGGATTGCACCAGCGACTGCCGGAATTGGTAGAAAGGCACGAAGGGTTTCTTGCCTTCAAAGTTACCATTGCCGTCCAGCGCACAAACTACACCATCTGCGATCACTTCAAAGATAAGGTCTTCCCGGATGAGACTGCCATTTTCATTCCAGTCCGGTGTAGAACTGTACCATGCGCCGCTTTCAGTATCCCGGTTGTAGTAGCGTACCGGTTTTGCAATGGTGCAGAATACATCTATACAGAATCCGGGATCTTCAAACAGAAAAGATATTTGTCGTTTTATCATCAGGTGTTTCCTCCTAAATGAAAAAAGGACCGGCAGGCCGCTAAATGCAGTCTGTCGATCCTTTCGGTTATAAGCCGCAGGTAATGCGGCAGGGTTCTTCGTTAAATCAAAGAGATAGGCACAATCAGATTGTTCTGGTCAAAAGCGCCCAACTGGTCAGCCATGCACAGGATAGCACCAGTGCCGCGCTGCAGCGGAGACTTGTCGATCAGGTCAAACACCTTCGTCAATTTCTTTGGCGGCGAGGCCATCTTTTTGATCTCGATGGGAAACAGTTTCCCGTCCCGCTCCAGGATCAGGTCGATTTCTCTGGCATCCTTATCCCGATAGTAGTACAGGAAAGGCTCCTGACCGGCGTTCTGATAGGTCTTGATGATTTCCGCTACGGTATAGTTTTCCAGCAGTGCGCCGCTCATGGCTCCTTCCATGGCTGTCTCCGGACTGCTCCAACGGGTCAGGTAGCAGACAATGCCGGAGTCGTAGAAGTAGAGCTTGGGTGTGGATACGGTGCGTTTGAGGACATTATTGGAATAGGGCTCCAATAAGAAGATGATCCCCAGCGCCTCCAGAACATGAAGCCAGTTTTTGGCTGTGGTCTGGTCGATCTCCGCATCATCGGCGATGCCCTTGTAATTGACTTGCTGGGAAGTCCTGGCGGCAACAGAACGCAGGAACCGCAAAAACTTCAAGCTGTCAATGTCATTGGACAGCCGCCGCACATCCCGTTCCATGTAAGTGTCAATGTAACTGGAATAGAAGATGGAGGCATTGGAATAAGTTCCTGTGACCAGGGCAGGCATCCCGCCCTGATGGATACGCTGAAAGACCTCTGGCGTGTTCAGCATTTGGCGTCCGTTCTGCCGTTCTGACAAAAGAGGAAGCTCCAGGCTGAACGGTGGTTCAGGGGGCCGTTTCATGATCTCACTCTGGGAAAGCGGTGAGAGGTGGAGCAGAGCCACCCGACCGGCCAGAGATTCCTGTACGCCCTCCATCATCTTGAAAAGCTGAGAACCCGTCAGCCAGAAATCGCCGGGCTGATGGCGTTCATCTACCATGATTTTGATATATGGGAACAGTTCCGGTGCGTATTGCACTTCATCAATGAGCAGCGGCGGCTGATACAGCTGGAAGAACATCTTTGGGTCCGTCTTGGCGAGTTCCCGCAGCGTCAGATCATCCAAAGAGACCTTCTTGCGCCCCTTGCCCTCGACCTCTATCAAATGTTCCAGCATGGTGGTTTTTCCAACCTGCCTTGGGCCGGTAAGCAGAAGCACAGGATACTGTTCATTCAGCTCCATTACCGGTTTCTCCATGTGTCGGGTGATATACACAGGCGTTCCTCCTTTCTCGATTTCGGCTGATATATTATTATATACCTATTTTAGCCGAAAAAATCTGATTTTGCAAGTAGGCAGTCTGCAAAGCACACTTCAGCAACGATTTTTAAGGGTCATTCCTGCGCAGCGGCGGAGCCGACCATTTCTTTCAGACTGGCGATATACTGCTTCCATGCCTGCCTGGATTCTTCAGCACACTTCAACTCGGCAAGCTGTTCTTCCGGCAACAGGGCTTCAAACTCGCATTGGCGGCAGTCTCTATCAATATCCTGAAAGATGCGGTTCAGGATGGAGAGAGCCAGCTCTGTAACAGTGGGGCTGTGTTCATCAAGTGCCTTGCGGCCTTGACGGAACAATTCCAGATAGCGTTCATATTGCTGTTCGCTGATAAATTCCCAGCCGTAGGCTTCCTGGATGTCGCTTTCGCTATGGTATTGCATGGCCGCTTCAAATTCTGCCTCGCGGTCTGCGGCTTCCTTTTCGATGTGCCGCCTGAGTTTGGCGCGGATGCGCTCCAAGTCTTTGAGCAAAAGCTTACAGGCTTTGGCCTCCATGAGATAACCGTGAGCCTCGCTGTTTAGATATCGTTGGGATGTTTCTTTCATGCGGCAGATTCCTCCTTGGATTTGGATTGGACAAAGAGCAGGAACCCTTTGCTGGTATCCTCCAGGAGTTGCCATGTACCATCCCTCCAGACGCAGGCGGTTGCATCGTTGTAGATTTCTGGCGTTTTGGGCGGGTCATCAAAGCATTCCGGCGTCACATAAAGGCACATATGCCCCATATAGAAGGGCTGCAGAGCTGCTTCTATCTCTTTGCGCAGGGCAAGGGCGAGTGATTCGATCTCGTCAATATCCTGACGCTGGAAGGCTGCATCTGAGATCTGTTTGAGCCGCTTGGTTTGCTTCACAGCTGCATCAATATAGGGTACGGCCTCATCAAAGTATTTGTGTTTGATCCGCATACCGTCGAATACCAGAAAGCGGGTATAGGCGGTAGCGGCTTTACAGATGTCTTGCCGCAGGACATCAAATGGTTTTTGTACTTGGTTTTCAGCACCTCCATGGATACGACCTGCAGATTGCGCCGCAGGGTTTCCAGATGGTTCACTAAAGTGGTGCGTAGTTCATCTCGTTCCATAGGCATCCTCCATGGGTAGCTTCCGGGTGGCTATCCGCGCCGGAAGTGGCGGCAGTGCTTATGCACATTGGCGTGGGTAAACGCAAAATTCTTGCAAGCCAGCAATCGGTTCCGTTCTCTCGGGGGATTGTCGGGCAACGCTTGCATGATACCTTTTTTAACAGGTGCTTTTTATAGGGTTATTCGAGTTCAGGTTCCCAACGGGGTATCTTCCTCATAAGGCGCAGCCTCCTTTTCATTGTCAGCGGACTTGCCGGCAGCCCGTACCGTCAGTAGAAGGGCATCTTCCCCGACATCGTTGCTGTGGGACTTTCTGGCGCATTTCTTTTTGCATTTTTCCACCGCTTTGTCATAGTCGTAGCCGATACCAGCTTGCAGTTTATCCGCAATTTTACGCAGTTTTTTCTGCATGGTACTCGTAGGTAGCACGATGGAATCCAGTCAGCTCCCACTGATCGCACACTGATTCCAGAAGCCGGACATAGTCCCGCAGTGCATTGACCGTTTTGTAGATATCGCCATAGCAGGTAGTAAAGGTATGGGCGCCATCAAGATCCCGAAAGCAAAAATGTCAGTTCTTCCCCTAAAAACTGTTCCAGTTGGACTGATTGCGCGATCATTGGCCGAAAAGCTTCCTGGGGCAGTTCGGGCAGTCTGTTTTCATCCATTATTATCCTCCCCATGTTCCGGTACTGGCGGCTGCGGGCCTAAGCCTGCCGCAAACATCTGCACAGCAGTACGGTAGCCAGAGGCGTATGCCTGTTCTAATACAGCAGAATTGCGGCATTGTACCGCATCCTGATACTGTTCAAAAGCGATGGACGCTTCGTTGGAGAGCAGCGGAAGCAGAGCTTTTTCTTTCTGCTGTACTGCCTGATTAAAAGGCGAGAGGCGTTTATCGGGCTTGAACACATCTGCTTCATATTCACCATAATAGAGCGAAGTGAGAAAGTGTTGGTCTGCCGGAAAGGATATAGCAGATGGTGCAGGGCGGGAAAGCGCCGCCGCAATGTCTTTGAGTGTGTTGATCAGTGTGGGGAGCTGAACATTAAAAAATCTTTGCCCCATCGCTGTTTCGTGTAAATTCATAAAATAAGGCCCCCTTTCTAAAAGCCATTTGCCTTTTACTGTTCCCTGACAATCCGGTGCAGGTCTGCTAACAGATGCCGGTTATTCTGCTCATACTGAGGCTGAAAAGGCTGGTCTAAATCAAAATTGTAATGGCGGTAGTAGAGCACCTTGAATACAATGCCTGGCCGCATAGTAGGGTCAATGGAGCGCATCAGTTTTCCCAGTTCGGTAGCGATCTCATATTCCCGCTTTACATATTCTTTGTCTTCCCGTTTGAAATTCTGATACAGCCAGTCCTTGACGGATACCCGGCTGCCGGTAAAGTGGCTCTGGTGCCGATCCAGACATAGGCAGTATTCAAAATCGCGGCCACGCTCCCCTGGACCTACGGTAAGAGGATAGATACGGCAGGTGCGGGTACGGGCAGGGTAGACAGAACAGCGCCCATCCGTAAGGAAGATGCAGGAGCTGTTAGGGGCTTTTGTCTTGAGCATATAGATGGGGAAGCCTTCCTCAGTCAGTGGTTCAGGTTCGCAGTAACGGAACAGGAAATCCTCTATTCCTTCGATGGGCTTACCCTTTGCCCGGAGGTAGCGAGCCAGACGGTAGGCGTCCAGACTTTCCACCATGACACAGCCTTCGATATTGCGGCAGCACGCCCCGCATTGACGGCAGGAAAGGTAAACTGGTCTTTGGGCGGACTGGTTGGATCTCATTCATGATTTCTTCGTTCATTTTGTTCCTCCATAAAAAGAGCCGTGACGGAATGGTATCCGCCACGGCCAGAACTTGTGGAATAGTCAGCGGGAGCCGGCTGTTCCAATCCATTTACAGTCCCTTTACGCACATGCGGCCAATCTCACAGGGAGCGGACTGACAGCCGCCAGCGGAAAAGGGGACATGGACAGATAGTAGTGGGAGTTCTGCGTTTCAAAACGGACGCAATCCTCCGACTCCTCCAGAATCGCCACCACACGCGAAGTATGGTAGATGTTTCCTCCGGCGTGCAGAATCGCACCCCGTCCAACAGACAGTGGACGCAGCAGAGAACCATTCAAAACGATCTGTTTCTTTTCTTTCTTCATTCGGTTTGACCTCCAATCTTTTGAAAATGTGGATGTAAGAGTATTTCGTATCTGTAATTGGTTCATCCATAGCAAATGTCCAGCAGCACATCATGGACTTCAGCCAGCAACTCTTTAATGCGCCGCATAGGAACCTTCTGGGTGCGGGCAATCTCACGGATGCCATAGCCGCCCTGTTTCAGATGCACAATATCCATTTGCTGCTTGGAGACTCTGCCGGCCAGCTCGTGGAGCAGAAGATCCATTTCCAACTGTTGCATGATTGGGTCATGGGCAGGAATGGTATCTTCTAAAGGTGCACCATCGGGATATAATCCGACGTGAATACTGAGAACCTCCATATTGCGCTTGCGGCGCTCCTGGGTGCGGAAGTAATCATAGAGCCGGAATTTCATTTGTCGTGTGGCGATTGTGCTAAAAGAGAAATTTTTGTGCAGATGGAGAGTTGAAGTAATCTTTTACTGCCTTTAAGTATGCGAAAACAACCACATCATAAAAATTCATCTTCCGGCAGATGGTTTTCATTCAGGAACTTGTAGACCAGTCCGTGATGATCAGTGGCAAATGCCTGTTGTTCTTTGGTTAATGGTACTTCACATAACATTGTGTTTTCCTCCTTAAATAAAAAGAGGGATACCTCCGGTGTGTTAAACCGAAGGCATCCCTTTGTTCATGTGTCATGTGGCGCAGGCCACATCAGAATACTTATGCGGGCAGCTGCTCGCAGTCACCATTGATCTGGCTGACAGTATAGTGACCGTCTGCCGGCTCGTTGGTCATGGCGCCAGGCTCGATTACATAATCGCAGCCGGTGTCGCGCTGCTCCTCAGTGATCTCGGCACGCTGCTGGAGCAGGAGTTTGATCTGCTCCTTAAAACTGTTGGCGTAAGCCCGGATTTGAGCCAGCTCCTCGCCCTGGAAATCCTGCAGCAGTTTGAAGGTAGCAACACTGTAGTCATTGGTGCCGTTGTTCTCACGCTTGAGACCAATCTGCACGATACTGCCGTAAGTGGCGCGGCGGCGGAGCATGAAGGCCCGGTTCAGAAATTCCTTGAAGGGCTTGATGCTGGTAGGAGGCAGATTTACCTGCAGAGGCATGTACTCACCACTGCGAAGCAGGTAGAGCACACGCATATTTTTACAGGCTTTTCCTTTGCTGCCATCAGGTGCAGAACCAAAGCGGTTCATCACGCAGGCAGCACAGGCGCCTCCGGGAGTGCCGATGCCAACCTTGCCATCCACAGAAGAACAAAGCGGCGTGGTATCGTCGTCATATTCGCTGCCAGCCGGCCAGTAGGCGCAGGTGGCGTGGTTATGCAGAATGACGCCTACCAGATTCTTTTCATAGTCGGGATTGTCCGGATCATCGGACGGCATCTCAAATTGGAGTGTGCCGCCGGCGGGAATCTTGACACGCTGAAAACTCATCTGCAGACCATCGGCGTCCTCAGCCAGTTCCTCGGCGCTGAAATCGCCTTCGATCATAGTGGGGAGCATGAATTTTTCCTGTTTCATCAAATCGCTGTTCTGATTATACATAGTGGTTCCTCCTTAAAAACTGTGATGGTTGCAGATGGTCAGGCGGCCATCTGATTGATACGGTTCCACTGCTGTCGGGGCATGGACAGGATATTGTATCCGATCCCCTCCAGGGCAGTGGCGCGGTCATAGCTGTCCACATCCTGACTAAAGCGTGTTACGGCATTGGATAGCCCATAGAGGGTCAGATCTTTGCCTTCAATCAGACGCTGCAGAACGCCGGTGCTTTCTTCCTCGGTGATATTGAAATCCTTGCTTGCCAGACGGACAACGCCGGGAATATCAGTGGTATTCATCTGAACGGTTGTGGCTTCACGCATCATGCCAACTACCCGTGTAAACCGCGTTTCATCCACGGCGGCCATCACGGTATCTTTGATCTTCATGGCAAATGCGTGGTCATCAGCGGCCAATGTCTCCTGTGAGAACAGTTGAAAGTTTTCATCTGCCTCATTGACCCGGCCGATGTGAGTGCGGCGAGTCTGGGCATCGTTGACGACCATGCCGTTACTGCATACCAGCCGATAGACCAAAGGCTGGATGTTGACGGAACCCAGTCCAACTTCACTATTGCTGATGATAACACCAGACTGCACGATGTCACCGGGTACAACTTCGGCTTCAAGCCGCTTGTTGACTACCTTGATGTACATACGGCTGTCCGTGATCTGGCAGCTTTCAAAATAGGCGTCCTCCATTTGTTGAATGACAGGGAGGACGATTTCTGCAATGTCCAGATTATCAATGCGGCGATAGCGGTTACTTAAAAATGCCCGTACAGTGCCATCCAGAGTACGGACCATACGCTGGGTCGGTTCCCGCTGGAACCAGGAATTCACATTCTCCGCCAGCAGTTCCGGATAATCGGAAAGCATACGGTCATAGTAAGCAGCCGGAATCTTCAGATGTGTGCCGATCTGCCGATGGGCGATCTGGTTGATCTCCAGTGGCTCCACCAGTGGGTCATCATGGTCGTCAAAGGTATGGAGATAAAGTTGAGAACCAAAAGGTTCTACTTGAAGTCGCCGGGTATCAAGCAAATAGTCTTGCTTGAGTTTGGATTGGCGTTCAATCTGCTGTGCCATTTCCACAATGGTAAGTCCTGATTTCATTCGTCAAGTTCACTCCTTTCTCTGTGTTCCTTGGCAGCAGAAGCATTACCAGGATACCTGAATGCCCTGGGCAGTGACTTCAGCGGCCAGACCATTGCTTTCCAGAACCTCTGCCAGACGGGGCCAGTAGACCTTCTGGGGAAAGTTATTCAGATGCTCCTGAGAAACAGCATCTTCGCCCTGCTCAATGCAGATATCACCGTTTTCCCGAAGCGTCAGTTTGCTGTGTCCGCGGGAATTAAGGTCGGAGATCAGTGCTTCCAGTACAGAGCGTCCCTGCGTTTCATACCAGATACGGGGATCAACAGGCTGCCTGTTCGGAGGAGTTGCATCATCCTCGCTTGTTTCTCCGCCGACCTTAGATAGCGGAACGATCTTGACCATATCGCATTTGATATTGGCGTTCTGATCCAGTGTCACGTCAGCGTGATCAAACTCGTCAATGCCAAAAACACGGATGCGGCCGGTACCGCCATTGCGGATCAGCTGTTCCGGCTGCTTTTCACACCACTCGAAGGTGGCTTGCGGATAAGCAGAGCGCAGATATGCCAGAATACGATGGTTGGTGTGACGAACCAGCAGGTCATCGGAGCTGGTACTGCTCAGGTCAGGGATCTCAAAACTTCTTGTTTGGATGCCTTCTGCATGGAGCTGTCTGGTGCGCTGCTGACGCTGGCGATGCCGTTTAGCCTGCTGCATATAGGGGAGAAGCAGGATCAAAACTACCCACAGTCCCCAGAGAGTGAAAACGCCCAGAAGCAGCCAGACTTGCCAGGGCCCGCGTACCAGAGCCATAATTGCGATGACCGCACCAATCAGGATCGTGATGCTGCCACTCAAAAGTCCTCTGTCATTATTCATGTTTGATACCATCCTTTTTCTGAATTTGTTGGAAAACAAAAAAGAGGGACCGCACCAAGCTTTCAGTTTCATTCTGAAAAACTTGATACGGTCCCTCTTGGGCGCCGAAGTAAACTACTCCGGCAGGGATTCACGGTCACCGTCCAATACCTCTGTGGGAGGCGGTGCGGGTTCCGCAGTAATGTCCGGGTCATTCTCCGGTCTGTTCGCTGTGGCGGGCTGTTTGGGGAGGAAACCAAAGTCATTTAGACTGACCTTCAGTTTCTTTTCCAATTTACCGTCCTTCATGCGAACATCTACCAGCCGCTGTGAGCCGGCAAGCCAGATCATACTGCCTTTTTTGACCTTGAATTGCATGAGCCGGGTGACATCTGCATCCCAGGCCCATACCTGATAGAACTGCGTCCAGTTTTTGGTGCGTTCCATCAGATCAAAGCATACATAGCTTTGTTTGGACTGGCTTTCTTTGGGTACGAGGTCGTTCATGACGCGCCCGAACACAAAAATTCTGTGCCATAACACTCCTTTCTGCCATTGGCATTATTATCTATATAAAAAAAGGTGCCCAGCAGTTTTTCCGGCCCTAAAAGGGCGCAAAAAATCACTGACACTTGCATACAAACTTAACAGCGTGTGCAATGCAGGCTTTTGGCCTACGGTACAGATCAAAAAGACCTGTATTCCCAAATGGGATACGCACAAAAATCAATTACAAGCTCAGTATAGCACTGGATCTTGTGTCTGTCAAGATATAAAACACTATATATAGATTTATTGCCAGTGACAAGCACGATATGTAGTAGTTGAAAAGGTCTTACTCTGTAAGATGGTTCATAACACGGTAGTAGTCATCCAAAAGGTAGAATTGAGTCTTTGTTGGGGATGCCGTTTGATAGTCAAAGGTCAGACCGTATAGGCTGCCGGTGCCATCTACTCCCAGAGGACCAAACCAGCAGGACATTGTATGGCCGTTGAAATACCATAGCTGCAGGTCATTATATTCCGATTCGGTAACGAGTCCTTTGCGTGCCAGCCGAAGGGCCCTCATCTTCACTGATCAAAGGATGAGACAGAAAATGGCGGTAGAGATCATCGGACATACCAAGCGCCTGCTGGTAGGTAAGCGGGTTGGGATTGTCCAGCCACCAGCGGGTCAGCGCTTCAAAGTCATGGATGACTGGGTGGGGCGTAAGGCTGCGGAATTGTTTTAGAAAAGCGGTTACCGTTTCCGGATCGGCTGGAGCTGGTACGGGTATTTCCTGCACACAGTTATTGAGAAAGGCAAACGCGATTTTCTCATCGGTTTTGTCCTCCAGCATCAGTCCGAAGCGTGACAAAGGAGCGAGCAGGAAATGCTCCAGCGCAAAGTTTTCTTCCAGAAAGCGATAGACTTTGTATTGTTCAATGGTGTGGGCTTATACATGGGAAACCCTCCTGTTACTATATATTTGCCCCCTTGGTTTATGGCAGCCAGCCATAGGCATGGGACATCTCGTTGCCTAAACTGTTAGAATAGTGGGGTAATGGTCTGACCTAAGCCTCCAAGGGCTAATACGTCCGCCAGAAAGTCAGTCAGCCA
>ENA-OQCV01000179-OQCV01000179.1-human-gut-metagenome-genome-assembly--contig:-NODE-179-length-18450-cov-5.256836_pt1 | contig 18450 bp, 19 predicted proteins | sample MGYA00242766_ERZ504592 | MGnify/ENA primary metagenome ERZ504592 (study PRJEB26092, sample SAMD00036315) | human gut metagenome | host: Homo sapiens | study: EMG produced TPA metagenomics assembly of...
AAAGAAGGGAAAGAAACTTGAAGACATTAAAAGAAGTTCATGTTGGAGAGACCGTTAAAGTCCAGAAACTTACCGGTGAAGGTCCGGTCAAGAGAAGAATCATGGATATGGGAATCACTAAAGGCGTGGAAATTTATGTAAGAAAAGTTGCACCTCTGGGAGATCCTGTAGAAGTAACTGTAAGAGGATATGAATTATCCTTACGTAAAGCAGATGCCGAAATGATTGTAGTGGAATAATTTTTTTGACATCATGTTAGGTCTTTCTAACAATTAGTCTTGTCTAATAGTTAACGAAAGTTAAGTATTAGTGATGACTAATAACTGTTGAGAATGATAAATGATATCAGCAGTAGAAAGATTGGATAAAGCGATCAAAATAAAAGTGATCAAGAAATCAGAGGAGAGAGATTATGTCAGTAAAAATTGCACTCGCAGGTAATCCGAACTGCGGTAAAACGACATTATTCAATGCACTGACCGGCTCAAATCAGTTTGTAGGTAACTGGCCAGGTGTAACTGTCGAGAAAAAAGAGGGTAAGCTGAAGGGACACAAGGATGTGGTCCTCACTGACTTACCTGGTATTTATTCTTTATCACCATATACACTTGAAGAGGTAGTTGCAAGAAATTACATTCTTCAGGAAAAACCGGATGCGATCATCAATATCGTTGATGGTACCAATATTGAACGTAACCTGTATCTTACAACACAGATTCTGGAACTTGGGATTCCGGTCATCATGGCAGTCAACATGATGGATATCGTTGAGAAAAACGGTGATACAATACATATTGATAAACTGAAAAAGAAACTTGGCTGTGAAGTTGTTACTATTTCTGCTCTGAAGGGAACTGGAATCACAGAAGCTGCAAACAAGGCAGTTTCCATTGCCCAGAGCCACCGGAAAGTAACACCTGTCCATGAATTCTGCGATAAAGCAGAAGAGATCATCGGAGCAGTTGAGAATAAACTGACCGGTGTGGTACCGGAAGAACAGAAGAGATTCTTTGCAATCAAGCTTCTTGAAAGAGATGACAAGATCATTGAGCAGATGAATACATCCGTAAATGTATCTGCTGAGATCAAAGAAATGGAAGATGAGTTTGACGACGATACAGAAAGTATTATCACAAATGAGAGATATGTTTATATTTCTTCTATCATTGGTCAGTGTGTGACTAAGGCAAGAAAAGATAAGCTTTCCACATCTGATAAGATCGACCGTATTGTTACCAACAGATGGCTGGCATTGCCGATTTTTGCAGTTGTAATGTTTATTGTATATTATGTATCTGTAACTACAGTTGGTGCTTTCGTAACTGACTGGACAAACGATGTTCTGTTTGGTGAGATCATTCCTCCGGCAATTGAATCCGGACTGAATGCGATTGGCTGTGCAGCATGGTTACAGGGACTGATCCTTGACGGTATTGTAGCCGGTGTGGGAGCTGTTCTCGGTTTCGTACCTCAGATGCTTGTACTGTTTGCATTCCTTGCATTCCTTGAGTCCTGTGGTTACATGGCTCGTGTAGCATTTATCATGGACAGAATTTTCCGTAAATTCGGTCTTTCAGGTAAATCCTTCATTCCAATGCTTATCGGCAGTGGATGTGGTGTTCCCGGTGTTATGGCTTCCCGTACGATCGAGAATGACCGTGACAGAAAGATGACAATCATGACAACTACATTCGTTCCCTGCGGAGCTAAACTTCCGATCATTGCCATGATCGCAGGTGCATTCTTCGGAAACAGCGGATGGGTTGCAACAAGTTGTTACTTTGTCGGTATTGCAGCAATTATCTGCTCCGGTATCATCTTAAAGAAAACAAAAATGTTTGCCGGTGATCCGGCTCCGTTCGTTATGGAGCTTCCTGCATACCACTGGCCAACAGTCAGCAATATCTTAAGAAGTATGTGGGAAAGAGGCTGGTCCTTCATTAAGAAAGCCGGAACAATCATCCTTCTTTCAACAATCATTCTGTGGTTCTTAATGAGCTTCGGATGGGAAGGCGGAAGCTTCGGTATGGTTGAAGAACTTAACGAGAGTATCCTTTCTAAGATCGGTACAGCAATCGCATGGATCTTTGCACCTCTTGGCTGGACAAAAGCCGGCGAAGGATGGAAGATGGCAGTTGCAGCTGTTACAGGTCTGATCGCAAAAGAGAATGTAGTAGCTACATTTGGTATGCTTTATGGATTCGCAGAAGTTGCAGAAGACGGTGCTGAGATCTGGGGTAACCTGGCAGCAGCCATGACACCGATCGCAGCTTACGGCTTCCTGGTATTCAACCTTCTTTGTGCTCCTTGCTTCGCAGCTATGGGTGCGATCAAGAGAGAGATGAACAATACAAAATGGTTTTTATTTGCAATCGGATATCAGTGTGGACTTGCATATCTTGTGTCTCTGTGTATCTATCAGATCGGTACACTGGTTACAGGCGGCGGTTTCGGTATCTGGACAGTGGTTGCATTCGCAATTATCATCGGATTTTTCATATCTGCTGTTCAGACCTTATAAGGAAAGCGGCAGCCTTAATGTAAAGGTAAAGGGTATGGCAAAAGCCAGATAAAACAGTAATAAGATCAGAGCCTGCGTCCCATCTGGTGGTGCGGGTTCTGATAAACAGAATTGCAACTGTTTCATACCTTTTTCATCGCGGAGCGTGTTACTGAGAACGAAGTGAACAGTAACGTATCTTCACAGTTAGTGGACTGCTGATTATCAGATTGCAGTATAGTGATTATATGTGTATGATAATGATATAAAGCAGGAGGTGTCATTTATGGGAACATTGATTGTAGGAGCAATTTTGATTTTAATTGTCGGACTGATCATAAGAGGAATCGTCAGAGACAAAAAAAGGCGGCAAGTCATCATGTGGCGGAGACTGCAGCCACTGCAGAGGGTGCCATTGAGAATCAGGCATATTACTGAAACCTGATGCCAAACAGCAGCCATATGTCAGGAAACAGAAATTAACAAGCGGAAGGATGATGTGATTTTGGGAGCAGCAGCATTACAGAGACAGGAAAATTGTAAAGAGCCCAATTACCAGAGAACCCGAATGCAGAAAGATGTTGTAATCCAGGAATTAAAGAAGCGAGGATGCAGGATTACCAAACAGAGAAGAATGCTGTTGGAAGTCATTCTTGAAAATGAGTGTTCCTGCTGTAAAGAAATCTATTACAATGCATCCCGCCTGGATCCGGGCATCGGATCAGCTACGGTTTACCGTATGGTAAATCTTTTGGAAGAAATTGGTGCGATCAGCAGAAGAAATATGTATAAAATCGTGAGAAATCCGGATTGTAAAGATGAAAGTGTATGCACCATTGAGCTGGATGACAATACAGTCCAGAAATTATCAAAAGACAGTTTTAACAATGTAGTTCTGACAGGACTGAAGGCCTGTGGATACATTGACAAACAGGAAATTGAGCGGATGTTCGTAAATTCCTGTGATTTTAAACATTGAAAACAAGTAAAAATTTAAATAGAGAACGAACTGATGACCGCCGGGAAATACTGAAGAGTATAATTTCCGGTGGCTTTCTTATATTTCTTCAGTTTTTTACGCTCTTTTGGCAATACGGTTTCCGGTAACCATCTTAACATGTCTGAAATGAGAACATTTCTCAATAAGAAAAAAAAGGTAGAAATACAGAAACTTTGGCTGTATAATACATGAAATATAAATAAGCTGATGTCGCAATAATGCGTTTGCCCATCATATTTATCTGAAAACAGTTCATAACTGTTCAGCACCGAAAGGATGCTGAGTGGTTACAATAAATTAAAAATCACAACAGGAGGATACATCAATGATTAAATTTGACGGTAAAAAAACAGGAATCTTTGCAGCAGGAGTAGCTTTCGGTACAGCAGGTATCAAGATTCTTACAAGTAAAGATGCAAAGAAATTATACACAAACTGCACAGCAGCCGTTTTACGTGCAAAGGCATGTGTAATGAAAACAGCTTCCGCAATTCAGGAGAATGCTGAGGATATTTATGCAGAAGCACAGCAGATCAACGAAGACAGAGCAGCAGCTGAGGAAGTGGTAGAAGATACAGCTGACGAAGCAGCAGAAGAAACAGAAGAGACAACAGATTTCAAAGAAGAGACAGAAGAAACAGAAGAAGGCAGCGAGGAATAATGAAATTTGCTATTAAGCATGAAATAAAAGGACGAATTCGTATCCACCTTGCGCAGAAACATATGACCTACAGACAGGCGGATATTCTGCAGTGTTATCTGGAGAAAGAGGCAAATATCAGCAAGGCATCGGTTTATGTAAGAACTCAGGATGTCGCTGTTGTCTATACCGGCAGCAGAGATGGGCTGATTCGTTTACTGAGCAGATTTTCCTATGAAACTGCTCAGGTATCTGAATCAGCACTTGAGAATTCCGGACGTGAATTAAACGAAACCTATAAAGAAAAACTGATCAACTCTGTAGTAATGCGTACATTAAATAAAATGTTTCTGCCATACCCGGTACGTGTAGCGATCACTACAGTGAAATCAGTGAAATACATTTATCATGGTGTACGTACTTTGATTAAGGGAAAACTGGAGGTACCTGTTCTGGATGCAGCAGCAATCGGTGTATCTATGCTCCGCGGTGACTTCAATACTGCAGGTTCCACCATGTTCCTGCTTGGAATCGGTGAGATCCTTGAGGAATGGACACATAAGAAATCCGTCAATGACCTTGCAAGAAGCATGTCTATCAATGCAGAGAAAGTATGGTTTGTAAATGAAGACGGACAGGAGGTTCTTATATCTGCTCTTCTGTTAAAGCAGGTGATCTGATACGCGTACATATTGGGTAATGTGATTCCGTTTGACGGAGATGTTGCAGCAGGAGAAGCAATGGTCAACCAGACTTCTCTGACAGGTGAATCTGCGCCTGTACGTAAAGCAGAAGGCAGCTTTGCCTATGCAGGAACTGTTCTGGAAGAGGGCGAACTCACTGTTAAGGTTAAAGAAGCAGCAGGTTCCAGCCGCTATGAGAAGATCGTCAACATGATCGAGGATTCTGAGAAGTTGAAGTCCTCTGTGGAAAGTAATGCAGAACATCTTGCAGACAGACTTGTACCATACACTCTTGCAGGTACAGGGATAACTTATCTGCTTACCAGAAACATGACGAAAACCCTTGCGGTACTTATGGTAGATTTCTCCTGCGCACTGAAGCTTGCCATGCCTGTTTCCGTATTATCCGCTATACGTGAGGCAAGTACTCACAGTATTACTGTAAAGGGCGGTAAATATATGGAAGCAATGGCTGATGCCACGACTATTGTATTTGACAAGACGGGTACACTTACAAAAGCAAAGCCTGTAGTTTCAGATGTGGTATCTTTCAGTGAAGAGCTGAGTTCAGATGAGCTTCTGCGTATTGCAGCATGTATGGAGGAACATTTCCCTCATTCCATGGCAAGAGCAGTTGTCAATGCAGCCAAAGAGAAACATCTTGTTCATGAGGAAATGCATTCAAAAGTAGAATATATCGTAGCTCATGGTATTTCTACAACTATTGAAGGCAAAAAGGCAGTGATCGGAAGCTGGCATTTCGTAATGGAAGATGAAAAGTGTGTAATTCCGGAAGGAATGGAAGACAGATTTGAACACCTGCCATTAGAATGTTCTCACCTGTATCTTGCAATCGAAGGAAAACTTGCAGCAGTTATCTGTGTAGAGGATCCGCTTCGTGAAGAGGCTGCAGATGCAGTACGTGAATTAAAAGAAGCCGGCATTACAAAAGTCGTAATGATGACTGGTGACAGTGAACGTACAGCAGCAGCTATTGCGAAACGTGTAGGCGTAGATGAATATTACTCCGAAGTTCTGCCGGAAGATAAGGCATCTTTTGTAGAGAAAGAAAAAGAACTGGGGCATAAAGTTATTATGATCGGTGATGGGATCAATGATTCTCTGGCACTTTCTTCTGCAAGTGTGGGAATTGCTATCAGTGATGGCGCAGCTATTGCACGTGAAATCGCAGATGTTACAATTTCTGCAGATAATCTCCATGAGATTGTTACGTTAAAGAGACTGAGTACAGCGCTGATGAAGCGTATCCACAATAATTACAGAACTATTATCGGTATAAACGGCGGTCTGATCGCACTTGGAGTTACAGGTATCATTATGCCTACAACATCTGCACTGCTTCATAACATGTCAACACTGACTATCAGTTTAAGAAGTATGAGAAATCTTCTTCCAAAAGAAGAGGAAGCATAAAGATAACCATAAAACCATATCCGGGATTTCATGATAAAGCAACAGATGCTTAGTCTCTGAAAATCCGGGATATGGTTTTTATTATGTTTTTATTTATAGCAATCCTCTAAAATAATGCATCTTAATCCAGCCCATCAGAGTGTGAAATCCTGCGTCAGATATCTTTGCCGTGCGTCAGCACGCCTGCAGATATCTTCCTTGTCTTTCGCACGCTGCTGAACTGTCTTAAATGCATTATTTATGAGGATTGCTATAATCAAAAATCTCATTTTAGAATGATTTTTTATTTATTACTCATGAAGAAAACCAGTCAGTGGAGAGGATGCGCTTGCACCTTTTTCCAGGGTTCTTCCCAGTCCGGCAAGGTATGCACTTCGTCCTGATTCAATAGCTTTTTTAAATGCTTCAGCCATTATCTGCACATCACCTGCTGTGGCAATCGCAGTATTTGCCATAACTGCAGATGCCCCCATCTCCATGGCTTCACACGCCTGAGAAGGACGTCCGATTCCTGCATCTACAATGATCGGGAGCTCGATTTCGTCAATCAAAATCTGGATAAATTCTTTAGTGCACAGACCTTTATTAGAGCCGATCGGAGAACCCAGCGGCATGATACAGGCAGCTCCGGCATTTACCAGATCTCTGGCTGCATTCAGATCCGGATACATATAAGGCATTACCACAAATCCTTCTTTTGCAAGAATTTCTGTAGCTTTGACAGTTTCATAGTTATCCGGAAGCAGATATTTTGAATCATGGATCACTTCGATCTTTACGAAATCACCGCATCCGATTTCTCTGGAAAGTCTGGCAATACGAACTGCTTCTTCTGCATTTCTGGCACCTGAAGTATTGGGAAGAAGAGTAACACTTTTTCGGAATATAATCCAGAATATTTGCCAGTCCACCTTCATTGGCACGACGCAGAGCCAGAGTGATAATCTGCGCATCTGCCTTTTCAATACATGCTTTCACCAGATCCAGAGAAAATTTTCCGGATCCCAGAATAAAACGGGAAGTAAATTCATGGCCTCCCAGAATCAGTTTGTCTTCATTATTTGTACTCATAATTTAAGTCCTTCTTTCGTATATTATAATGTGATATCAGGATATCCCTGTTTATCTTCCGCCTCCCATGAAGCTGACTATTTCCAGTATGTCATTTTCATGTAAAACAGTAGTGCTGTACTCGGCTTTTGACAGAATTCTTTCATTTAATTCTACTGCGATCTGGCTGGGCACATAGCTGTTTTCCTCCAGATATTGCCCTATTGTAAGAGTATTCTGCAATTCTTTTGTTTTTCCATTAACAGTAATAAGCATACTTTCTCCTTTCCGGGAAAAGAAGGTCCGGCCTCTACAACATAAAAAAGAGTCCACAAAAGAATACACCCGCGGTGGTGCACCCCTTCATGAACTCTGTTCACTCTCATCTTTCCCAATATTCATCTGTTATAATGTAAATTTCCCTGTAAGCCCCGGTTTTCTCTCGCTTATTACAGATTGATTACCGGACAGCTGAATTTCTTCAAATGCGTGAGATAAATAAAGGAGATGCCAAACATCTCCCTTTAAAATCATATCTTATAGGTTCCTACGTTGGCATTATCCAAATCAGGTATATGGGTCGAAGTTGATGACTTCCTCTCAGCCTGCACTCACAAGCTCCCCTTTCTTTACATGGGTAAAGTATAATCTTTTATCCCATGTGTGTCAAGACCATATTTCTACATCCTCAGTTTCTTATGAAATTCCCGCATCGTATCCTTCTTGCAGAAGATAAACAGTGCAGCTAATGTCAGAAAACTGATTCCGGCACAGATTACTGAAGGTACGGCAAACTGCACAATTCCAGTCCAAACCAATATCATCGGAATCAGTCCTGCAATTCCGGCCTGTACAAGATAAAACAGATATTCTTCCCTTTCCAGACGGTTTATTTTCGCGATCACAGGAACAGGAAAACTGAACTGCCAATATCCCGAAAGGAATCACCAAAAATCCACAGACCAGCCCTTCCATCCGGTAAACCGGTCCCATAGGATCGCGATTGCTGATATGAGCAAAAGCTGCCACATTTCGTTCTTCAGAATATTCCTGCGTTTATAATATGCTACCATAACAACCAGCCATGCACAGGCACATCCTGCTCCTGCAAACCAGAACCAGTTCAGTACACCTGCCATCATAAAATTGATCATTCCGCAGATTACCGCAATTGCCAGACACAGGAAGCTGAAAGTCTGGATAACCTTCTGATTTTCTTTTTTCTCAAGCCTGTGCTTTTCTCCATATCCCGGAAATTCATTCTTTAATTCTCTGTGGGAAACATTCTCCTCGCCAAGCATCCGCTGGAAATTCCTCTGGATACTGTCATCCGGTATCTTGGAAGTAAATCCCAGTACCATCTCATCCCCATAAGAACAGGAACACATCTGCAAAGAATTGGTACTTGCAAAAATCCCAAAATGCTGAATATATTCTTTGTACTCCTCCGGCAAACGAATAATGCCGATATTAGAATAAACTGCCGTAATGCTCCTGCTTCCCAGATTGGCTCCGATCATCAGAAAATATTTCTTGATCTCCAACGGAACAGCACGTACAAAAGGATTCTTCTCAATGCGCACATATCCGCTCATATGCATGGCAATCTTTTCTTTTACCAGTTCTTCTTCGAACTGTTTCTTCACAGACAAAAGTACATCTTCAAAGGTTGTTTCATCAGAAAATATATATCCCACCTCAATCCATCCAAAGAAATTTGTCATAGACTGAGACGGAAAATAATTTCTCAGATTCACCGGAATCATCAATGCTACCGGTCGTTTCTGCTGATTCTTTGGAATCTCTTCCCGAATAGAACACAACATCATTGCTGTCAGTAAAACAGTGATGGAAACTCCACAGGAGCGGGCTTTCCGGTGGATATCTTTTACAGAAAGAGCAACCTCCGTAACATGCATATCTGAGTGAACCAGCTTCTCCCCTTTCAGTTTAACAGCGGCTTTTTTCTTCTCTTTATCTTTCGGTATATCTGAAGAATAATACTGAGAAAAGCTGTCCTCTTCTTTATCTCCATGTGTAATTTCCTCTGCATGCTCAATCTGCGGAAGATCTGCCTGCGGATGTGCCAGGATCAGATAATCCTGAACCAGTTCCTGCAGGAAATGCATGGCTCCGGTGCCATCTGTCAATGCATGAAACACCTCAAAATTAATCCTGTTTTTGTCATAACTCACCTGAAATAAAAGGGATTTCTTATCCGGAATATATAAACGGCTGCATGGTGGTTCCGTCTCCGGCTTTACCACTGCTCTGATATCTCTGTGCTCCAGATAAAACCAGAACAGCCCTTTTCTCAGAACCGCCTGGAACAATGGATATTTCTCCATTGTCTGATCCAGTGCTGCCTGAAGGATTTCCCCGTTAACTTCTTCCTTTAACTGACAATAGAAACGAAACACTCTGGTGTCATTCTTTCCTGTTACCAGCGGAAATGCCAACGCTGCATTATCCAGTTTTCTCCATTTTGAGTATCCTGTATCCATAATTTTCCTGCCTTCTTTTTCGTTCCTGCTTACCTCTTTGTCCTGTAGCAATCTTCTCGGGGATTACTGTAGAATTTTCTCATAACTCTTATTCAGAAACCGGTTAATATATTTAAAACTCTCCTGTACATGCAGAAATTTGATTCCCAATGCAAAAAATTCCATGAAATGCTCCGTAAATCCTGTGTACTTCCACATGATTTCCTGCAGCATGAAGTTTTCTGCCATATACTTCTCCCTCATCGCGCAAAGGATCATATTCTGCTGTGAGAATTAATGTTTCAGGCAAATTTCTCAGATCCTTCTCCAGTATCGGTGCAAAATACGGATTCTGCCTGTCCTCTGCTGAACTCTGATAAAGCTTCAGATAATCTTCCATTTTTACTGATGTAAGAAGATAGTCACTGCCGTTCTCCTGCACGGATCTGTAAGGAGATTCCTCTGTATAACAGTTTCCAAGTGCTGGATAGATCAGTATCTGACGGCGTGGTGTAAACTCTCCTTTGTCTCTTGCCATCAGACATACTGCTGCTGTCAGATTTCCTCCTGCACTGTCCCCGATGATCGTAATCCTCTCCGGATCAGTATTTAAGATCAGCTGATTAGTATAAAGCGCTTTCGCTGCTGCATAACAATCCTCCAGCGGAACCGGAAACTTATGCTCCGGCGCCAGTCTGTATTCTACGGAAACTACAATATGTGCAGTTGCCTGCGCCATTCTGGCACATACACGGTCATAATTCTCCACACTCTCAGTTACCCATCCGCCACCATGGAAAAACAGGAGAATCGGAAATGTGTTTCCCTCTACGATTCCCGCCTGCATTGCCTCTTCTGTCGGAAAATACAGTCTGACCGGGATCTCATGTTCTCCATTATACACCCTGGCATCCAGCTTTTTTACAAAAATCCGCATGGCGTCCAGTTGTTTCAGATCTGCCATTCTTCTGGAAGATTCCAGTTCAATATTTCCATATGACAGCGCATGCAGAATTGCTTTCATTGTCTTTGATATCAATATTCTATATTTCCTTTCAGTTCCGTCATTCTATCCGCATCCACCGCTTATTGCTTTTCGCAATCTCGGCAGATGTCCTGCTTAATCCAGTATATTGTTTTCGAAATACTGCTTAATTAATCGTGGCGCTCATCCGTATTACTGTACATTTCACAGAATCTTGCGGCAAATGCCGGTGGTTCATCATGCACATATAAATGGGAAACATCACCAAATGCACTGATACGAAAACTTGCAATTCCTTCTCTTCGTTCTTCTGTATTGACAGTTGTCACTGAACTTGGAGCTGCGCAGAATCCATGCCACAGTACCATTGGAGAAGCACCAATCAGATGCGCAAGAAGCACACATTCCAGACCAAAATGGCAGAAGAATACCAGGGTATCTTCATTTGGTTTCTCCACTCTGTAATAATGTCCTTCACGTACATAACCATGTTCAGCAAGAAGCTTATCAAACTCTCCTGTTACATGATCATAATATCTCTTGACATCAGATTGCTGAAATCTCTCGTTTTCATACCAGTGATCATACTGGTAAAATCTCTCATCCTGTGTCCAGTCCTGTGGAAGCCAGTCCCATAATCTCTTCTGTCTGTCAGTAACATCCGGGCGATTGATCAAAACATCAAATTCCCGTAACCAGTCACACTCAACTGCTGTACGGTTCATTTTCTTCAATGTAAAAGAGGCAGTATCCTTTGCCCTTCCAAGAGGCGATACATAGAAATCCTTTACATCAAGTTTTGACAGCCTTTCTGACAGATATTCTGCTTCTTTCCAACCTTTTTCTGTAAGAGAATCAATGGAATAGTCCGGATCTCCATGTCGCACGATCAATAATCTCATTCGTATTGTTCCTTTCTTTTGTCTCAGTTCTTCTGTATCAGATCAGACCGTATCCAAATGGTCTGCCTGCTGTGACTGAGGGGATTATCTTCTCATAAATATTTCCTGATGTGAATAGGTAATGCATATCATATGATGTTTTTATTCTAACATCAGGTTTCTATTTCTGCATCAAAGTTTTTTTGATTTTAAATTTGTTATAAATTTTATTTATTGTTATATTATGAAACTTTTTTTCATTTTATAATGATTTTATATCCCATGTATGCTATACTGATTTTATCACAATCCTCTAAAACAATGCATCTTAATTCAGCCCATCAGAGTATGAAATCCTGCGTCAGGTGTCTTCGCTGTACGTCGGCATATCTTGCAGATATCTTCCCTGTCCTTCATAATCCGACAAGTTGTAATAATTGCATTATTTTATGGAATTCTATAAAAAGAAAGGAGCCACTTATGAAAATTTTAGTCTTCGACATTGGCGGTACCGCGATCAAATACGGAATCTGCAAGAACGGACATCTCGAAGAAACCAAAGAATACCCAACCGAGGCCTTCAGGGGCGGTACTCACATTTTGAATACTATCTGCCGTCTTTCTGAACAGTATCTCCCTTTTGATGCCATCGGTATCAGTACTGCCGGACAGGTCAATCCTGATGAAGGTTCTATTATTTATGCCAACAGCAACATCCCTGATTACACAGGCACACAATTTAAAAAATTCTCCAAAAACTCTTTCATGTTCCTGTTGCAGTAGAAAACGATGTTAACAGCGCAGCTCTCGGAGAAGCTGTTTTCGGTGCAGGAAAAGGAAAAAATTCTTTTCTCTGCCTTACGTACGGGACTGGTGTCGGTGGTGCCATTATTGAAAACAAACAGGTTTACCACGGTTCTTCTTTCTCAGCCGGAGAATTTGGTGCCATCATTACCCACGCAGAAGAAAAACTCTCCGGTACAGACCCGTTTGACGGATGCTACGAACGATATGCATCCGCTACCGCACTGGTAAAAATGGTTTCCACTGTAGATTCATCTCTCACTAATGGTCGACAGATTTTTGCAAGCCTGAAACGCCCGGAAATTAACGAGGTTATTAATAAATGGATTGATGAAATCGTACTTGGTCTTGCCACTTTAATCCATATTTTCAATCCTTCATGCATTGTTCTGGGTGGAGGTATCATGGTTCAGCCTTACATTCTGGAACGAATCCACACTCGTATTCCACAAATGGTGATGTCCAGCTTTACACATGTACAGATTTCCAACGCAAAACTCGGAAACTCTGCCGGGCTTATGGGAGCCTATTACCTTGCTTCGCAGAAACTTTGATTTTCCGAACATGAAAAGAGCCTCCAAAGCAGAGATTTTATATTTATGGCAATCCTGTTTAATAATACATTTAAGACAGTCCAGCAGGGTGCAAAAGACCAGAAATGTCTGCCACAGTATTTCACCGCTCTGCCGAACTGTCCTGATTGTATTATTTTGTGGAATTGTTATAATCGCTCTACTTTGGAGGTTTCATATCATCATTATCTGACCATTTCCGGAACAGAAACCATTTTATAGTAATTTATGGAATTGCTATAAATAAAATATCCGGCAGAAAATCTGCCGGACTGCATACTGCTCTGTAACTTTATTATGTATTTACTGTAATTCTGAAATTGCATCACGTATCATTTTGGCTGCCTCTTCTACAATTGGTATATCTTCGGGAATTAAACCCGGAAGAGGTTTACGTACATTTCCAATATCTATGTTTTCATTGATTCGCAGAATTTCCTTCATTACTGCATAAAGATTACCGTGTGCTTCACACATTTTATAAATAATTGCGTCCGCTTTGTTCTGAATTTCCAGAGCTTCTTTCATTTTTCCTTCTTCTAAAAACTCATTCATCTTAAGAAACAATTCTGGCATGACAGCATAAGTTCCTCCGATTCCTCCATCAGCTCCTATTGCCCGTCCACTAATAAACTGTTCATCTGGTCCATTAAATACAATATGATCTTTTCCCGCTTCGGTTTTAAACATCTGAATGTCTTGAGTTGCCATTGAAGAGTTTTTTCACCCCAAGAACATTTGGATTTTTTAACATATTTTTATATAATGACATAGTAAGTGTAGTACCAGATAACTGCGGAATATTGTAAATAATAAATGGTGTATTTGGTGCTACAGCTGAAATATCATTCCAATATTCTGCAATTGCATACTCCGGAAGATGAAAATAAATCGGTGGAATAGCCGCAATTGCATCAACTCCCTGGCTTTCCGCATGTGCTGCCAGTTCACAGCTGTCCTTCGTATTATTGCATGCAACATGCGCAATAATTGTTAGTTTTCCTTTTACTGCTTTCATTACATTTTCCAGAATTTTCTTACGGTCTTCTACACTCTGGTAAATACATTCTCCCGAAGATCCGCCCACGTACAGCCCTTTTACGCCCTTCTCCATCAAATGTTTTGCCAGAAGCTGTGTACGTTCTGCACTGATTTCTCCATTGTCATCATAGCATGCATAAAAAGCAGGAAATACTCCTTTAAATTTTTCTGTATTCATTTTGATTTCTCCTCTTTTTATTTAAACCAGAAATTCTTTGTTTCTGACACTTTTGGGAAGCTTTCCTTCCAGAAATTCTTTTATATTATCCGCAATAATTACCTGAGACCTATATTCACTTTCCAGCGAAGCTGCTCCCATATGAGATGTAATATACACATTATCCATATGCATTAATGGCTGATCTGCCTTAGGTGGCTCTTCTGTCAAAACATCAAGTCCCGCACCGGCCAGCTTTCCTGTTTTCAGTGCTTCGATCAAATCCGCCTCATCTATTACACCTCCTCTGCAGGTATTCACAAGATACGCATGCGGCTTCATACGCTCAAATAATGACTTATTGATTATTCTTGCAGTTGACGGCATAAACGGCATATGAAGACTCACTATATCACTCCGTTCAAAGAGTTCCTCAAGTGTATCAACAAATGTAATATTTTGACCTGGTACTGCTTCTTTTACAAATGGATCATACGCCAGAAGCTTAACTGAAAATCCAGATATCATACGGGCCAGATTCTTAGCAACCCTTCCATAACCTGCGAGTCCAACTATTTTTCCATCCAATTCATTTCCAGTAATAGTTGAGGGCCAAATTCCTTCTCTACATCCTTCAACGCAATTGGTAAAACGTCTTCCCAGATTCAAAATGTGCATCATAGCAACTTCTGCTACTGCCGGTGCATTAGCTCCCGGAATATTTGCCACAGGAATTCCGTTTTTTCCTGCCGCTTTCAAATCCACGGAATCTACTCCAGTACCATATTTCTGAATAAACTTTACTTTTCCTTTTACAGCACCAAGAGTAGTTTCATTCCATGGCTCCATAGTAGCAATTACAATATCAACATCTTTTACTTTTTTTATCAGCAATTCCGGGGTATTATCCGGAATTGCCTCTGCTTCAAAATCGCATCCAATTTCGTCGAATTTTTTATATAAATAGCTTACATCAACTTTCTGTGGATCGAGATTCAACCAAACTTTTGTCTTCATATTATTCACCTACCTGATCCTGAAAATCTTCAATTGCTGAAGTCATACTCTTTAATGCTCCTGCTGAATCTGCAGTACCTGTTGCTACCTGATTAACAGCTTTCACAAATGGATATGTAAAATAATGTTTCGCTGCAACTGTACGTCCTTTCAATGTTTTTACCGGATATCCATAATAACCGGAAGCATTTTCTACATATTTTAAGGCCTGTGCATTTACTTCATTATCTTTCCAGGTTGTATTTTCCTTTGCATCCTCAAATACAGGTGCAAATACAGGCGCAATCTCCTCCATATAAGAATCGTACCAGTCTTTGTCAAGAAGGTAAGAAATCACATCAGAAGCCAAATCTGTATCTTTACAGGTATTCATGACTGCAAATCCACGGTTAAAATTCATATATACACTATTGTCGCTTCCTGCCGGAGGAGCAAGAACAACTGTATTATCCAGTAAATCTTTATATTGTTCATCAGATACCAGTGCATTGTATAATGTAGGCGCGTTAAAGCAAAATGCAGTGCGTCCTGCCAGATAAGATCCATTATTTCCACCTGCATCCCATGTCGTTGCATCCTGCGGAATTACTTTATCATCATAAAGTTCTGCATATTTATCAAACACAGCCGTTACTTTATCGTCTGCTGCTACATTTCCGTCTTCATCAAACAGATATCCTCCTTCATTCCACATATACTGTCTGATTGTGTTCTCATCGTCATCATCGTTTTCTCCGCATCCAATTGCAAGTCCATAAAAATCATTATCCGGATCACTGACCTTTTCCGCATCCTTAAATACCTCATCCCAGGTCGTTGGCATTTCAGTAATTCCTGCTTCTTCCAGTTTATCCTTTCTGACGAACATCAATGTGGAAGAGCTGTAAAATGGTACATAATAATATTTATCATCAATTTTTGTTCCTTCATAACTGGCTTGCAGATATGGACGTTCTTCATCAATCTGATCAACAAGATCTGTCACATCATTACATGGAATATTCGGATAATAATTCAGAACTTTTGTAGTATCTGCAGAAATAATATCCGGAACGCTCTGACCTGCTTCAATTGCAGCATTAAGTTTTGTTACAAAATCTGTTGCAGCCACCATCTCACAATTTACAGTTACATTTTTCTCTTTTTCGTATTCTTTCAGCCTTTCTTCCATTTTTGTATTTGCATCATCGCTGAAAATTTTCTCTACCCATACTGTAATAGTTTTTTTATTCCCGGAATCTGCTGAAGCAGCCTGTGTATCCCCAGATGAGGTTTCTTCTACTTTGGAAGTATCAGTGGATTTTTCTGTTTCTCCGGAACTGCTGCCTCCGCATGCTGTAAATGAAAGTGCCAATGTACCTGCCATTACCATTGATAATAATTTTTTTCTCATGTAGTAGTTCCTCCTTTTATTATCTTTTTTCGTTTTTTATCAACCCTTTTACACCACCGTCAGTCGCTCCGCCAACCAGACCGCTGGATGCCAGCATATATATTACAATAATCGGAATACCTGCAAGAACACCGCCTGCCATAAGCTGGTTCCATGGTGGCATATCACCATAAATTAAACCTGAAATAACCAGCGGGAATGTCTGTACCTGACTTGATGTCAGGTTTACCAGAGCATACATGTATTCTCCCCAACACATTGCAAAAGTAAAAATCGTAGTAGATATAATTCCCGGTAATGCCAATGGAAATACAATCTTATACATCGTTCCTATTCTGGAACAGCCATCTACCTTGGCCGCTTCTTCCAGTTCTTTTGGAACCGCTGCAATATGTGGAATCAGAATCCAGGCTACATAAGGTAAAGTAAACGTTGGATAAATTACAATTAATCCCCAGATTGTATTTGTAAGATGCATTTTCGATACCAGCATATATAACGGGATATATAAAACTGTAGTTGGCAGCAAATACATGAATAGCACGGACTTTGAAAAAATTCGTCTTCCCTTAAATTTCAACCTTGATAATGTATACGCAACAGGGTATGCTATTAAAATTGAAAATACAGAAACAGATACCGCAATAATCAAACTGTTTTTCATACTGGACAGAAAATTAGTATTATTTATTAAATAAGAATAGGCAGCCCCTGTAGGATGATGTGGTATAAGAGTCGGCACTTTTGCATAAATTTCAGAATCACTTTTAAAAGATGTATTGATCATCCAGTATATTGGAAACAGTGCTACAATCAGGCATATTATCAAATATACTCTTCCAAGTAATGCTGTTCCTTTTTTTGCTTTCATATAATTCTCCTTTCATTTTCCTGTACACATTCAGCTGCCTGATCATTCACCTTCCGGAAGCATACGACGTGTAAGGATACTAATAAGAATCATAAGAACAGGCATTGCCAGTACTGCAACCGCAATACCACGTCCAAGCATCATACTTCTCATGGCTGTCTTGTAACTGTATACGTTCATAACCTCTGTCGTTCCGTTTGGTCCACCTCCGGTCAGTAACCATACAGTTTCAAATTCATTAATCGTCCAGATTGTACTCATAAGCGCTGATAAGATCGTTACATCTTTTACTTCTGGCAATGTAATGTGCCTGAATTTCTGCCATAAACCTGCTCCGTCAATTTCAGCAGCTTCATAATAATCTTTGGGAATTGTCTGCAGCTTTGCCAGAATCGATACCCCAAAGAATGGTGTTCCCCGCCATACGTTAGCTACAATAATTGTAGTCATCGCTAATCCGGCAGATCCAAACCATATAATATCTGTATTTGTAATATGTAAAGATTTTAAAATATAATTGGCAATTCCACCTGTTGAATTAAATATCCATCGCCAGTTATATACGACAACAATATTGGGCAGTGTCCACGGAATCATCAGTAATGCTCTTGCTATATTCCTACCCTTAAATTTCTGATTTAATGATAATGCCATCAACATTCCCAATACTGCTTTTTACCAGAATGGAAACAGCTGTCAAAAAACACTGTATTTAAGATAGATCTTCTGTATTCGGCATCTCCTAAAAGTCTGATATAATTTTTAAATCCAACAAACGATGCCGGATTTCCAATGGTCTTATTTGTAAAACTCATATATAACCCCCAAACCATTGGGAACGCCAGAAAACATGCCAGATAAATAATCATAGGAGCATTTACAAGATAGGCAAATCTGTTTTCACCATTCTCTCGATTTTTATTCAAAATAGTATTCTTC